>LWDU01039426.1_pt1 | contig 50440 bp, 39 predicted proteins | sample 727161 | NCBI WGS metagenome assembly LWDU01 (sample SAMN04566230, study PRJNA314399) | hydrothermal vent metagenome | isolation source: deep sea hydrothermal plume seawater | place: Mexico: Gulf of California, Guaymas Basin | collected 2004-07-11
CGACCGGCCCAGCTCCCACCCCCCGCTTGGATTGAGCGCCGCGCATAGACCACGTCTGGCCTAAAAAGGGCGGCTGTTTGCACGATCCTCCGCCGTTCGTCTTCTTTCCACTGAAATCGCCCGTTCCTTACTGGTGCCTAGACTTAGACTCTGCAGCTATGAACCTCATCACCCTCGCGCTCGTTCTGGTTCACGCCGCAGTGCTGCTCGGGCACGACTACGCGCACAAGGACCTGGTCGTGAAGCTCGTACTCTGGCAGACGGTATTCGCGTACTCAGTGATCGTGGCTGCACCGCTTATTGCAAGTGGGCTCACGTTTACGGGGAACGCGCGCGCCGGATACGCGCTGCTCACAGCATCGATGCTAGGCGCGCTCGCCTTCGGCTTCTATCATCACTACGTGCTGATTTCTGCCGACCACGTGGATCACCTGCCGCACGGTGAAACGCAGGGACTGTTTCGAACCACTGCCGAGTTGATGGTGGCCCTCGAGTTCGCAGGCGCTGCGCTCGGTACGCTTGGTTGGTGGCGCAGCGCAAAGCCAGCGCAGGTCGACTGAGTTGGCGCGCGTGCGCATAGCGCCAGTGGTTCTAGCTGGCATCGTCGTATTGGTTGCGAGTGCCGCTCTCGCCGAAGACTCCGATTCGCGCCCGGTCATTCGCGAATCCAAATTCGAGTTGTTCGTGGGGGACGCTGCGGCGTCGGTCGTCTTCTACCGGGCGCTCGGCTTCGAGGTCGTGCACGAGAAGAGCTACGGCTACACCACGCTCGCTTCGGGCGGCACGGTTGTCGCTCTATCGCCTGTACCGAGCTGGGCGCGATTCCCGCTCTGGGTCGTGTCGTGGCTTCGGTATCCGCCCCTCGGAACCGAGCTCGTCTTGTACGTCGACGACCTCGGCGCAGCCCGAAGTGCACTCGTCGAGACCGGATACGAGCCGGGCGATATCGTGCTCCAGGCCTGGGGCGATCGCGATTTTCGCATCACCGACCCGGACGGCTATTACATCCGAGTGACACTCGGACACGCGATCCCGCAAAGTGTCTCTTCGTTCAGGACCTCAGAATATCCGACTGCGGCTGACCGGATACAGGGGGCTTGTGTTTCCGATGCGCTCGCGCGATCAAGACGATCGCAAGTAGCGCCCCTGCCCGTCAGCACGACGAAAAGGCGACTTGTTTGTCTTGCTCTCTGATCCCGAGCACGACGCATCCATTCTCTTGACTTCGAGTACAAACAATTTCCCCAAAACCCGGTGGATTATGCGAATCTAAGGGATCGGGAATGGGATATGCGGCCATCGGCCTCAGGCACCCTGTCCAGTCTAAATCGTCGTGGGAGGGATGATGGAAATGCTGAAGCGAAAGGTCTGGCGCGTAACCCAATCAACCATCGTGGACCGGTTGTCACAACCACTGCTGGCGATCGTCGCACTCGCGTTGCTACTCCCGGCCCCCTCCCAGGCCTTGACCATCCAGTTCGTCGGTTTGTCAACCAACGGGCATGGCTTGGTTGCACATAATCGTGACATGAGCGAGGAGATCTGGATCACCGGCACCACTACGTTGATCACGCACCCGGCCGCGGCTGTAATCGACGGCGTCTACACTGCGCTCACCTCGATCGACGCATTCGATACCGTGACGGGATCCAGAACCCCCGCGCTGACGACACTCCCCGCCGGAGCGGAGGCACCGGCAGGGCATGGCTTCGCTTCCATCGGACTCACCGCCACCGACGACAATGCGATCTGGATGAGCGCGTCCGATTTCGATCTCAACATCATGTCCGCTGTCGACTACAGCATCGATGGTCTGCTTGAAACCCGCATCTACCGAGGGGGGACCCTTTCGCTTTACGAGGATGACGGGATGCAAACGCAAATCCTGAATGAGGCCAATCTCGCGGCGTTCATGGAAATCGAATGGTGTCCTGGCTTCAGCTGCGCGGTCATCACGGTCGACATCGCGCTGCCCAATGGGTCGCTGGCCGTCCTCTCGAGCGACGCCATTCAAGTCGATGGCACTAGCCTCGAAGGTCCGTACGGGGTCTACGACGCGATCACCGCGGATTTGGCCCTGATCCCCGAGCCCTCCACCGCGCTGCTGCTCGCGTCGGGCCTGATCGGGCTGGGCCTGCGGCGCAGGCGCACGCACTGAAGAAGCTCCAGCCTTCTGTGCGCGGCAAAGACGAACTTTCGGTTGAGTGCGGGGGTCCTATCGTAGTCTCGACGCGAAAGCGGAGAATCTCCTGGACGCAGCGTCGACGGTGAGTTCCGAATCGATGTCGATGGCTGCATCGGCTCAAGGGTGGACCACATGTGGACCACAAGCACAAACGGGGTCAGGAAGTCATTGATTTACTTGAGGCGAATGGTCGGGCCGGCGAGATTCGAACTCGCGACCTCTTGACCCCCAGTCAAGCGCGCTACCAAGCTGCGCCACGGCCCGAACGGCGTAGTGAGTAGCGAAACGCGCGGGTTCATGCACCTGGGGTCGGACCGTATCGCAGGGCCGAATGGTCAGGAATCGAATCCATCGCGAACAGACCCACGTATTGCGAGCCGGGGCAGGCGCTTTACCCCCTTGGCTGCTGTTCAAAGCACACTTACTGCGGCTGAAGCATTTCCCGAATCGCGAGCAATTCGCTGCGAATGTTCGCGAAGGATTCCGCGGCGTCGCCGCTTGAGAAGATGTCGCTTGACCTGAAGGCTTCGGCCTCGCGCTTGGTCTCCTGGACGGCTTCTTCGAGCGCGCGCCCGATCCCGAGTTCGCGCAAATGTTTGCGTGCACCCGCGATCGTGTAACGCTGAGCGTGCAGCAGTTGTTGGATCAGCAAGATCATCTCAATGTCCTTGCGTCGGTACAGGCGCTGCTTCGAGCGCGACTTCTGAGGCGCCATCCAGCGAAACTCAGACTCCCAGTAGCGGAGCACGTAGGGCTTCACGCCGGTGATCTTGCTGACCTCACCGATGCGGTAATAGAGCTTCCCGTCTTCCGGGATCGAACCCTCGGGAAGCAATGACGCCACCCGTTCTTCTTCCGTCGTTTTAGAATCGAATTTAGGAACTGCATTCTTCGAAGAATTGGCTTTCGCGGGCGCTCGCTTCTTACTCGAATTGGACATCAAACCTCTCGCGATTCGTTGGGGTTTGTCGTTCACCGATGCACAATCGAGGTTGTGCCTTGGACGGGCACGTTTTGCAACCTGTTTGCAGGACTGAATACAAATTGGTGTCGATCAGATCAGCGTTCGATCGATGAAGCGCGGGGCCTTCACGCGCGGGCGAGCGGTTCAGAATTGCCGGAAACTAGCTCGCGCTGGTTCCCTCGGCGTCATCCGAATTGGTGGCGTCGGCTGCCGAACCTTCGACTTCGCCGTTGAGGATGTTCTTGAGGACTAGGCTCGGTTTGAAAGTCAGCACGCGTCGCGCCTCGAGGAGGATCTCTTGCCCCGTCTGGGGATTGCGCCCCTTACGTGCGTTCTTCTCGCGAACGACGAAGTTGCCAAAGCCAGAAATCTTGACCTTCTCACCTTCGGCCAAGGTCTCTTTCATGATGTCGAAAACCTTCTCGACGAGCTCGGCAGCTTCCTTCTTAGAAAAGCCAACTCTTTCGTAAATCTGCTCGACGATTTCAGCCTTCGTCATCCCGTCTCCCTTTCGAGGGGGCCTGCCAACCTGGGTGCCTTCGAATCAACTGCGATTGCGTCCTACTCAGGTTTCACTGCCCGTTTCGCGCTTCCCATGCATCGGCGGCAGGCTAGCCCAACTTCCTGAAAAACCACAGCTAATTGAAGATAGACGCGAGATTCTCGTTATCCGGACCCAATCGACGGCCCCAGTCCGTCACGACACGGATCAGGCGCACCTCTCCCAAAGCGGAGCGAAAGAGTCAACGAGCGGCCCGACGACCCCAATTCAACTCCGAAGCCGATCGTCGCGAGTGCCGGGCGGAAGTGCCGGGTGACAACAAAACAGTCATCCCAGTACGAACAGCCGTAAACCGACTACGCGGCTGTGGCGTTCTTGGCGGCCTTCACGAGTTCGGCGAACGCGTTCGGATCGCTGATGGCGAGTTCAGCCATCACCTTTCGGTCCATCTCGATACCGGCCGTCTTGAGGCCTGCGATGAAGCGGCTGTAGGTCATGCCCTGCTCTCGGCACGCGGCGTTGATGCGCGTGATCCAGAGCCGGCGGAACTGGCGCTTGCGCTGCTTTCGTCCGATGTATGCGTAGACGCCTGCCTTGTCGACAGCTTCCCTCGCCGTACCCGTGAGCTTACTGCGCGCGCCGGTATAACCCTTGGCGAGCTTGAGTAGCCGTCTTCGGCCTTTGGCGGCCGCAATCCCTCGTTTTACTCGAGCCATCTTCGTATTCCTTCGTTTCGACTGATGCTTTGATCTGGCTGCGTCAGGCAATGCGTGCAATGCGCGCGCGGACTATGCAGGGGGATGGAGTTTGCTCTGTGTTGGGTGGTGCCTGTGGAGGTTTTGTGTCAACGCGCCTGCGGCGGGCTTATAGTACGAGCGCCTGCGGCGGGCTTATAGTACGAGCGCCTGCGGCGGGCTTAAAATCAGATCCCGGGGAGCATCTTCTTCACGCGCGCCGTGTCGGCGGGCGAAATCAAGTCGTCCTGTCTCAAACCGCGCTTTCGCTTGGTGCTCTTCTTGGTCAGGATGTGCTGCTTATTTGCCTTCTGGCGCGTGATCTTCCCGGTCCCGGTTTTCTTGAAGCGCTTTGCGGCGCCGCTGTGGGACTTCATCTTGGGCATGTTACGAACTCTCCTGGCGACTCGTTGCCGCCGCTAAAACCTACAAGTCTTCAATGCTGCAACCCGGCGACATCCCCCGTCCGCCGAGCCTACCAACGCGTGTGTTGCCACAGCGGCGCTATATTTTTTAATGCTGAAAGTGTTCTTGTTTTGCGATCTTGGTCTTGTGATCATGCTTCTGTGCGAGCAGCCGTAAAGCGCCGCGCGCTTGCGAAACCGGCCCGGTCAACATCCCCGACGACGAGCCGATTTACAGGACCGCGGAGGCTAACACGCAACCCTGCGTTTCGCGTTGCTTTTTTGCGTTTTCAGTGGGAAAAACTGAGGTCGGAGCGGGTTAAGCCTCCGCTTCGCCCCCCCCTGCGCCCGCTTCCTTCTGGGAACCTTCGTCTTCGCCCTCTGAATCTGCGCCCGCAGTCCGAGCCGCTTCACGCTCGGACTCCTGCGCTTCCCGGGCTTCGTCGGCCTTTCGCTGCTTCGCCGCGCGCCGCTCGGCCTTGTTCTGACCGGGCGAGGCCACTTCCTCGACTTCGCCAGCCTCTTCTGCTTCCTGGGCTTCGAACTCTTCTTCGATCCGTTTGGCCTCGGCCACGGCTTCTCGTTCGGCGACAAGAATCATCGACATGAAGCGTCCTTCCATGCGCGGCGGGTTCTCCATCTTGGCGAGCGTGCCGAGCATTTCCTTGACTTGGTTTAGTTTTTCGCGGCCACGGCTGATATGAACCATCTCGCGGCCACGGAACATCACCGTGACTTTGACCTTGTCACCGTCCATCAAGAACTTGCGGGCGTTGTTCAGCTTGAACTGAAGGTCGTGCATGTCAGTGCCGGGCCGCATCTTGATCTCTTTCAGGCTGGCCGCGTTCGACTGCTTGCTCGACTTCTTTTTCTTCTGCTCATACTTGTAACGCCCGTAGTCCATGATGCGGCAAACGGGAGGACGCGAATTGGCGGCGACTTCGACGAGGTCGAGGCCAGCTTCTCGCGCCTTCACTAAGGCATCTTCGGGCGTCATGACGCCGAGCTGTTCACTGTTGGCTCCAATGACGCGCACTTCGCGCACGCGGATGCGTTCGTTCACCCGTGTTGCGTCGCGTTCTGGAGCTACGATTCGAAATTTTGATCGTGCAGGAATATGAATTCCCTCCTAGGACAGAGGTCCCATTTGTCGTGCATTTGTACTGGCTACGAGTTCGCCGACCAATTCGTCTAGTCCGCGAGGTTCGAAGGTTTCTTTTTTTGATTTTCGCAGTCGCGGCGTCACGGTTCCGGCCTCGACTTCCTTTTCCCCAATGACGAGGGAAAGCGGAATTTTATTGATCTCGGTCTCGCGGATCTTGAAGCCGAGGGTCTCGCTGCGTTCGTCCACCTCGGCGCGAAGACCCGCCGCGATGAGTGTCTGTCGAATTTCCGTCGCCCGGGCATGCTGGGCGTGGGAGATCGGGAGAATGGCAACCTGAACCGGAGAAAGCCAGAACGGAAAGTCTCCGCCGGTGTGCTCGATGTAGATCGCCATGAACCGCTCAATTGATCCCAATACCGCGCGATGGAGCATCGCGGGCTGGTGTTTTTCGCCGTCTCGGCCCACGTATTCGAGGCCGAAGCGCCCAGGCATCGCCATGTCGATCTGAATGGTCCCCAGGGTCCATTTCCGGCCGAGGACGTCCAGGAAGTCAGCTTCGACTTTGGGACCGTAGAAGACCGCCTCGCCCTCTTTGATGCTGCAGTCGAAACCCGCGTCTTCGACACAATCGACGAGCATCTTCTCGGCCACATCCCAGTCGGAAACCTCGCCGAGGAATTCTTCCGGTCGCGTCGAAACCGCGATCGTCACACCCTCAAGGCCAAGTGCCTTGTAAATTTCGGCCATCATGTCGAAGAAGCTTTGCACTTCGCTTCCGACTTGTTCCGGCTCACAGAAAATGTGCGCATCGTCTTGAGCAAAAGATCGAACCCGGGCGAGACCGTTCAAAGTGCCGCTGCGCTCGTTGCGATGCAGACGGGAGAACTCTGCCATACGAAGCGGAAGCTCGCGATACGAACGCAAACGCGTCGCAAACACATGGCAGTGCCCCGGGCAGTTCGTTGCCTTTACGCCGATCTCTTCGTCTTCATCTTCGCCGGTCATGAAATACATGTCGTCGTAGAACATGTCGTAATGGCCGGAGGTCTTGAACAACTCGGCGCGACACAACTGCGGCGTCATGACTTCTTGGTAGCCGTGGAGCGGGTACAAGCTGCGAACGAAATCGATGAGACCGTTGTAGATCACCATGCCTTTGGGCAGATAGAACGGCGAGCCCGGCGATACCGCGTCCATGTGATAGAGGTCGAGTGCCACGCCGACACGGCGGTGATCGCGCTTCTTGGCCTCTTCAATACGGGCGAGGTGTGACTTCATTTCTTTCTTGTTACTGAACGCGGTTCCGTAGATGCGTTGCAGCTTGTGACTCGACTCGTCCCCGCGGAAGTACGTCCCGCTGGCTTCGGTGAGCTTGATGGCGCCGATCTGCTTTGTACTACGCACGTGGGGGCCACGGCAAAGATCGGTGAACGCACCGTGCCCAAAGAGTGTGATCTCAGCGTCTTCGGGGATGTCGTCGATACGCGAAAGTTTGAGTTCTTCGCCCATCGATTGGAAGCGCGCCTTGGCGTCGTCTCGCGCAACGACTTCCCGCGTGAAGGGTTTGTCTTCTGCGATGATCGCCTGCATCTCTTTTTCGATGCGTTCGAGATCTTCGGGAGTAAACGGTTCTGCGACGAGAAAGTCGTATTGAAATTTTTCGCTGTGGTCCGCGCGCCCGGCGTCGACCTGCGCGTTGGGAAAGAGCCGCTTCACCGCGTCGGCCATGACATGTTCTGCCGAATGACGAATCACGTCGCCGCCGTCTTCGCTCTTAGCGGTCACGATCTCGATCGCGGTGTCTTCATAAAGAGGACGGCGCAGGTCAACAACTTGGCCGTTGATTCGCCCGGCGAGGGCAGCCTTTGCGAGCCCGGGGCCGATTCGTTCCGCCACCTGAAGCACCGTCGAGCCGTGGGACACCACAAGCGTATTGCCGTCCGGAAGACGGACGTTGATCTCGCTCATGAGTTGTCGTGCGGCATGCTGGTCAATTGAATCCTGGCTTGGTTATTTGCCGGTGCTTGCTTTGCGTGCTCTTCGGTCAGACTCGTGCTTTGACGCTCTTTGGCGTTCTCTCACGTTGTCGCTCAGGGGGATTGCGTCGTTTCTATTTTGCAGCCTTCTTCAGCTGTCTTCCCGCTGAAGTGTGGCTGAAATGGTAGGCACGGGCGGGATCGAACCGCCGACCTCTGCCGTGTCAAGGCAGCGCTCTAGCCCCTGAGCTACGTGCCTGAATCGAGCTAACGAGGCGCAGTATTTACCCTTTTCCCAGTTTCGAGTCAATGCCGAGCGGGTCAAGAGCATCGACAGTGAAAACATCGCACTAAGAAGCCGGTTCCGGAATCCAGCTTACCACCACGTGTACTCGACTCCCGGACGCTTGCACCGGAACAATTTCAAGGTTCTCAGGGGTCGCGGTCAGGAGCGCCTCGAGGAAATCGACGGCCGACGCGGTCGTTTGAACGTCAAGCAGCGTCCGCCCTCGCGACATTTCGACAGGCGTCACACGCTCGGCACCCACCGGTCCCACGAGCAGGTCCCGAAACGCCGCGTAGGCGGGATAGGCGTCGAGCCCTTCAACTTCGAGCAACATTTCATTTCGATCCAGGGGCGTCTCACCCGCGGGAATTAAACCCGCGTTCACAAGCTTTGACTGCACGCGGTCCGCATCCACGTGGACCTCGACGATGACCACGTACTCCTCGCGAACGTCTGGATCTTCCGCGAACAGTGCCGGACGCCGCCCGCGATCTTCGATGACTCTAAATCGCGAGGTGTAGGGGACCATTTTTTTCCCGAGAACGGCTTCGAGATCCAAGGCCTCGGTGTCTTCGACAGGCTCCTCGGTCGGATCCACTTCGTCCACCGAGCGGGTGGGGTCGAGCGAGTCCGGGGCGCCCTCTCCTGTTTCGTCAACCCAACGATCGGCGAGAAAGTCTCGAGCGACTCGGGTCACCGCCTCGCGAAGTGCTTGATCGATTGCGCTGTCGCGAGGGATTCCCTTCTCTTTGCCGTTCGGATTGATCGGCACGGTTCCCACCGCCTCGAGCTTGCGAACGTCCGCGGACGCCGACGTGACAATGCCGACCCCCAACAGTGCACTCAATACGACTCGCGCCAACATCTTCACAGACTCAACTCCGTCACTTTGCGCCCGAAGAGCGCGTCGACATCACGACACATTTCGGGGGTCGCACGAACACCGCGGACCGCGCTCACAGAAACCGTGGTCTCGCTTTCTTCCGGAATCAAAACATGGATCACCACGGGACAGTCCCCAGGATGACTTGCCAGCACCTTCACAAGCGCGTCGAGACGATCCCGACTGATTTCCTTTTCGATCATTTTGACTCTCAACGTGGCCGCCAACTTCTCTTCAGCCTGAGACAGCGGAATAATATCGCGTACCAAGATCTTTGGTGACTCTCCCTCTTCGAGGGTGCCCGAAACAAGTAGCGGTACGGGGCCCTCGCCTTCGTCTTCGTTCTTCGCTCTAGCAAATAGAGCGGCGTTCGCTTCGTAGGGTTCACTAAAAACCACAAGTTCGAAGCTGCCTTCGAGATCTTCAAGGGTGCCGAAGCCCATTCGCTTGCCGCGCTTAGTGCGCGTCTCCCGCATGCCGGTCAGCAGGCCGCCAACTCTCACTTCGCGCTGCACCTTGCTTTCCCAGTTGGCCGCGGTGCAGTCCGTAAAGCGCGAGAGCAAAGACGCGACTTCTTCGAGGGGGTGTCCACTGACGTAGAAGCCGAGCAGTTCTTTTTCGTGGCCGAGGCGTTCGCGTTCGGACCACGGGGCGGCGCTCACCAATACGGGCCCCGCAATCACGTCGCTGTCTTCGAGCCCGCCAAACAAGCTTTCTTGCCCGACTGCGCGGTCGCGTTGCTCAGAAGCGGCGCGCTCGAGCGCGGTATCAATGGTCGCCCACACTGACGATCTTTCTTCGTGCAACAAATCAAAGGCACCGCACTTCACCAAGGCTTCAATGACGCGCCGATTTACTTTGCGGGTGTCGAGCCGGGTCACAAAGTCGAAGAAACTTACGAACGGTCCTTCTTCTCCGTTGCGTGATTCGAGAATCGACTCGATCGCTCCCTGGCCAACATTCTTGATGCCCGCGAAGCCGAAGCGGATCTTTTTCTCGACGACGGCAAAGTCGCATTCAGACTGATTGACGTCCGGAGGCAGGATCTCGATTTCGCTCTCGCGAACATGGGCGATGTAGCGCGACATGCGATCGTGGTTGCCGGAGTCGATCGTGAGTACGGCGGCGAGGTACTCCTCACGGTGGTTCGCCTTCAAGAAGGCGGTCTGATATGTCACGTACGCGTACGCGGTCGAGTGTGCCTTCGGGAAGCCGTAGCCTGCGAACTCAACGATCAGGTCGAAGACATCGCCAGCTTCTTGTGATTCATACTTATTCTCGACAGCGCCCTCGACGAATCGCTTACGCTGCTGCCGCATGACTTCCGCTTTTTTCTTACCCATGGCGCGGCGCAGAAGATCGGCTTCGCCGAGGCTGTAGCCCGCCATCGCCTGGGCGATCTGCAGCACCTGATCCTGATAGACGATCACGCCCAAGGTTTCTCTGGTGAGGTTCTCGATCCGTGGATGGAGCGCCTTGACGGGAATCGCGCCGTGCTTCCGGTTGACGTAGTCGTCCACCATGCCCGACTGCAATGGGCCCGGCCGGTAAAGGGCTACCAGCGGAATGATCTCTTTAAAGGTTCGCGGCTGAAGCTTAATGACGAGTTCGGTCATGCCCGACGATTCGACCTGGAACACGCCTTCGGTATCGCCATCGCACAAAAGCTGATACGTGGCTTCGTCATCGAGCGGAATCTTTTCGATGTCAAAGTCTTCGAAGCCAGGCTTTCGGCGAATCATTTTTTCGGCGTCCGACATCAACGTCAACGTCTTCAAGCCGAGGAAGTCGAACTTGATGAGCCCCACTTCCTCCACACAGCCCATGTTGTACTGGCTCATAACGTCGCCAGACTTTGGGTCCTTGTAGAGTGGAACCATCTCGATCAGCGGCTTGTCACCAATCACGACGCCAGCGGCATGCTTCGACGCGTGGCGCGTTAGACCTTCGAGGTTCCGAGCGGTATCGATCAAGCGGTCGACCTGCGAGTCGGACTCCATGCGGGCACGCAATTCGGGCGACTGCTGGATCGACTCTTCGAGCGTGATGCCAAGCACGTCAGGGATCAGCTTCGCGATGCGGTCGACATCGCCATACGCCATTCCCATCACGCGCCCAACGTCGCGAATTGCAGCGCGAGCCTGCAACGTTCCGAACGTCACGATCTGACACACCTTCATCGTGTCGAAGCGAACAGCCGGGTCGGCATCTTCCAGAATGGCGCCGTCATATTTTTCGGACACGTACTTGATGACTTGCTCGCGCCCACGCATGCAGAAGTCGACGTCGATATCCGGCATCGAAATACGTTCTGGGTTCAGAAAACGTTCGAAGATGATGTCGTATTCGATGGGATCGACGCCGGTAATGTTGAGCCCCCAGGCGACCAGGCTTCCCGCGGAACTCCCGCGCCCGGGTCCCACCGGAATCCCGTTGTTCTTCGCGTAATTGATGAAGTCCGCCACGATCAGGAAGTAGCCGGGGAACCCCATTTCCTTGATCACGCCGAGTTCGTGGTTCATCCGTTCGACATAGGTCTTGTGAACTTCCCCATCAAAGGGTTCGTCGGGCGCCATGCCGAGGCGCTCGCGCAATCCCGCCCACGACTGGTCTTCCATCACTTCGTCGAGACTCTTGCCGGCCGGCACCTGGTAGTCGGGCATGTGGTACGTGCCCATCGGGATCTCAACATCGCAGCGCTCCGCGATCACCAAGGTGTTCTCAATGGCCGACGGATGGTCGTGAAAGATCTCCCGCATTTCGTCGCCGTCTTTGACGTAGAAGCCGCGGCCATCGAATCGAAAGCGCTTCTCGTCTGAAATGTTCGACGCGGTGCCGATGCAGAGCAGTGCGTCGTGATGATCGTGATCGCATTCGCGCAAGTAGTGGGCGTCGTTCGTTGCGACCAGCGGAATATCCATGTCGGCCGACATCTTGATCAGTTCGGCGTTCACCAGGTCTTGGTCGGCAATGCCGTGACGCTGAAGCTCGAGGTAGTAGCGATCACCAAACAAGCCGCGGAAGTCTTCTGCCACCGTCCAGGCACGATCCGTTTCGCCCTGCACAATGGCTCGGGGGACCGGCGACGAAAGACAGCCTGAAGTTGCGATCAAGCCTTCGTGGCGCTCGCGCAGCAAGTCCATGTCGATGCGGGGCCTGTAATAGAAGCCGTCGAGGTACGCCTTCGACACCAGATACATCAAGTTCTGGTAGCCGGTCGCGTCCATCGCGATCAAAAGCAGATGGCTGATGGCGTCGAAGCCGTCTTGAGATCGCTCGCGCTTCTCGCGCTTAAATCGCGAGTCGCCCGCGATATAAACTTCGCAGCCGATGATTGGCTTTACACCGTTCGCGCGCGCCTTATTGTAAAACTCGACGGTGCCGAACAAGTTGCCGTGATCGGTCTGCGCCACCGCGGGCATGTTCAACGCTTTGGCACGCTCGAACAGCGGGTTGTGCTTGATGGCGCCGTCGAGCAGCGAGTACTGCGTGTGGAGGTGGAGATGAACGAAGGGCTTGGGCACGGCCCCCTACTCCCACTCGATGGTGGCAGGCGGCTTCGAAGAGATGTCGTAAACGACGCGGTTAATACCTTGCACCTCGTTGATGATGCGGCTCGAAATCTTCGCCAGAACATCGTGCGGGATATGGGCGAAGTCGGCCGTCATGGCGTCGGCCGAAGTCACACAACGCACCGCAATCACGTTTTCGTAGGTTCGCGCGTCCCCCATCACACCGACGCTCTGCACCGGGAGATAGACACAGAGGGCCTGCCAAATTTCGTCGTACAAGCCGGCCGATCGAATTTCTTCGAGCATAATCGCGTCCGCAGAACGAAGCGGCGTGAGTTTTTCGCGCGTGACATCACCCATGATGCGAATGCCGAGCCCCGGGCCGGGGAACGGATGTCGCCCGACCAGCGTTTCGGGAAGCCCGAGTGCGCGCCCTACTTCTCGCACTTCGTCCTTGAACAGTTCGCGCAAGGGCTCCACGAGTTGCAGCCGCATGTCATCCGGCAGCCCGCCCACATTGTGGTGGGTCTTGATCGTGACCGACGCACCCTTCACCGACACGCTCTCGATGACGTCCGGGTACAAGGTGCCTTGTACGAGGTAATCGCATTCACCGAGCTTTTGAGATTCTTCTTCGAACACGTCGATGAACAAGCCGCCAATAATGCGGCGCTTCTTCTCGGGTTCACTCACCCCTTCGAGGGCGGTAAGAAATCGGTCCGAAGCATCCACGCTCACCAACTTCACACCGAGCGTTCCTGCGAAAAGTTTTTCGACTTCTTCGCGCTCATTCAATCGCATCATGCCGTGATCAACGAAGATGCAGGTCAGCTGCTCTCCGACCGCGCGGTGAACGAGTGCTGCAGCGACCGAAGAATCGACACCGCCGCTCAAGCCACAGACCACGAGCCCTTCGCCAACCTGGCTGCGGATCTTCGCAAGACTGCGATCGACGAAGGCATCCATCGTCCACGAGCCCTTGCAACCGCAAATGTCTCCGACGAAATTGCGCAGCAGCTCTTTCCCGATTTCGGTGTGAACCACTTCGGGATGAAACTGGATGGCCCAGATGGGTTGAGCCTTGTGACGAATCGCGGCATACGGCGAGTTATTGCTCGTTGCCAGGATTTCGTAGCCCTGCGGAAGTTCGAGAACTTTGTCGCCGTGGCTCATCCAAACGACGTGCTCGGTATTTTTCGCGAGCCCTGCAAACAGGCGATCTTCCAGGTCCTCGATTTTCAAATGCGCGCGACCGTATTCGGACTCGTCGGCCTTTTCAACACGCCCGCCGAGCTTGCTCACGATCAGCTGCTCGCCGTAGCAAATGCCCAAGATCGGAGTCCCGAGATCAAAGACTGCGATGTCGATGTCGGGCGCACCCTCATCGTGCACGCTCGACGGCCCGCCGCTAAGCACAATGCCCGACGCACCCCATGCCTCAATGTCAGCGCACGACATTCCGGCCGGAAGGATCTCGCAGTAGACGCTCTGTTCGCGAATGCGCCGCGCAATCAACTGCGTGTACTGCGAACCAAAATCCAAGATCAGGATGCGATCGCCAGCGTATTCGAGTTTTTTGCTGCCAGCTTGGGGAGCGGAGGGGGCCTTCGACATGTGCGGGTCAATCGATCCGATAGTTAGGGGCTTCTTTTGTCACGATGACATCGTGGACATGACTCTCCTGCAAACCCGCAGAGGAAATCCTGACGAAGCGCGTTCGTGTGCGAAGTTCACCGAGGCTGGGCGTACCGCAATAACCCATGCCGGAACGCAGCCCGCCATAGAGTTGATGCAAGCTGGCCGAAAGCCCGCCGCGATAAGGAACCCGACCTTCAATGCCCTCAGGGACGAGCTTGCTTTCTTGCACGTCCGACTGGAAGTAGCGGTCTGCACTCCCCTGAGCCATTGCACCCAGGGAACCCATGCCGCGGTAGACCTTGTATGAACGACCTTGGAAGAGAACGACTTCGCCGGGAGATTCGTCCGTACCGGCGAACAGCGATCCAATCATCACGGTTGAAGCACCCGCAGCGAGCGCCTTCACGACGTCGCCCGAATACTTGATGCCGCCGTCAGAGATCACCGGGATGCCGTAGCGGTTGGCGATCTGATACGCGTCGACAACTGCAGTGAACTGCGGCACGCCAATGCCCGCGATGACACGCGTCGTACAAATGGAACCGGGACCGACGCCAACTTTCACCGCCGATACGCCCGCTTTGATCAAGGCTTCTGCGCCCTCGCCCGTCGCGACATTGCCGCCGACGATCGAAAGATCGGGAAAGTTGCTGCGCAACTCAGACACGGCTTCGAGGACGCCAATGGAATGGCCGTGTGCAGTGTCGACCACGATGACGTCGACTCCTGCGGAGACCAAGGCTTGCGCGCGTTCGAGTCGGTCGGAACCCACGCCGATCGCAGCGCCACAGCGGAGTCTTCCCAAATCGTCTTTACAGGCGTCCGGGTAGCGCTCGCTCTTTTCGATGTCCTTGATCGTAATGAGGCCGCGTAAGTTTCCCTCGCCGTCGACCACGAGCAGTTTTTCGATCCGGTACTGGTGAAGAAGCTCTTTGGCGCGCTCCATCCCGGTGCCTGGCGGCACAGTCACCAAACCTTCCTTGGTCATCATCGAAGACACTTTGGCGTTGGTATCTTTGACGAAACGAAGGTCGCGATTGGTCAAGATCCCAACCGCTTTGCCGTCCGTTATGACCGGCACACCAGAGATCCGGTAACGCGCCATCACTTCGATCGCTTCGGAGATCCGTTGCTCCGGGCTCATCGTGATCGGGTCGACGATCATGCCGGATTCGGAGCGCTTGACCTTGTCGACTTCGCCGGCTTGCGCCGAGCTCAGCATGTTCTTGTGAATAATGCCGATGCCACCGTTCTGCGCCATCGCGATCGCCGTCTCGTGTTCAGTGACGGTATCCATCGCCGCAGAAACGAGCGGCGTATTCAGCGAGATCTCGCGCGTGAATTGAGAACGAAGATCTACCTCGCTCGGTAAAACACTAGACTCACCGGGCACGAGGAGGACGTCATCAAACGTCAGCCCATCGCGAATTCGGCTTTCATCCATTTAGTTGTTCTCGATTAGGCAAAGGGAAGACGAGTTGGCTGGACGATTGCCGTCCAAGCGCCTCCTGTTTGCCGCCGGATAGTACGGGTGGGACCCTCGCGGGTCAACCGCTGACGACGATGTCGTCCAAGGAAAGTTCTCGTTGGACGAGGAGGAGCTCTCGGAAGTACCGTTGATCGTCGACTGCCAATATGCGCGCTTTGGACATGCAAACCTCAGGCTGACACGACCCGGGATTCTCAACATTTGTTGGGCCGCAACTCGCCTGCACTCATCGGCAGACCACGCACAAGGCTTCAACCGCATACGCAATTTCGAGTCGCGATGAGAGCGGAAAGCGCCGCCGACTTGGCAACGCTGAAATCAGATCTGTCGAGCCCTGCGGCACGGATCAGCCCCATCAAGCTACGAGAACCCGCAGGGTCGCTACTGAGGCAGCGAGCGCAGCCCGGGGCGATTTATCCAGTGACCGGCGTGCCGATCAATGAATGTGGCGTCGCCTCGACAACGTCGACTTCGATATAGCTGCCCGCACCGGGCGCACCGACATCGCCGACCGGAACGTTGACCACCCGATGGTGGAGATCGCGTCCTCGCACCTGCCCTGGGCCGTGCATGCTTTCGCCTTCGACGCGGATCTCAGCGCGGGAACCCACCCGGCTGATGTGATGGTCTAGGGTCAAACGGCGCTGCAAATCCTGTAGCGCCGTGAGCCGCGCCGATGCGACTTCAGGTGCGATCTCTTCTGCCGACAGTTCGAGCGCCTTGGTGTGAGGGCGACGCGAATACTTGAAGCTGTAGCTGTCGACAAACCCAACGCTTTCAATCAACGAAAGCGTCTGTTCAAAATCTTCGTCGGTCTCACCGGGGAAGCCCACGATGAAGTCCGTCGTCACGACGATGTCGGGCCGCACCACGCGCAAGCCCTTGATGATGGTCTCATAGTCGGCGCGGGTGTAGCGCCGTCTCATCTGTTCGAGCACGCGGTCCGAGCCACTTTGCACGGGCATGTGGACGTGGGGACAGAGTGACTCGAGTTCGCCGTGGGCTCGCAGCAAGACCTCGTCGAAGAACAATGGGTGCGGGCTGGTGTACCGAATGCGACGCAGTCCCTCGATCGCGTCGAGTTGCGTGAGCAAGCCGCCAAACGGAATCGTGCCTGCGGCTTCGGCCACTCCGCGACGCGTGTCGTGGCGACCATAAGCGTTCACGGTCTGCCCCAACAGCGTGATCTCACTGACGCCTCGCTCCACCAAGTTGCGCACTTCCGCCACGATACTGGCCGCGGTTCGGCTGATTTCACGTCCACGGGTTTTGGGCACCACGCAGAAGCTGCAGAACATGTCACAGCCTTCCATCACGGTGACAAACGAATGGCCGGTGTCGCGCCCCTCGAAGGCGGGATGACGCTCGGGCAGATCAAAGCGGTCCTGGGAAGCGGATTCCTCGATGCGGACTCCGGATTGACCCTGTGCGGCGCCCTCGAGCATCGCGGGCACTGCCAGCAAGTTGTGAGTGCCGAAGACGAGATCGACATGGTCAAAGCGGCGCAGGATCGTCTGGCCTTCCTGCTGAGCCACGCAGCCGCCTACACCGATCATCCGTCCCGGCTTTTCGGCCTTCCATTCGCGCAGACGCCCCAGATCGCTATAGAGCTTATTTTCGGCCTTCTCGCGAACGGAACAGGTGTTGATCACCAGTAAATCCGCCGCGCTTTCGTCGCCCGCAGCCTCGTAACCGGCGTGATACAGCAGGTTTGAGAGCTTCTCAGTGTCATGCACGTTCATCTGGCAACCAAACGTGCGGATCGAAAATCGTTTCAGTTCACTCATCTCAGGACCAGGTGGGCTCTTTCAGGCTCAGGGATTTCGGGGGAAGCGGAGACTAGTGGATCCAAAGTGGCATCCCCACTCAAGGATTTGCCCTTCTCAAACGTCGTTTGCAATTATTTCGAAGGAGAGGTCTTGGGTAACAGCTGGATATCGCACCGCTTTTTGAAATCGCGCTCCAGCAGTTCAAAATCGCGTTTGACAAATCTGGATCGCCCGACATAATGAATTTCATCGAGCGAGCGACTCAGTGGAAACCTTGGCTATTCATGCTTTTTCCTCGGCCCGACGATCTGAGCGTGCGCCAATCTGTACCAAAAAAAAGGATTTTCAGGTTTCGGAGCGGCGGTGGATTGGTCATTTCTGATGGAAATGTCCAACCTCTCACCCCCCATAATGAGTCCACCGCCCTCCCCCTGTGGAACGCCCCGTCGGCATCAGCCGACGGGGCGTTTTCATTTGAATCGGGCACCCCTCGTGCAAAGAAACACCCCATCCGCAATTGCGAATGGGGCGTTGTGGTGGGTACGAAAGGGGGTCGCGCCGGTGGGCCGGATGCGGGCTACAAAACGATGCTATCTACGACCTTCGCGAGCTGCCGCAGGTTCCGACATTCCTCGGCGATGTCGGTGTAGGGCAGGTAGCGGTTCATGACGCTGTCTCCGAAGCCCCAGGCGCTCGGGCTTTCGGGGTTCAGCCAGACGACGTTCTTGGCTTTGCTCTGGATGTCGCGCAGACACCAGGCTTTGTCGTCGTTGTAGTTGTTCCGGGCGTCACCCAGAATCAACACGGTGGTTCGTTTGTCGATCGACGAGAGATAGTCTCTCCAGAAGATGCTGAAGGCGAGGCCAAAGTTGCTTCGCGTGTAAACGTTGATGACGTCGCCGCCGTCGAGGGCTCGTTCGATCGCACTGCTGATGTCCGAGTCTTTGAAGACCGGCGTCACTTCGCCCAGGTCTGACACGAAAACAAAGCAACGAATTCGCGTAAAGGCTTCCTGCAGGCTGTACATGAACTGCAGCATGAAGCGCGAAACATTCGCGACGGAAGACGACACGTCGCACAGGATGACCAGCTTCGGTCGTTCCTTGCGGCGGTGCTTATAGATCACGTTGAACGGCAAGCCGCCTGTCGCCATGTTGCGGCGAAGCGTCGTATGCAAGTCGAGCTTGCCCTTGCGTTCGCGCCTTCGGCGAATGGAAAGAATGTTCTTGATGCGTTGCGCGAGGCGATGCACCACTTCGCGCATACGAATAGTTTCCTCTTCCGTCAGGTGATAGAAGCTCTTCTCCGTGAGCATCTCGCGACGAAACTTTTCCATGTAGTCATGGTTCTGCGTCTGAAGCTCGCGCTCGGTAAAGCTGCGCACGGCTTTGCGCAGGCTTTCCATCATGGCGCCCATCAAGTCCTTTAGCGCCTGGACCTGCTCGGAAGACATCCCAGCTTCTTCGAGCTGTTGGGCAAGTTTTTCGAGTTCCTGACCTGCCCCTTCGACGCCCATGCCTTCGGTGGTGCGGCGACTGAAGAAGCCCACCTGAAGCATGTTCTCGATATTGCCGGTACCTGCCTGCTCCGCGGCGTCGCGGATCATGTTTTCGAGTTGAGAGAGGTCTTGCGTGAGCAATGCCTTTGCGAGTTCGCCGAGATCAACGTTGCCGTCCATCTGTTCGAGCATTTCGGCGATCTGTTGCATCAACTGATCGATGTCGATGTCCATGCCAGCCATCTTCTCGCCGATGTCGCCGAATGAATCGCGCAGGCTGTCGTAGAAGCCCGACCAGAACAGGTCGAAGAGCTGATCGAACGTGGCGATCTCGTCTCCTCGCTTGACCATGGTGGTGCGGAGCGCGTCCTTGAACAGATCTCGGTCGTCAATAGACAACTCGTCCAACGCTTCGAAGGCGTTGATGCCCTCAGCGACAGACACACGAATCCCGCTCTTGCGAAGCAAGTTGGTGAATTCGACGACCTTTGATTGCATGCTCAGTGGAGGACTCCCTTCTTCTTGGGCGCGGCGACGGGCTCGGGCGCCGCGATCGGAGCTTCAGCCGCGGCCTCTGCTGCCTTCTGCTCGAGCAGCTTCGAAAGTTCTTTCTGCGCCTTGTTGATGTCGCCCTCGTACTTGAGGATGACGTTCAACGTATCCGTCACCATGGCCTCATCGAGCTCCGTGGCGTTGAGCGCCATCAAGGAGCGCGCCCAGTCGAGGGTCTCACTGATCGACGGGACCTTCTTGAGGTCGAGGTCGCGGATCGAGTGCATCAGGCTCACAAGGTCCTTCGCAAGACGCTTGTCAATTTCCGGAACCTTCTGGTCGAGGATGCGCATTTCGAGTTCTTCGTTCGGGTAGTCGATCCAGAGATGCAGACAGCGTCGTTTGAGCGCGTCGCTCATCTCGCGGGCGTCATTGGACGTGAGCATCACGATCGGAATCTGCTTCGCCTTGATCGTTCCCAACTCGGGAATGGTGACCTGAAAATCTGAGAGCACCTCGAGCAGAAAAGCCTCGAACTCGGGGTCCGACTTGTCGACTTCGTCGATCAGCAACAGAGCCGGCGTATCCGAAGTAATCGCCTGCATGAGCGGACGTGGCACAACAAAGCGCTCCGAGAAGAAGACCGAGTCTTCACTCGCAACGCGGTCCGCGGCTTCGGTCAAAGTCTTGGCTCCGGCCATCGCCTTGCTCACCTGGTCTTTGAGCAACTGCGTGTACAGGAGCTGCTTTGAGTACTCCCACTCATACAGCGCCTTGGCTTCGTCGAGTCCTTCGTAGCACTGGAGTCGAATGAGCTGCCGATCCAAAGACGTCGCCACGACCTTGGCGAGTTCCGTCTTCCCCACGCCGGCGGGCCCTTCAATCAAAATCGGCTTGCCGAGCTGCTGCGCGAGATAGACGACGGTCGCGATGCGCTTGTCGCAGACGTATCCCTGCTTGTCTAGGTCGGTAATGACGCTGTCAACATTTTCGAACATGGGGAGGAGCTCCTATCGCGTGTTTGGCTTGTTTGCTTTGAGCGTTGCTTTCACGACGTAGACAAGAACGCCGACAAGTCGGTCGCAAGTTTAAGGAATTCGCCTCGAATCCACCGACGTTTCCCCGCTCGCGTATGCACGAGTTTTTCAGCTCATCAGATGCAGAACGTGCCCAAGCTTGTCCTTCTTCGTCTGCAGATACTTTTTATTGGCTTCGTTGGGCGTAATTTCGAGAGAGACGCGCTCGATGATCTTGAGCCCGTAGCCTTCGACGCCAGCTCGCTTGACCGGGTTGTTCGTGATCATTCGCATTCGGCGCACGCCGAGATCCACGAGGATTTGGGTGCCGACTCCGTAGTCACGTTGATCGGCCGCGAAACCCAACCTGTGGTTGGCCTCAACCGTGTCGAGCCCTTCATCGTCTTGAAGCGCGTAAGCTCGGATCTTGTTCTTGAGCCCGATGCCGCGACCTTCCTGACGCATGTAGAGCAAAATTCCGCTGCCCTCTTCGTCGATCATCGCGAGGGCCTTCTGCAGCTGCTCTCCGCAATCGCATCGGCAGGATCCGAATGCATCCCCCGTCAGACATTCGCTGTGGACGCGAACCAGCACCGGCTCGTCAGAATTGATATCGCCCTTCACAAGCGCCATGTGGTCGACGTTGTCGATGTCGTTTTCGTAGACGATGCAGCGGAAGGCGCCGCCGGCCATGGTGGGCATATTCGCCTTGGCGACGCGGCGAACCAGCTTTTCGTTGGCCAAGCGGAATTTGATGAGATCTTTGATCGTGACGATTTTGAGGTCATGAACCTTCGCGTATTCCGCGAGGTCGTTCATCCGCGCCATCGTTCCGTCGTCGTTCATGATCTCGCAGATCACGCCGGCTGGTTTAAAGCCCGCGAGTCGCGCCAGATCTACCGAGCCTTCTGTCTGCCCAACCCTGCGGAGCACACCGCCCGCGCGGGACCGCAGCGGGAAGATATGGCCGGGGCGGACGATATCGGCCGGGACCGCGTCGTCCGCGATGGCAGCTTCGATGGTGCGCGAGCGATCGTGCGCTGAGATCCCGGTGGTGACACCCTCGCGCGCTTCGATCGACACCGTAAAGGCCGTGCCGTAGGTCGCGGTGTTTTCGTAGTCGGGCACCATCATGCCGAGGTGCAGACGTTCGAGCTGTTCTTCTTCGAGGCTCAGACAGATCAGGCCACGACCGTGGGTGGCCATAAAGTTGATCGCCTCGGGCGTCACCATGTCGGCCGCCATGCAGAGGTCGCCTTCGTTCTCTCGATCTTCATCGTCGACCAAGATCACCATCTTGCCCGCGGCAATGTCCGCGATGGCATCTTCGATGGGACTCACGATGGAGTCCGGATGGTCGTGATGGCCGCGCAATACTTCGTCTTCCAAGGGGATCACGTTGCTCACACTCGTGTCGTCGTTCTTGTCGTTTGACATCTCGAAAAGGACCTCACTTGCCGTCTGGGTCGCGGCTGCGATTGGATCAATTGTGGCGGGTGCGCCGCGCGGGTGATGGATCTTCGTTGCGTCGTGCGCCGGAGGGCGCTCCGATGCAGGGACTGAGGGTTTGGGCGTCGGGATACGCCTGGGCTTGCTCTTGCTAAGGGACGTGCTGGAATTTGGGCACTACGCCGACCGATCTGCCGACCATCGCGGTCAACTGGGCCTCAAAGATCGGTAGGTACAACACTGATTTCGCTTGGGATTACGCTATCAGCGCGACCGCGGGGTGTCAATTAGGCAGTGCCACTGCCAGTTCCTGGGGGCGAGGCGAAATTACGCAGCAAGCCCTTCAAGAAGTCTTCCTCAGACAGCCCGAACTTCGTTGCAAAGTCGTGCTTTTCGTCGAGGCTTCGGTACAGCACCCGCATGAGTTCCCGGTAGGTTTCGATCACGCCTTCGCCGCGCAGGGCAACCGCCGGGAACGTAGGAAAACCTTGCCACGCGTCGCGAATTTCTTGCAGAGGCTTCACGTCGGGCAAGTCGCGCTTGTTGAACTGAACGACCTTCGGAATGCGCTCAAAGTCAAAACCGTTGGCCTTGAGGTTGGCTTCCATGTCGCGCCATGAATAGGCGTTCGCACTCGCTGACGCGCGCTGAGAATCGGCAATGAACGCGATGGCGTCCGCACCGGCCAAAACCACCTTGCGCGTCGACTTGTGCATCACCTGCCCGGGCACCGTAAAGACTTTTGTCTTGATGGAGAAGCCACCAGACGTGGTGAATTCAACAGGCAAGAAGTCGAAGTAGAGCGTGCGGTCGTCCTTGGTATCGAGGGTGACCATCTTGCCGCGGGAGTCGGGGTTCATCAATTCATGCAGCTTGAGCAGGTTCGACGTCTTTCCCGAGAGCGCCGGGCCGTAATAGACCACCTTCACGCTGATCTCGCGATTCGCCATGTTGATCTGAACCATGCTGCCAACTCCTCACACCACCGCGCAGACGGAGATGTCCCAATGCTTTCGTTCCCAATCGGCAAATTGGCCCCGAAGGTGTAGGCGGAGAATGCGTATCGGGGCAGAAATATCCCGGTTTGGGGCGCCCTTATCCCCCCAGGAAGCGGGACAGCAGTTGGCGTGCCGCAGCGCCTGGGGTCGTCTCGCGCGACTCCACCGCTGACTCTAGGCCCGCAATCTCGTCGGCAACGCCCGCATCGGTGCGGAACGCTGCCTTGAGGCCGTCTTCTACGAGGGACCACATCCAGTCTCGCGCCTGTCGCCGCCGTCGTGCCTCCAGTTCGCCGCTCTCACTGAATGCGGCCCGATGTGAGCGCACCATTTCCCACAGCTCTGGAATGCCTTCACCGGTCTTTGCGCTGGCTTTCATGACCGGCGGATTCCAACTCGCGCTGAGCGAGCGAATGACTTCCATCGCGCCTGCGTATTCGAGTCTCGTTCGTTCGGCGACTTCGAGCGTGGGACCATCGGCCTTGTTGACCAGCAAGCCATCGGCAAGTTCGACCACGCCCTTCTTGATCCCCTGCAGTTCGTCTCCGCCTCCGGGCAGCAGCACGAGCAAGAAGAAGTCGACCATCCCCGCGACAGCGACCTGAGACTGGCCGATGCCGACCGTTTCGACGATTACCACGTCGTAGCCTGCTGCTTCACACAGGAGCATGGCTTCGCGGGTGCGCTGGGCCACGCCACCTAATGACGTCCCCGACGGCGACGGACGAATAAACGCGGACGGATGTTGCGCCAGCACTTCCATGCGCGTCTTGTCGCCGAGGATACTGCCCCCGGTCACCGGGCTGGTCGGGTCGACCGCTAAAACCGCGACGCGATGACCGCGCTCGACGAGCTGCAGCCCCAACGCCTCGATCATGGTGCTCTTGCCTGCGCCCGGCGGCCCCGTGATCCCGAGTCGCACCGACGCGCCCGTATTCGGGATCAGCGCTTCGAGGATATTCTGTCCCATAGCGGACTGATCGACGCGCCCGCTCTCGAGCATGGTGATCGCCCGCGCGAGTTCGCGTCGTTCCCCATTGCGGATGGCCTCGAGAAATTCCGCTGAGGGCACCGGGCTCTCCGGCCCGTCACTCATTACGCTCGGTCCTTCAAGACGTTCAAGACTTCGTGCACGGCCTTCGGGATCGCCGTGCCCGGTCCGAAGATCGCGGCGGCACCGGCTTCGCGCAGGAAGTCGTAGTCACGCGGAGGAATCACGCCGCCCACGATCACACGAATTTCGGAAGCGCCGGCCTGCTTGAGCGACTCGATGAGCATCGGAACCAAAGTCTTGTGTCCGGCGGCCTGACTCGAAACCCCAACCACATGCACGTCGTTGTCGACGGCCTGGCGTGCGGCTTCGTCCGGCGTCTGAAACAGCGGTCCGACATCAACGTCGAAACCCATGTCGGCGAACGCGGTCGAGATCACCTTCATGCCGCGATCATGTCCGTCCTGTCCAAGCTTCACGACGAGCATGCGCGGGCGGCGGCCTTCGGTTTCGGCAAAGTCTGCAACTTCTTTGCAGACCGCTTCATACTCTTCATCGCCCTGGTACACGCTGCCGTAAACACCGGAGACCGAGCTCACGTCGGCGCGGTGCCGGGTGTAGACCTCAGCCAAGGTTTCGGAAATTTCTCCGACCGTGGCGCGAAGCTTCGCGCAGGTCACCGCCTGATCGAGCAAGTTGCCCTCACCACTTTCCGCCAGCTGCTTGAGCGTGGCGAGTTCGCGGTCGACATCGGCCTGGTTCCGTGCAGCCTTGATCTGTTCGAGGCGGCGAATCTGCGATTCGCGCACCGCGGTGTTGTCAATGTCGCGCACATCGATCTCGGGTTCTTCTTCCAGGACGTACTTGTTGACGCCCACGATCACGTCTTCTCCGCGATCCACCCGGGCCTGTCGTCGCGTCGCGACTTCTTCGATGCGCTGCTTCGGCATGCCGCTCACAATCGCCTTGGTCATGCCGCCCAGCCCCTCAACTTCGGCGATGATCTTGCGCGCTTCTTCCGCCACGGTGTGGGTGAGTGATTCCATGAAGTACGAACCGCCCCACGGATCAACCACCGCCGGGATTCCGGTTTCTTCCTGCAAAATCAACTGGGTATTGCGCGCCGTGCGAGCCGCCGCATCGGTCGGCAAACTCACCGCTTCGTCGTAGCCATTGGTGTGGAGCGACTGGGTGCCGCCGAAGACCGCAGCCATCGCTTCGATGGTGGTTCGCACGACGTTGTTCATCGGGTCTTGCTCGGTGAGGCTCGCCCCCGAAGTCTGGCAATGGGTGCGCAACATCATCGATTTTGGATTCTTGGGGTTGAACTCCTGCATCATCTCGGCCCACAAGAGCCGCGCAGCGCGCATCTTTGCGATTTCGAGATAGAAGTTCATCCCGATCGCCCAGAAGAAGGAAAGGCGTCCAGCGAACTTGTCGATATCGAGCCCCTTCGACAGCGCGGCGCGCACGTAGTCGAGACCGTCGGCCAAGGTGAATGCCAACTCGAGCACTGTTGACGCACCGGCTTCTTGCATGTGATAGCCGCTAATCGAAATCGAATTGAACTTCGGCATCTCGTGCGCGGTGTACTCAATGATATCGGCCACAATGCGCATGCTGGGCTCGGGCGGATAAATATAGGTATTGCGAACCATGAACTCTTTCAGGATGTCGTTCTGGATCGTTCCCGATAGCTGCTTGCGCTGAACGCCCTGCTCTTCGCCGGCGGCGATAAAGCACGCGAGGATCGGGAGCACGGCACCGTTCATGGTCATCGACACGGTCACGTCTTGCAGTGGGATCGAGTCGAACAGGATCTTCATGTCTTCGATCGAATCGATGGCGACGCCCGCCTTGCCAACGTCACCGGTCACCCGTTCGTGATCGGAGTCGTAGCCGCGATGGGTCGCAAGGTCGAACGCAACGGAAAGGCCCTGCTGCCCGGCGGCAAGATTCGCACGATAGAAAGCATTTGATTCTTCGGCGGTCGAAAAGCCCGCGTACTGACGCACGGTCCACGGCCGGTTCGCGTACATGGTCGCGCGCGGACCCCGAATGAAGGGAGCGAACCCGGGAGTCGAATCGACATACTCGAGGTTCTCGAGATCTTCGGCGGTGTAGACCGGCTTGATCTCAATGCCTTCGGCACTGCGCCAGACCAGATCGTCGACGGGCTTGTCTCGCAGTTCTTTGGCGGCCAAGTCATTCCACTTGCCCATGTCTGCCCGCTTGCCGGCGTCCCAACTCATTTCGTTCTCCACTTGTCTTGCGTGCTGTGTTGCTTCGTTTTGGATCTGCTTCGATTCGAACCGCGTCGATTCACTCAATGATTCAAATGGCCGGCGAGTCTAGCCCGCGCTGGCGAATCGCTGCAGTCAATTTTGCTGCGCCAAGCCCCGCGGGACTCACATCGCGCGTCGGTACCGACCGCCCACTTCGAACAGTGCCTCGCTGATCTCGCCAAGGGAACAGACCTTCGTCGCTTCGAGTAACGCATCGAAGACGTTTTCTGCCCGAGAAGCAGCCTCCTTCAAGTCTTCAATCGCCGCCCCACGTTCTGCCGCGAAGCGGGCTTCGAATGCTTCCAAATTTGCGAGCTGCGAATGCTTTTCATCGTCGCTCGATCGCATCAGTTCGTCGGGCGAAGACACGACATCGTCTCCGTTCGGATTGATGTACGTGTTGACTCCCACCACGGGCAACTCACCCGAATGTTTCAGCGTCTCGTAGTGCATGCTCTCTTCCTGAATTTTGCTTCGCTGGTACAAGGTCTCCATCGCACCGAGCACCCCACCGCGTTCGCTCAAGCGATCGAACTCCGCCAGCACAGCGGTCTCGACTTGGTCCGTGAGCTGTTCGATCAAGTACGAGCCTTGGATCGGATTCTCGTTCTTGGCCGTTCCGAGTTCGCGTTGGATGATCAACTGGATCGCGACCGCCCGACGCACGGAATCTTCAGTCGGGGTCGTGACCGCTTCATCAAACGCGTTCGTGTGCAAGCTATTGCAGTTGTCTTGGAGTGCAGTCAACGCTTGAAGCGTTGTGCGGATGTCGTTGAAGTTCATCTCCTGTGCGTGTAGCGAGCGGCCAGAAGTCTGGATGTGATATTTGAGCTGCTGACTGCGAGCAGAAGCCCCGAACCGCTCGCGCATGGCCACCGCCCAAATGCGCCGGGCCACGCGACCAATCACGTTGTATTCGAGATCGAGACCATTGCTGAAGAAGAACGAAAAGTTTGGCGCAAAGGCGTCCACTTCCATCCCGCGCGCGCGGTAGTACTCCACAAACGTGAAACCGTTGGCGAGCGTAAATGCCAGCTGCGTAATCGGGTTCGCTCCCGCTTCGGCCATGTGATAGCCAGAAATCGAAACCGAATAGAAGTTCCGCACGCTGTGGTCGATGAAATACTGCTGAATGTCGCCCATCATCTTGAGCGCAAATCCAGTTGAAAATATGCAGGTGTTCTGAGCCTGATCTTCTTTCAAGATGTCGGCTTGCACCGTACCGCGGACACGAGGCAAGGTGTCTGCCTTGATGCGCGCGTAGGTTTCGGCGTCTACCGCACGGTCACCGGGGATTCCGAGCAATCCGAGCCCCAAACCATCGTGGCCCTCCGGGAGGTCCCCGCCGTATTGCGGAAGGTCGGCACCCCCGCATCGTTCGCGCACAGCGTCGAGCTCGCCGCGTTCGATGAGAAGCTTCTCGACCTGCTGGTCGATCGCCGCGTTCAGGAAGAACGCCAGGATCATGGGCGCCGGACCATTGATGGTCAGCGACACTGACGTCGTCGGTGCGCACAAATCAAACCCAGAATAAAGCTTCTTTGCGTCATCGACGGTGCAGACCGACACGCCCGAGTTGCCAACCTTGCCAAGGATGTCCGGACGTACCGATGGGTTGCGCCCGTACAGGGTCACGCTGTCGAACGCAGTCGACAAACGCGCTGCACTCTGGCCTTTGCATAAATAGTGAAAGCGGCGATTGGTTCGTTCCGGCGTGCCCTCTCCCGCAAACATCCGGGTCGGATCTTCCCCTTCGCGTTTGAACGGAAAGACGCCGGTCAAAAATGGAAACTTGCCGGGCAGATTTTCGAGTCGCAGGTAGCGGGTTAGCGCGCCCCAATCGTTTAAAGCCGGAAGAGCGACTTTGGCGACCGGCGTCCCCGAAAGGGTCTCGCTGTAATTTCGCACGGTGATCGCTTTGTCGCGCACGTGATATTGCTGCTCTTCCGCCTTGTACCGCTCTCGGGTCTGGGGCCAACTTTCGAGCGCGTCGCGCAAGTCTCTTGGCAGCTCTGCGAGAATGGCTTCGCGTCGCCCTTCCAGATTTTTGCAAGCAGATGCGTCGAGGGGGTCTGCCCCTTCGCTTAGTTCGCGGAGCGTTTTCCCGATGGCATCTGCAGATGCGGCACGCTCCGCCAGAGTTTCGGTTTGTTCTCGATACCCGCGGACGGTCTCGGCGATCTCCGACAAATAGCGCTCACTCGAATTCGGGAGCAACGCGCCGCCGCTTTCTGCGGCACGACCAATACGAGTCTCGCCCTCAAACGCGCTTGCGCCTGAAGCAACCAGATCCCGGCGAATCGCGGTGTACAACTCTTCTACCCCGGGGTCGTTCCATTGATGGGCGATCGCGGGAAATACCGGGGTCTCCTCATCGCTTGCCGCAAACGACACCGTATTGCGCTTCCACTGTTTTCGCACGTCCCGCAATGCATCGAGCGCACCCCGGCGGTCCGACTTGTTGATCACGATGTAGTCGGCGAGTTCGAGCATGTCGATCTTTTCAAGCTGCGAAGGCGCACCGTACTCCGGCGTCATCACGTAGGCGGAGCGATCGACGAGATCGACGATTTCCGAATCGCTTTGGCCGATGCCGGCGGTTTCAACCACAACGAAATCAAAGCCCGCGGCCTTCAAGACAAGCAGCGCGTCGGTGACCGAAGGCGATAGCGCCAAGTTCGCCTGGCGAGTCGCAAGCGAACGAACGTAGACGTTCGGGCCGCCGACGGCGTTCAGGCGAATGCGGTCCCCGAGCAGCGCCCCACCCGATCGACGCCGGGTGGGATCCACGAGCAGCAGTGCGATTTTGGCGTCGGGGGCGTCTCGGCGCAGTCGACGCAACAGTTCATCAAGGACGCTCGACTTGCCCGCTCCACCGGTGCCGGTGAGACCCAGAACGGGAACGTCTCGTCGCCCCTTGGTTTCTGCCAGCTGAGCGCGCAACGCGAGCAGTTCTGGCTTGCGCTCGGCACCTCCCGCGTGAAGGTTTTCGACCAAGGTAATCGCGCGCGCGACGCCGCGATGTGCGTCCGCGGCTAGGGTACTGAGTTCATCGAGCGCGATCTCGCGACTTTCGCGTCGGCAGTCGGCGACGATCCCTTGGATCATGCCTTCAAGGCCAAGGGTTCGGCCGTCTTCGGGGCTAAAGATCTTCGCAACGCCTGCTTCGTGGAGTTGCTCGATTTCATTGGGCGCAATCGTGCCGCCGCCGCCGCCGTACACGCGAACATCGTCGGCACCTCGCGCACGCAGCTGCTCGACCATGTAGGTGAAGAATTCGATGTGGCCACCCTGATAGGACGACACTGCAATCGCATGAGCATCTTCTTGAATCGCCGCATCCACGATCTCTTCAACCGATCGATCATGACCGAGGTGAATCACTTCGGCGCCCTGTGCTTGCAGAATGCGTCGCATGATGTTGATCGCCGCATCGTGTCCATCAAATAGCGACGCTGCAGTGACAACACGGACCGGTTGCAAACGACCGGATTCTTGCGGAACGCTTTCGAGGGCGTTGCTCATCACCTCTCCTTGCAGTCGCGGCCCAAGGTCTGGACGCGCGCACCAATGTGATCGCGATATCGGGTCATCTCGTCGCGGAGAGAAACCAGCTCTTCGATGCGCGTGTCGAGTTCTTGAAGATGCTGGCCTAGGTGACCATCAAGCAGTCGCAGCATGTCGTGGGTCGAGCCCCCGATGGAGTACACCGCATTGAGCTCTTTAATTTCTGCGAGAGTCAGCCCTAGCTTTTTGAGTCGACCGATGAAGGCGAGTCGTTCGAGTTCATCGCCGCCATAGACGCGACGCCCCGAAGCGCGCCGGCGCACGCCGGGAACCAGGCCCAGCTCTTCGTAGTAGCGGACCGTTCGCGCGGAGAGCCCCGTCTGTCGGCAGGCTTCGCTGATGTCGACGAGTTCTTCGACCGCGGCGCCTGATGGGTCAGTCGCTTGGACATCCTTCGAGGGATTCGATTGAACTGGGTTGGCCACGGCGAGTCTGGCTCCTAGGCCCGGGGTCGTCGCCCAGCCATTGGGTCGACGCGATGGGCCGGAATGGAAGCGGTCAGAGTACTTATCGGGTGCCCAGATTGCCAGTTAACGTCAACTGACTATCGATGTGAACTCCAACTGAAGCGCCCTCACAAGACATTTCGTTGACCGACTCGAATATCCGCGAGAAAACCGAGCACAAACCTCACGCAGCCTCAGTAGTCGATGATGATCGACCAGCGCCCATAGAGGTCCTCACCGTCCTGGCCCTCGAACTCCTTCGAACTCCAGTAAATGGACAGCAGCGACCGAAACCGTCCGTTGACGAAACCCAGACCGAAAGGCGTGCGAATGACCGCGGTTCTCTTGTCCACTTCATGGCTGTCTCGAAACGTGTTGCCGTCGAGAAAGATATTCTGGACGACCGCGGAGAACTCGGCCCCCGCGAAAGCGTAGAGCCGGAAGCCCGTGCCAGCGTCGTCCCTCGGCGCGAACCGACCTCGGCCAAAGTCGGCCGGCAATCGCCAGCCCGCACGAAGCAGCAGACCGCCGGTCCCCGCGGTTTTTACGTTTCCAAGTTCGGCGATCACACTTCCGATCAGGTCGACGGCGATGCCCTCCCCCAACTCGATGGGTTCACCGGGAAGTCGCCAGTAGCGGGACCGCCGAAGGGTCAGCGCGGGCTCGTTTCTCAGTTGGTTGTCCCAACCTTGAAACTTCGGCGAATGAGTGATGTCGTGGATGAGGCCTTGGCTTTGACGCGCGAGCGCCGCGGGCCCGACGACTCCGACGTCGATCTCTAGCGAGTCGACGTAGGGAATCTTTTCGACTTCCTCGCGATGACGATCGCGGGCAAGTTCGAATCGAGCATAGAAATACCCGGCATAGGGCCGGTCCGCCAGGTCGAGTGACCGCAGTGCTGAGTTTTCGGGTGTGTAAATCTCGTGTCCGAGCGCGACACCCCAGCGGACGTCAGTGGGAGCGCTTGCATCCCCGTCCGCAACCGCGGGATCGAGGGGCGAAAGAATCCACGCAGCACGACGTATCCAGTTTGGAACCCGATCCTCGGGCGCAATGACTTCAAGAAACAGGCCGTTCGTATAATGCCGGTCTTCGCCAACGATGAAGTCATTGTCGATGTTGAACACAACGCGCCAGCTGTCGTTCGCCCAGACACTTGATGGGGCGAGTGTGCTCAGAGCAAAGGACAGAATGAGGATTGATCGCAGACTGCAGACTTTCATACGTCCCTCATCGCGGGCCTAGGCGAGCACGTAGCACTCGACTTGGGAGCAGGCGCTTGAGTACATCTCGTTCGAGCCAGGCCGAAATTTGCGTCAAATGTTCGAGGTCGACCCCGGTCTCGATCCCCTCTTCGTCGAACAACGAAACGAGATCTTCGGTTGCCAAGTTACCTGATGCGCCCGGTGCATAGGGACACCCCCCCAACCCGCCCACTTCGTAACCCGCCATGGCGTTGGAAAGTGCGCGCCCGTACGTGTCATGCAAGTGCAGCACAAGGGCGTCTAGGGGCAGCGCATCACTCATCGCCTTCACCATGGCCTTCACTTGGCGCGGAACGCCAACGCCGATCGTGTCGCCGATCGCAATCTCATCTGCACCCGCCTCGTGAAGCTTCACTGCGAGATCCACCACGGCGTCTTGGGCAACTGCGCCTTCGTACGGACAGCCGAACGCGGTCGACACATAGACCCGACTCGGAACACCCGCCCCAGTCGATCGCTCGATTACCTGCCGAAGGCGTTCGAAGTGTGTCGCCACGGGCTTGTTCACATTTTTCTGGTTGTGCGTTTCGCTAACCGAAATAAACAGCGCGATGTCGTGCAGCCGTCCACTCGAACAAAACCGATCCCAACCCGGAATGTTGGGGACAAGTCCGGCATACCGCACGCCCTCATGTTCGGGCAGCAAGTCCACCAACTCATCCGCGTCAGCCAGCTGAGGGATCCACTTGGGCGAAACGAATGACGTCACTTCGATACGCCGAAACCCCGCTTCGACCAACTCGCGAATCAGGCGTGCCTTGGTATCCGTCGTCAGGATGTCGGTTTCGTTCTGCAAACCGTCTCGCGGACCGACTTCACATAGATCAACTTCGCTCACTAGGTCCCCTGTGGATCACGCTCTCGATTCGGCATCGCCTCACTAGTGATAGCCGAGCTCTTCGATTCGCTTTGCGTTCTTCAACCACTTCGGATCTATCTTGACGAAGAGCTTCAGATGAACACGACCGTCAATCAACTGTTCGATTCCCTTGCGGGCACGAATCCCGATCTTCTTCACCATGGCGCCGCCCTTCCCGACCACGATGCGCTTTTGAGAATCTCGCATTACCAGGATATTTGCGTCGATACGGACCAGATCGGATGAAGACTCATCGTACTTGATGACATCCACCGCCATCGAATACGGCAGTTCTTGTCCCAGTAACTCAAAAACGGCCTCTCGCACGAGTTCCCCCGCGAGCCAGCGCACGGGGCGGTCGGTCAAGACATCTTCGTCGTACAGCGGAGGCGACTCGGGGAGTGCCGCGGCGATTGCGGCTTCAACCTCTGCGGTGCCTACACCTGAGGTTCCGCAGACACGCAGGATGGCCAGCGGTTCTGCCGCCCCCGGCGGCAGCACCACGTTCTTGTCTTCGGCCACCAAATCCGATTTTGTCCCCAGGACGATCGTGGGCTTTCCGAACTCAGAAAGTTTGTTTCGGAGATCTTCGTGAACGTCCTGCCAGCCCTTCGAAAGGTCGACCAAGATCACGCCGACATCGCATTTTCGCGCCGCATCGATGACGGCTTCGTTGAGTGCGTTGTTGAGCAGCTTGGTGTTTTCGTCGTGCAGACCCGGCGTATCGACGAACATGATCTGCGCCGTGTCCGTCGTGTGAATGCCGAGAATGTGGCTCCGGGTCGTTTGGGGTTTCGCGGTAACGATCGCGAGCTTTTGCCCAAGGATGCGATTCATCAAGGTCGACTTGCCCGCATTCGGCGGACCCAAGATCGCGACGAAGCCGGCGCGAAAGTCCGAGCCTGCGGCAGGTGGCCTTGACTCGCTCAAGTGACCGGCTCCTCTGTAATGACTTCTGTGGCATCGGTGGCTTCAGCGGCTTCACGCGCATCCAAGCGTTCGAGTGCAATGATCGCGGCGATCCGTTCGGCCATGCGTTTGTTCCGGGCGGTTCCCTGCCCCCAGCCTTCGTCGCCCAATCGAACTTCAACCGTGAACCGGTTCTCGTCGCCATCGACGCCCGAGTCGTTGACACAAACGTAGGTCGGAAACGCGCCGGTGTCCGCCATAACCCATTCTTGAAAACGTGTCTTGGGATCGCGGACGAAACGCGGAGCATTTTCGTCCAACGCTCCGGCGAATACCCGCCTCAAACATTTTTCGACGGGTTCAAGGCCTCCGTCGAGATACATCGCGCCCAAGATCGCCTCAACGGCGTCCGAAAGGATCCCCGGTTTCGTAACACCTCCCGACTGCAGTTCCGTGCGCCCGAGGCGTAGAAACGGCCCAATCTCGAGGTCGCGAGCGAGATTTGCAAGGGACCGTTGGTCGACTAGGTTTTGCAGCGAGAGCGTGAGTTCCCCCTCCGCCCAAGCGGGGTGCGCATCGAAGAGTGCGCGCGCAATCACAACCCCGAGCACCGAGTCCCCGAGAAATTCGAGCCGCTCGTTGCTGTCGCCCGCTTGGCGCTCATGGGCGTAAGAAGAGTGTTTGACTGCCGTTTCGAGCAGAGAGATGTCATTGAACTTGTAGCCGAGTACGTCTTGCAGGCCCGCAACGTCCGGCCAGCTGGGTTCTTCGCGTTTGACCGAGCTCATGAATACAACCCCGTCAACTGCGAAGCTCATCGATCCAGCCACCCCCGAGCACTTCATCGTTGGCTTCCGCATCATAAAAGACCGCGGCCTGTCCAGGCGTCACCGCTTCAACGGCTTCATTGAACTCGACTTGAACACGCCCCTCATCCACAACATGAACCGTGGCAAGCGCCGCCTCATGCCGATGACGTATCTGAACCCTGGCGCGCACAGGCTCCGTGGGCACAGCACCCGAAACCCAATTCACGCGACCCACCTCAGCGGTTGTCGAAGCCAGGTCTTCCCGATCGCCCACAACGATGCGACCGGTCTCAGCGTCGATCCGGCTCACATAGAGGGGCTTGTTGGCATCATCGATCCCAAGCCCATGGCGCTGACCGATGGTGAAGCGATGAATGCCACGATGCTGCGCGAGCACTTGCCCATCGTTGTCCACGATTTCACCCGACGCTTCACTGGCCTCGGGGCGAATCTTTTCGACCATCGCCGCGTAGTCGCCATCCGGGACGAAACAGATTTCCTGACTCTCAGCCTTGTCCGCAGTCGCGAGGCCAATTTCACGAGCGAGCATGCGCACTTCGTCCTTGCTCATTTCGCCGAGCGGAAACCGTGCACGTTGCAACTGGTCTTGGCTGAGTTCGAACAGGAAGTAACTCTGGTCTTTGCGCCGATCGCGAGAACGAAACAACCGAGCGAGCCCGCTGTGTTCATCGCGTTCGATGCGAGCGTAGTGACCCGTCGCGACGGATTCCGATCCGAACACACTCGCCCGCGACATCAAATGCTCGAACTTGAAGCGCGAGTTGCACGTCACGCAGGGAATCGGGGTTCGTCCCGCGAGGTATTCGTCGGCGAAGTTCTCGATCACTTCTTTGCGAAACAGATCGGCGTAGTTCGCAACAAAGAAGCGAATGCCCAAGGCGTCGGCGACCCGTCGCGCGTCGTCGGCATCTTCCAACGAACAACAGCGCGATGCGTCGCCCGACAACTGCATGGTGACGCCAATGACTTCATAACCCTCTCGCGTTAACAGCGCGGCGGCAACCGAAGAGTCAACGCCACCCGACATCGCGACGACGAGTCGTTCGCGTGTGGATGCGTCTTGATCTTGTGATGATGAAGCCGATGATGGAGCCATAGTGGGGTCAACCAGCGCGCAAGCAAGCGCGGTTCAGAAGGAATCGAGGCGGGAACTTGCCAAATGTCGCTACGAAGCGCCCGCGGCACGAACCTTCGCGACCTGCGGTTCTAAAATATAGGCTGCTCGGTCGATCTGTTCGCTGTCATTTCCGAGCCCTACGCTCAAGCGCAGGGAAGCCAGGGCTTCCTCGGGCGATCGCCCCATCGCGGTCAACACGTGCGAAGGGCTGATCGATCCCGAATGGCACGCCGCGCCAGCGGAGACGGCAACCCCTTCGAGGTCGAGGGACTGAAGTAAAACGTCTCCGGCTGCGCCGCAGAACTCGACGCTTAACGTGTTGCAGAGCACGGAAGCCTCGTCGCCATTGCGACGGACATCGGGGATGCGCGCTTTAATCGCGTCCCACAACCGGTTCCGAAGCGCGCCGTAATTGGCGATGCGATCGTGGAGGCCGTCGGCGGCGATTTGCGCGGCCAAGCCAATGGCGACGATGCTTGCGACGTTCTCCGTCCCCCCGCGAAACCGACGCTCCTGAGGTCCGCCGCGCAACAGTGAATCGCAACCCGTCCCCTCGCGCACGACCAAGCAGCCAATGCCTTTGGGTCCATTGAACTTGTGCGCAGAGCAAGACAGAAAATCAGCGGGGACATCGTTGAAGTTCACGACGGCTTTGCCGACCGCTTGGGTTGCATCCACGTGGAGCAAACAACCTGCCGCCTTGACTCGCTCAGCAATTTCAACCATCGGCTGAACGACACCCGTCTCGTTGTTGGCCCAAATGATCGAGACGAGTTTCGTCGGCGACGCAAGTGCGGCCTCGAGCTCGGCGAGGTCGATCATCCCCTGATCGTTTACGCCAAGCCGCACGACTTCGGCATCTCGAGCTTCGAGCCATTCGAGCGGTGCCGTCACAGAGGGATGTTCAACTGCGCTCGTCACAATTTTTCCGGGCAAGTCCGACAATCCAATCAGCACCGTATTGTTCGCCTCGGTAGCGCCGCCGGTAAAAACCACTTCGCTGGGCTTCGCCCCTAAACAAGCCGCGAGTTGATCGCGGGCTCGGTCCACCAAGCGTTTCGCCGCGGCCCCCTCGGCGTGGGTACTCGATGGGTTTCCGTACCCATCGCGCAGCACAGGCACCATCGCTTCGACGACATCCGGGTGAAGGGGCGTCGTGGCATTGTGATCCAGGTAAACGCGATCGCTCATGCGGGGTTCAGTCTTGCGTCGGGTGCGACTTCTTCTGGAATCTTGGCGAGCACATCAGCCAACGTCGATCGATTCGAAAAACTTCTGGTGGCGCGGTCGAGCTCGGCGATCATCTCGTCGACGACCTTGTTCACGGGGGTGCGAAGCTCGTCTTCGATCTCGGCTCGGTCTCCTCTCAGGGCAACGACCAATTCAGAAATCTGAATGCGTTCTGCAGGACGCCCCAACCGATAGCCTTCGTCTTTTCCCCCCACTGAGCACAGGCTCAAAATCCCCTTATCTTCGAGCTCGTCGAGGATCTCTCGCACCGCACGAACCGACGCCCCGACTCCGTTGGCAAGCTCCTCAGCGCCCGGTGCCAACGCCCCCTCACGCCGATCGCGGAAACATCGTGCGACCTCGACCGCGAGATGAAAGCCCAACGTTTCGACTTCGGCGGGACACATAGACTGACTCTGAACTTCGAGGCGATAAGAGTCCCTATTCTGATGCGCGAAACTAAATTCGGCGCCGAGCAGCACGATCGCCCAACACACGTACAACCAAACGAACAACAAGGGCAGCGCGGCAAAGCCACCATAAAGCGCACTCGACTTTGCGGCCCCAATGCTCATGCCCACGTACGACTGCTGGGCGACAGAAAACAGAACGGCGGCAAGACCGCCGCCGAGCAATGCGGACACAGCCTTGACTTGGGTGTTTGGGAAAAACCAGTAGATGAACGAGAAGCCAATTAACAAAAAGAGTTCAGGCGCATGTTTGAGGCCCATCTCGTAGAGCAAAGGAAAACCCGGCACCTCGAACAAGCGTGCGAGCATCGGGTCCGACCCGAGCGACGCCCCGAGCGACATGGCAACACCGGTAAACAGCGGAACCACGATGATCACGGCGAGGTAATCCGCAAAGCGTCGCGCGATCCCGCGGTGCTTGCGAACCCCCCATATGGAGTTGAGCGTCGTCTCGAGATGTCGGAGTGCGAAGATCGTCGAGACGAAAAGTACGGCGGCGCCGAGGCTTCCGAGGCCCACGATGTTGGCGCCAACAATGAGCTCCAACATGATGGATTGCGCTTCGGGACTTCCCGCGGCGATGTACTCAACCGCGGTCGCCGCGAGCCTGTTGTTGGGATCGAACAGACGCACGATCGAAAGCGCGACCGCGAGCAGTGGAATCACTGACAGCGCGGTGACATAGGTCAGCGCACTCGCCCGCAAGAGCAGTTGATCCTTCACGAAGCCTTGGCCGACCATCATGATGACCTGAAGCGTTCGCGTCACAAAGCCCAAGAATGAGCCGGGGCGCAAATCGAGGCTCCAGAGATCCTGCAGCATGAACTGACGCGCGCGATCAATCCGTTGTGCAACCGAGATGCTCATGGCTTCCCCTCGACCGACGCCCATCCAGCAAAGCCCTCGATGGTACGAGGACCGATGCCGGGTACGCGCGCTAAGTCGTCAATCGATGCAAAGCGTTCTTGTTCCCGCGTGGCGACGATCGCAGCAGCGCGGCGCGGGCCGATTCGGGGCAACACCTCGAGGGCGGCCACATCGGCGACGTTCAAATCAAGCGTCTGGCCGAACAACAGGCGTGCGGGGCCTCGTAGCGCGGTGTTCGCATCGCGTTGCTCAGCGCAAGCCACGTGGGTCGTCCAGCCATTGTGCGCCGAAACTTCAACGGGCGAAGAACAAAGTGCCGGGTCTCGAGATGCTTCTGTCCACGTCACATGAAAAAGACACATACACGCGGCGAGACACAGAAGCGCACCGGCAAGGCCGCGCTCGCGTTCGTTGCTCTGCGCTGCGTGCATATTCAGGCCTCCACGCGGTCGGGCTCGACGAACAAGCCCTCAGACTCTCGATTCGTTTTTTTCGGCTGTCTTCCTTTCCGCCATCATCGCAGTCAGGACACGTTCCCTATGGGACGTCCGCCACCGGCTCTGCGGCACCGTCTTCAATGAATTCGGCATGAAGTGAGCGCAGAGCAAGTTCGGCATATTTTTCTTCGATCACGACTGAGATTTTGATCTCACTCGTGGAGATCAACTGAATGTTGATGCCTTCGGACGCAAGGGTCGTAAACATACGGGTGGCAACGCCTGCGTGATCCTGCATCCCAAGACCCACGATCGAAATCTTCGCGATGCTCTGGTCGCCTTCGACTTCGCTGGCTCCGATTTCACTGGCAGCTGCGTTCGCGATCTCAAGCGCCTTGTTGTACTCGGCGCGCGAGACGGTAAACGTCATGTCGGTCGTGCCGTCGCTAGACAAGTTCTGAACGATCATATCGATCAAGATCCCTGCCTGCGAAAGCGGCGCGAACAGCTTGCCCGCGATGCCTGGATGATCTTGCACACCCTTCACGCGAATCTTGGCTTCGTTCAACTTATGAGTCACACCCGAGACCACAAGGCGCTCCATGACATCCTCCTCACTCATCACCCAAGTACCCTCTGCATCGTTGAAGCTCGAGCGTACGTGGATCGGCACCCCATATTGGGTGGCGAATTTGACTGATCGAATCTGCAGCACCTTTGCACCGAGACTCGCCATTTCAAGCATTTCTTCATACGAGACACTGTGGAGTTTTCGTGCGTTCGGAACGACGCGCGGGTCGGCGGTATAAACGCCGTCGACGTCGGTATAGATCTCGCAGACGTCCGCTCCAAGCGCGCACGCGACCGCGACTGCCGAAGTGTCCGACCCCCCGCGACCTAACGTCGTGATGTTTCCCGCTCCGTCGACACCCTGAAAACCTGCAATGACTGCGATGACGCCATCATCGAGAGTTTCGCGGAGCGTGGAACAGTCGATATCACTGATCCGGGCGCGGCCGAAATCAGAGTCGGTATGCATGCCCATCTGCCCGCCCGTGAATGAGCGTGCTTCGAACCCGAGCTGACCGATCGCCATGGAGAGCAGAGCGATTGTTTTCTGTTCACCCGTCGAAAGTAGGACGTCGAACTCTCGCGCGTCGGGCTGTTCGCCCCCGAGTTGTTGTGCAAGTTCGACAAGGCCATTGGTCTCACCACGCATCGCCGACACGCACACAACCACTTGGTTGCCCGCTTCAAGGGTTGCGACCACGCGCTTTGCGACGTTTCGAATTCGCACGGGGTCACCCACACTGGTGCCGCCGTATTTTTGAACGATCAGGGCCATGACTCTCTATCTCTCTCCACGCTTCGGCGCAGCCCGGGCTGGCTCGTGGCGTGTAGGGCTGAATTGACTTGGATGTCTAGGGTTTTGTGAAGGTACTTGCGGCCGCACCGAGGGCCTCGCGCCAGACTGACGCCACTTCGAGACTGCGCTCACCCGTCGCCGTTACGTTGAATATTCTGGGTGATGTTTCTTCGATCTGCTGTTCATTATTCCTGCCGCCAGCCGACCCTGTCGGCGAATCGACCCCACCCGGAGCGACTGTCCCACGTTGAATTTCGACCTGCACGTGATCACGCGGCAATGAGCGGGGAAAGCGATTTCCCCATTCAATCGCCAGTACCGCAGGCAATGCCATTAGGTCGAGGAAACCTACCTCCTCAAGCGCCATCTCGCTCTCCAATCGATAGAAATCTAGATGGACGAGTTGAGGGCCGGTGGCGCGTTCGTACTCGTTCACAATTGCGAAGGTTGGGCTCGTGACGGTCACAGGATCGAGACCTAGTCCCGCGGCCAGGCCCTTCACGAAGTGCGTCTTGCCTGCGCCAAGCGCGCCGATCAGGCTGATCGCAAGCGCACCTTCCGCAAAGGCCGTGGGTCGAAGTGCCTGGGCGAGTCGCTCCCCTGCGGTCGCGGTCTCTTCAGGCGCCAGGGAATGGAAGGAGAAACGAGAATTCTCGCTCACGCTGGGGGGCCTCCGGTTGATCGGGGTCGGAACCCCGACGAATTTCTTCACAGCATGCCGGCAACGCGTCGGCAAGCTCGCTTGCGAGCATGCCGCTCGGGCCGGTTTGCTGTGACAGGCTGTCAGCTGTCGCACCGTGGATCCACGCCGCGAGGGTCGCCGCGTTCCAGGCGTCGAGTCCCTGCCCCAGTAGTGCGCCGACCATTCCGGCGAGCACATCGCCGGTCCCACCCGAAGACAGGTTCGGTCCGCCATTCGGGTTGATTGCAATGCGACCGTCGGGTGCCGCGATGACAGAACAGGCTCCCTTTAGCAACACGACGGATCCCGTGGCCTCACACAACTTGCGAGCCGCGCCGATCCGGTCGCGGTTGATGTCTGAACTCGACACGCCCAACAGGCGTGCTGCCTCGCCTGGATGCGGCGTCAATACCGTGGGGGCTTCACGAGCAGCGAGGATTTTTGTCAGTCCGGGCTGGGTCGAGAATGCATTCAGTCCGTCAGCGTCGAGCACGAGCGGACGTTCGATCAGCTTTCCAAGCTCTCTCATCAAGCCCGCGGTCTCTTCCAGCTTTCCAATGCCAGGGCCCATGACGACGACGTCGCGTTCGTGCGCCAGCCCGATCAGCATCGCGGCAGAACTTGCAGCCAGACAATTCTCTTCGGTGTCGGGGATCGGGACTGTCATGGCTTCGGTGGTCTTGATTTCGAGAATCGCACTCACACCGGCGGGACACGCCACAGTGACGAGCCCGGCGCCCATCCGGGCCGCGCCCAGGGAGGCAAGATGCGCCGCGCCGGTCATGCCGGGTGCGCCAGCGACGACGAGTACGTGTCCGAAGCCACCTTTGTGTCCGTGCTTCGGCCGAACCGGAAGGCTTTTGCGCACAACCGCTGGCGTCCAGACTTCGGCACTCGGCATCACACCTGGCGCGTGGTCTTCGATTCCGATTCGGGCAACGAACACTTTCCCTGCGTGTTCGCGACCGGGCTCCAGTGCGAGTCCGACCTTCGGCAGGCCAATTGTCACGGTTTCGCTCGCGCGAACCGCAGTGCCGAGCACTTGCCCTGTGTCTGTGTCGATTCCGCTGGGCACGTCAACCGCGATGACCTTGGCCCCGGCGTCTGACGCGCGGTTGATGCGCTCCACCGCTTGTTGCGCCTCTCCCTCAAGAACTCTGGAAAGGCCAGTCCCAAAGAGTGCGTCGACCACGATTGTGGCTGAACCCCATTCTTCATCTTTTGCTTCTTCTGCGAGCAAGACCGACACGCCCACGGCGAGCATGCGCCGATAGTTTGCCTCGGCGTCGGCTGGCAAACTTCCGGATGTTCCCACCAGCACCGCGACTACGCGAATGCCAATTTGATGCAGATGGCGGGCGATCACAAAACCGTCGCCACCGTTGTTGCCGGCGCCACAAACCACTTGAACGTTGGGTGTCGCTGTCGATGTTGAAGCTGATAACGCGTTCACAGCCGCCGCGACACGCTCCACGACCGCGCGTCCAGCGCTCTCCATCAAGACTTCACCGGCGACTTGCAGCGTCTCGATCGTGTGGCGATCTAGCGCGCGCATTTGCTGCGCGGTCACGAGCGGCCAAGCGTGATGAATCACCATAGTTTTTCTCAATTCGGATATTTGAAATGAGCGTGCTAACTCGAGACCGGGCGCGAGCCGGTAGCCGATGGCCCGCTAGGCTTCGAGAGCCCGAACAAGTTCGTCGGCGAGTTGCTGCGCGATCGTCTGAACGTTCTCTTCGCTCTCGCCTTCGACCATCACCCGGGCGAGACGCTCGGTTCCGCTGTAGCGGATGAGCACCCGGCCACGATCGCCAAGCTGTGCTTCGGCGTCAGCAATGGCGCTCTGCATCGTCGGCAGTGACTCGATGGGTTTTTTCTCTGCAACTCGAACCCCGAGCAGCGCCTGGGGGAACTTCTCGTAGTCGGCGGTCAGTTCCGAAAGCTTTTGCCCAGTCCTCGCCATCACACTGAGAACTTGGAGCGCACTCTTGAGGCCGTCTCCTGTGCGCGAATGATCAAGAAAAATCAGATGACCGGACTGTTCACCGCCGAGGTTGTAACCGTGCTCTCGCATGGCTTCTACGACGTAGCGGTCGCCAACCTGCGTGCGGCGCAGGTGAAGCCCCTGTTGGTCCAAATTTCGTTCGAGCGCCAGATTGCTCATCACCGTCGCAACGACGCCGTCTCCGCGAAGTATGCCGCGACTCTTCATGTCTCGCGCACACAGCGCGAGCAGCATGTCGCCGTCGAGCACGCGACCGTTTTCGTCGACCAGCACCACGCGGTCCGCGTCTCCATCGAGTGCGATCCCGACGTCGGCGCGCACTTCTTTTACCCGCTCTGCGAGTTTTTCCGGAAACAACGAGCCGCAACCGTCGTTGATGTTTCGGCCGTTGGGCTCGATCCCCATGCTGTGCACTTCGGCGCCTAGCTCCCAAAGCACGATCGGACCCACTTTGTAAGCCGCACCATTCGCGCAGTCGAGTACGACACGAAAGTCGTTCAAGCTGTAATCGATAGGGAACCCGTTCTTCAGGTTCACGACGTACCTTGCGGCGGCATCATCAATGCGACGCGCGGCTCCGAGACGATCTGAAGACGCGAGGCCCCCGCGCAACTCGTCCGAACCGACGAGCCCTTCGATGCGCTCTTCGATGGCATCGGCGAGTTTGAACCCGTCCTGGCCGAAGAACTTGATCCCGTTGTCCCGGTATTGGTTATGGCTCGCCGAAATCATCACGCCGGCATCACAGCGCATGTCCGTTGTTAGGTAGGACAATGCGGGTGTCGGCATGGGGCCTACTTGAATGACATCAACTCCCATTGAAGTGATTCCAGCCGCGAGGGCGTCCTCGAACATATATCCGGAAAGACGAGTGTCCTTGCCGATCAAAATGCGGTGCGCGTCGCGACCGCCCTGCCCGCGAAACACGAAGGCAATGGCCTGGCCGAGGGCAAGCGCCATCTCCGCCGTCATGGGATGCACGTTGGCTTCACCACGAACGCCGTCTGTGCCAAAGAGCTTTGCCCGCTTGTCGCTCACGACTCTTGTGCCTCGTTTTCTGCGCCCGGGACCGGTAGGTCTTCGTGCGGTTCGGGTGCAATGTGGAGCACCACTCTGACGGGTTCTTCCTTTTCCATCCGCACCGTGCCGGCACCGAGGATCAAGCTCACTTCCAGCTCTTCCTTCGCGTTGAGGCCGCTCAGGTCTACCGGTTCGGTTACGACTTCGCGCAGACGCAAAACCTGCCCCCGTGCCCCCGTCAACCAAACATGACTCGGCAGCACTTCGACTCGCTCGAGAACGTATCCCTCGGGCAGCGCGCCTGAAGTGTCGACGCGGATCCCAACAGATTTTCGCCCACGCGGTTCAAAGTCAATAAAAATCCGAGACGGTGAGCGACTGACGATTCGCGCGCCGCGGGGCAGCGAGACGTTCGACACGTCGACCTCGAACTCGGCCTCTCCGGGCTTACTCCCCGACACGTCAATGGAATAAAGCAGCTTGCTGCTATCGACGTTACGCAGCGCTGCCTGGCTGCCCATGATCCGTACGTTGATATTTTTGGGCGTCTGGTCGGTCACGACGAGTTCTTCGCTCAGGGATGCCAATTCAATCGGCACGTCATATGCGCGCTCGATCGACGATGCGCCTTGAGCAAGCCCCCAAAGAATGACCGCAATCACCAAGGCAAGCAGGAGTGCACCAGGACGTAAATTGGAGAATCTTCGCGACATGAATAGAGTTTGAATCCTTGACCGAAAGCTTGAACGTTGATCTTAGGGCCTGAAATTTTCGGCCCCGAGCGCGGCTACGACATCCCTGCGAACTTGCTCGCGGCTGCAGAATCATTCGCCTCCGCGACTTCAAGGGGGCGTGCGATCTCTTCGCTCGTCGGAAGTTCGCGTCGTTCGTTTGCCAGGATCTCACGCAGCGCGACCCGGAGATGTGGGGCGTCGAGGCCGCGCAACATTTCGCCTGCCATCACAATCGAAATCGTACCGGTCTCTTCGGACACGACGATCACAACGGCATCGGTCTCTTCGGTGATCCCCACCGCAGCGCGGTGACGCGTCCCGACGCCCTCGGGCAAGTCGGTTTTCAACGTCAACGGCAGGATGCAACCAACCGCCGCAATGCGTCCCTCTTGAATCAATGCCGCACCATCATGCAAAGGCGAGGTCGGCGCGAAGATCGAGTTCAGCAGGTCCTTGGTCACGGCGGAATCGATGAGCGTCCCCACTTCGACTTGATCGCTGAGCGCAGTCTCCCGCTCCAGCACCATCAAAGCACCAGTCTTCCTGCGCGCCAGACTCTGGGCGGCGCGAACCACTTCTTCGACGACGTGTGATTCTTGTTGCGCGGACACCACCGGGAAAACTCCGCGTCCCACCCTTGCGAGTGCCCGGCGAATATCATGTTGAAACAACACCACCATAATGAGAGGGGCATTGTTCAAGAAGTTGTCGAGGACGATGCCAACCGCAACCAGCTCAAGGGTCTGAGACAGCAGGCTCGCAGCCATCAAGACAATCAAGCCGACAAGAATTTGAACCGCACGCGTTCCGCGGATCAACAGCAGGAGCCAGTAGATCCCCGCGGTCACGAGGATGATGTCGATCGAATCTCGAAACGGGTCGAAGTCCAGAGCGAATTGCGCCCTAGACTCCGTCAAGTATTCCCACAGAAACTCGATCACGTGAGGGCCCTCCTCGCGCCCAACACCTTGGTACCTAGATTCGATTCCCCACAGCTTCCGCGGGCCGTCGCGACGCGACTAGCTCGGCATCGGCTCCGGATCTGGAACGTTGCCACCTGTAAACCCGTCGTTCGATTCGGACTCTGGCTTTTCCGTCACGCTGGGTGCCGTTGTGTCTTTCAACACTTTTTCGAACGGAGGCAGGTCGATGTTTTTCAGCAAGAGATCGAGATCGGCAGTATTGAGGGTTTCGCGTTCGAGCAAAGCCATCGCGATGCGATCGAGCACGTCGCGATTGTCGGTCAAGAGTACCTTTGCCTCATCGTACTTGCCCTGCAACAGGGCCGCGACTTCAGCGTCGATCTCTTCCGCCTTCTTCTCGCTGTAGTCCTTGCGCGACATCATGTCGCGACCGATGAACACGTCGGTGCCGCTGTCTCCATAGGTCACCGGGCCAAGAGCGTCGCTCATGCCGTACTGGCAAACCATTCGGCGCGCCAAATTCGTCGCCCCGTCGAGATCACTCGAAGCCCCCGTCGAAAAATGTCCGAAGATGATCTCTTCCGAAGCACGCCCGCCCATCGCGTGACGAATGCGGGCATAGATCTGGGTCTTGGTCAGATTGAAGCGGTCCTCTATAGGATGCGTCCACGTGACACCGAGCGCCTGGCCACGAGGAATGATCGTGACCTTGTGAACGGGGTCCGAGTCTTCCGGCGTGAGCATGCAGATCAGCGCGTGCCCCGCTTCGTGGTAAGCCGTGATGCGCTTGTCTTCATCACTCATGATCAAGTTGCGCCGCTCGGTACCGAGGATGACTTTGTCCTTTGCGTTTTCGAAATCGATATAACCGACGCGCTGCGCCCCGCGACGTGCCGCCAAGAGCGCGGATTCGTTCACGAGGTTCTGCAAGTCGGCGCCCACCATGCCCGGAGTGCCCCGTGCCTGGATTTCGAGATCGACGTCGTCTTCGAGCGGAACCCTACGGGTGTGGATTTTGAGGATCTCGAAACGTCCCTTGAGATCCGGTGCACCCACAACAACCCGGCGATCAAAGCGACCGGGGCGAAGCAGTGCGGGATCGAGCACGTCGGGGCGGTTCGTCGCGGCAACGAGAATCACACCCTCGTTACTTTCGAAGCCGTCCATTTCGACGAGCAACTGATTCAAGGTCTGCTCACGTTCATCGTGCCCACCGCCGAGCCCAGCGCCACGATGGCGACCGACTGCGTCGATTTCGTCGATGAAGATGATGCACGGTGCGTGCTTCTTGCCTTGCAAGAAGAGATCGCGCACCCGAGACGCACCGACCCCCACAAACATCTCGACAAAGTCAGAACCGGAAATCGAGAAGAACGGAACAGAGGCTTCGCCAGCGACGGCGCGAGCCAGCAACGTCTTACCGGTACCCGGAGACCCCACGAGCAGCACACCCTTCGGGATGCGCCCGCCGAGTCGAGTGAACTTCTTCGGTTCTTTGAGGAAGTCGATGATTTCTTCGAGCTCAAGCTTCGACTCATCGATGCCCGCGACGTCTTGGAACGTCACGCGGGTTTCGTTTTCGTTCAGCATCCGCGCCTTCGACTTGCCAAAGCTCATCGCTTTGCCACCGCCGGACTGCATCTGCCTGATAAAGAAGATCCATAAACCGATAAAGAGCAGCAGCGGGAACCACATGATCAGGATCTGCCGCCAGAAGCTGCCTTCGTCCTTCGGCTGTGCTTCAAATTTGATCTCGTTCTCGCGAAGCAGTGTAATCAGGTCCTGGGTCACCACCGGTGCATACGTGGTGAACTCGGTGCCGTCCGTGAGTTTGCCCTTAATCAAGCCCTCTTCGATCATCACGCTTTCGATGCTCGCGTCTTCGACGTCAGTCAAAAAGTCGCTGTACGCCACTTCGGGAGGAGTCGACTCGTCCTCGTTCAGCATCGTGACGAGGAGAAGGATGACGACAAGGATCACGACCCACAGCGCCATGTTCTTGTAAAATTGCTGGTTCACAAAGTCCCCTGGTGATTTTCCAAAAATCGGTTCGCAAAGTACACAGCCAAAAGGGCTGCTTCTTCTGCGGGTCTTGGGCGCGTCCACCCATGTTTAAGCACGCATTTTGATTGGACAACGTCCTGCGTGATTTATCCCTTTCCCGCCCGAACATGTGAGCACACGACGCCGTGGCTCTCTATTGCAATCGGTCTGGGATGCTCTTGCCTTGAATGGATGCCGAAACTTAGAAATCAGTTCGATTCCCGTGCTTTGATGCCCTTCTTGATCGCATTCCTGCCGCAGCTTACGTGCATGCTCGATCGGTCTTCGATTCCAAATCCACCGGAATCGGCATCGGCTTCTACCGTTCGATCGACAAACAGACGCAAATTGGTTCGCAGGTACGTCTGCGAAACCCAACTGAACGCGTCCGGTCGTGGACACGATCGCTGAAGCAGGCGCAAACGATTTAGGTTTTCCCTTCCAAGTATCTGGTTCTAGTCGGTAAGTTGGCAGCCTAGCATGCTGCTTCAGGCATTACCCGGTTTCCCCTTCGATCCGATACAACAAGAATTTCTCGCGCAGTCGTTTGACTCGCAGGCCTCCCGGCAGCTCGATTTCTCGACTGCCGGGCGCCCCTGGCCCTTCTGACAGGAACGCCACCACGCGGGCAATGTGAATTCGGCTCTGTTCTCGCCCCGCTCCCATGCCTTCAAACGCCCTCACGATGAGTCTCGTCGAAAGCGCCTCGTGGAGTTCGCTCCACCCTTCTTTGACGATCTCATAGCCATTTTCTTCATCGCCCCGGAAGCGACGGCCGAACTCTTCATCTACAACGGACGCGATCCAATCTGCATCGCGTCGCTGAGACTGTGCGAGGTTCGCCAGAGTGCGCGCTAGTTGGGGATTAAAAGCGTCCTTTAGCAGCGGAAGGATTTCTCGCCGAACTCGATTGCGCGCGTAGCGGTCATCCTGATTCGACGCGTCTTCGCGCCAGATGATCGCGGCTGCTCGAGCGTAGGTTTCGATGTCTTCGCGGGTAGCACGCAGCAGCGGACGCACGACCATGCCATCTCGACTGATCTCCGGAATGCCCGCGAGCCCATCGCCGGAAGTACCGCGCATCAAGCGCATCAACACGGTTTCCGCCTGATCATCGAGGTGATGTGCCGTGGCAATCCATTTCGCTCCAACCTCTTTCGCAATCTTTACGAGCGCATCACGCCGCAAGTGACGGGCGGCCTCCTGAACGGTTGGACGCGTGCGGCTCGCGTGACCTTCGCGGGCCGCACCGACATCCACGCGACGCGTATGACACGGGAGCCCAAGCACCGCCGCTTGTCCTTCGACGCACTTCTGATCGCCTTCGGAGGCTTCGCCACGCAACCCGTGATTCAGGTGTACAACATCCAGAACCAACTCGAACTCGTCTGCCACCTGGGACAGAGCGTGCAGCAGCACACTCGAATCGACTCCTCCTGAGACGGCGACCAATCCATGGGATTGCGCCATCCCAAGGCGAGCGATTGCGTCGCGGACGCATGTCTGGATCGGATTCATGATGCGAGTGTACCCCGCTCGCGCAGCGCGGCGGAGCCCCTGGCAGCACTCCGTTCCCGCGGTTATCCCTTCCGTCCGTGTTTAAACCCGACCCTGACATTCCGCCCACCGCCGATACCTCGTCTTGCGACCCACGCCACAACGTGGGGAGTTGGATTTCGCACTGGGCTGCGACCGCGGGCGGGCGCGACGCGCTCATCTTCGACGGAGAGTCCTACAGCTACCTTGAGCTTGAAGATCAGGTCGCGCGACTGGCTCAGACCCTCACAGACACGGGCGTCGAAACCGGTGATCGGGTCGCGCTGCTGCTCGACAATCATCCCGCCTATCTCGCCGCGGTGTTCGCAAGCGCGCGAATCGGCGCGATCTCGCTTCCAGTCAACACCCGACTCGCACCGGCCGAACTCGAGTTCATCCTCACCGATGCCGAGCCGCGAACAATTCTAGTCGACGACCGCGGGGCCGCGCTGCTCGACGCTGTGGCACCGAACCTCCGAGCCAATCGCCCCGCAATGGTTTTGGTTCCCCGGGACCAAAGCGCCTGGCGTGCAGCTCTTTCGGCTTTCGAACCCCTGCACGAGAACACACCCGCGACCCCAGATGACCCGATGATGTTGATGTACTCGTCCGGCACCACTGGCACACCCAAAGGCGCCCTCCTCCCCCAGCGCAAAGCCCTCTACAACAGCCTCAATGCGGAGGGTTGCTTCGCGATCGAAGCACGCGATCGCTGTCTTGTTTTCGCCCCTCTGTTCCATTCGCTTGGGCTGCACATTCTCGCGATCCCGGTTCTGCATGCAGGCGCGTGCATCGTGCTGCAATCGTCCTTTGATGCTCAGTCGGTTCTCGACACCATTGAACGCGAACGCATTACGTACATGGGCGGTGTCCCGACGCACTACGAACGAATCCTCGCCCGGCTGCAGCGCGAAGACGCGGTGCGGCCAGACACGACTTCACTCAAATTTATGTTCGGAGCCGGTGCCGCCGTCGCGAGTCCAACGGTTCGCGCGTTTTCAAACTTCGGACTCGTGCTGAAACAGGGCTACGGACAAACCGAAACGTCGATGCTTTGCTGCCTCGAAGAAGGCGATGCCGTAGGGAAGGCTGGCAGCGTCGGGCGACCTCTCGAGCATCTCGATCTCAGGGTCATCGAGCCAACCTCGCTCACCGGACCGCCTTCCGGCTGGCAGGACATCGTGCCGTCCGACAACGCGGAAGCCGCGCAAGTTGGCGAGATCGTCGTGCGCGGGCCGATCACGATGCTCGGCTATTGGCGAAACCAAGCGGGAACCCGCGAAACGTTGCGGGATGGCTGGGTGCTGACCGGCGACCTTGCGCGAATCGATCGCGAGGGTTTCATCACACTCGTTGGCCGCTCCCGAGAGATGTTCATATCCGGTGGCGAAAACGTTTATCCGGCAGAAGTTGAGGCGGCCTTTCTCAAGCACCCCGACATTTCCGAGATCGCAGTCGCGGCGCAGCCGGACGAACGCTGGGGCGAAGTTGGCGTCGCGTTCGTGGTCATGAAGCCGGGGCGCACGTTCAACGAAGATACGCTCTCGGATTGGGCCTCCGACTTGCTCGCGCGTTTCAAAATCCCCAGAGACTTTCGCGCCGTCGACGAACTCCCCAAGACGGCCTCGGGCAAAGTTCAAAAGTTCAAACTGCTGCAAGACGGCTGAAATCGCCGACAACATCCAAACCTCTTCGCCGCGCACTCGCGCATCCCGTCTCATCGTTGGCAGCATTCTCAGACACCCCGACCTACGAAGATCCCCCCCCCGATGCAGTGACGTGATAAGCGACATGAGCGGCGGGGCGAACGCCACCGCGGACGAGTGGCGGGTGGGACCTCACGCTGGCTTAGAAAGCTTCTCGCGTAGTTTTGTTTGTCAGCGGATGCTTTGTGGGTCGTTTCGTTGTGTCGACGCCGCAGTGCTTTTCGACTTCTCCCGCGCTCAATGATTCACGCG
>LWDU01000036.1_pt1 | contig 50367 bp, 71 predicted proteins | sample 727161 | NCBI WGS metagenome assembly LWDU01 (sample SAMN04566230, study PRJNA314399) | hydrothermal vent metagenome | isolation source: deep sea hydrothermal plume seawater | place: Mexico: Gulf of California, Guaymas Basin | collected 2004-07-11
CGCTCGTCTGATATAGATGAGAAGTATGGACAGCGTTGGATCTGGGGAGATGTTGATGAGTTCAGTAACTTAATGCAAGGAGAAGATGAATGAAATGTAAAAATTATAACCTGCAAGAGCAGCGACAGGCTTTACTTGAGATCATACCTGATCTTGAGGAAGGCGATAACAAAAACAAACTGCGTGATCTAGCGCATTGGATAGACCGAAATTCTGACAACGAGAGAGCAAGAAAGGTAATGATCTACGTCTACCTTGATCTTAATGATGGGGGGCGGCTGTACTTCACCACAAGTCCACAGGTGTATATGCACTCTGAGGACATGCGTTACCAATACTCGTTTGAGCATGAGGTTAGACCAGAGGATTACAACTCGTTACTCGTGGTCAGATCGGCTGAAGCGTATCCTCCGGAGTATGACGCTGATCGTGCCTTCATCACAAGGAGCAACGACAATGAAAAAAGTAACTAATGATGAGTGGCATCGTGTACCACGTAAGGTAATGATCTATGTTTACCTTGATCTCAATGATGAGGGGCGGTTGTACTTCACCACAAGTCCACAGGTGTATATGGACGCTGAGGACATGCGTTACCAATACTCGTTTGAGCATGAGGTTAGACCGGAGTATTGGCGTGGAGAAGTTCGCAAGATTGGAACCAACGATGTTGCCGAACGTGCATTGATTGGAGAAGCGTATGACGCTGCTCGTGCTTCTGCTGATGCTGCTCGTGCTGCTGCTGATGCTGCTTATGCTGCTGCTCTTGATACTGCTTATTTTGCTGCTTTTGATGCATCTGAGGTTGCTTGTGAAGCCGCTGAGGCAGCTGCCGAAAAACTTAAACCCTGGTATCGCCAGTTCTGCAAACGACCCACTTTCAACGATGAATATCCGGCGACGTTCAGCCCAGCTGATGCTGGCCGTGATGTTGACAACTGGGTTAAACGATACGAGGAGATGACTAATGACGAGATTGACTAAAGTCATGTCTAGAAAAGAACTTGAACAGTTTCAACAAACATTGGATCCAGTGGTTTGGAAAGATGTTGAGATGGGTAAAGTGGACAAGAAAGTCTATAATAAATATATTTATCAAAAAAATAGAGTGCATGATCTGCTGACACCCTTTGTATTGTCAGACATGAGAGTTGAAGGTGATCTGAAAAGAAACAAAATGTTCAAAGAAACTCGTGATGTTGAAATCCAAATGGTTACTGATAGACTCCATACGGAAACCTGTTCACGTACCCATGATTGTGAGATGATGGCTTGTCTGTACACATGGGGCAATTGGGAAAATGATGTCAGAGAAGATATGTATGACTTTTATTTGAAGGCAGAAAAGTTAGTAGCATATGTAAGAAAGTATGGTTTAATATAATAACTGAAGAGGACGGAAAATTAACATGTATAAAGGTGAATTGACACTGCTGGAGATTGCCGAGATGGGACTCGGATTAGATGACCCGTATGGTGATGGTATAAGACTCCAGATTGCACGGAAACCGTCGGTGGGGCGGCAGGACGCTTTAAACCTTGTCCGGGATAGACAGTACCCGTTAGACCACACCGCGATTCTGGAGCAATATGAGAGCGTGGTGAGAGATTCACGGTTAGTCAGATTGAAGTACCCAAATTCTTCTATTAAATCAACGACTTAGCGACTATTGTGGTTTTAGACGAAATCGACGATAATAGTTATATAACAAATTAGAGAAGAAGTGAAATAAATGAGTATCTTACTGAATAATTATTTGAGTCCTGATTTCGAATCATCAATCTTCAAGGGTATCCCGATGTCGATGCGTGAATGTGCCGAAGTTCGGAATATCATGATGACAGGTAAATTCTTCGTCAAGTATCGCGGTGGATCTACGCCAACATATAGACGGTCGCAATTAAACACCGTGAAAGAACATGCTACATCGTTCGCGATTTATGCCAAAAAATCTTATTAAAATCAACGACTTAGCGACTATTGTGGTTTTAGACGAAATCGACGATAATAGTTATATAACAAATTAGAGAAGAGGTGAAAAAGATGACAACGTATCTGATAGTGAATAGAGAAACAAAGACGGTTGTTCAAGTACCAGGAAACGGCGTGGGTTGCTGGAAGGCGGCACGATATCAGACGCTCGGTGCGGCAAAATCTGCTATCACTCGAATGAAGAAGCGAAAACTGCACCACTATATGGGCGGCAAGCGGGCGCCAACCTGGTGTCTCGATGTCGAAAAATACGCGATCTATATCTACCCCGGATACGTCGATATCGGTGAGTGGATCAACAATCTCGACCAATATCGTGCAATGGACAATCAAGTAGAACGCGTCAACATCATGACAGGTAAAACCTACATGGAAGATGCCAATACGGCTAGTTGTTGTTCTCCTTCTTCCGAAACATACTGGAGCATGTAAATGAAGATTGTACTTTGTACGCAGGATCGAGAAAACTACGGTGCCCACGCGTGGGACGGACAAGGTGAATGTCCTGCCCACTGGAAATACAAGGGTGGTGACACTTATATCGTTGAGGGTGTTGGCATCGACGAAGCACAGTCGCCTGATTTCTGGGCACTGGTAGAGAACAGCGTTAGTCAGAAGTCGGATGGTTTCGAGTCGTATGTCATCAGTTCGAATCTGGTCGACGATTGTGAAGAAAACGCGCAGTGGTGTGAGGATTGCGAAGCACCCATTATTCTCACCGTCGAGCAATCCGGCCGTATTCTGGCGTCTAAAGAATCAAACACTGAGATGATGCCTGTTGAATTTATAGGCCACCGAGCAATCTGGGAACAAAAAGGTGGTATGCCCGTCGAGAACACCCATTATCAAGAGTACCTCAAGTCGGATGACTTCGGCACGATGACGGTTGTTAATTGGAAAGGTGAGAAGATTGAAAATCCTGTACTATTTGATGTTTGGTTAGAAGAGGTGACTGGTTGGCGCTGGCAGGCGATTGAAATGCCCGGGGACAACATCCCCACCGTGCCAGAGTTCAATTGCCGCGAACAAAAACTTGTGAACTAATCGCAGTAAAAAAGGAAATTAAATAATGACGTACAAATCAGTAGAAATTGAAGCAGCAAAAGAAAAGTTAATCAGGGTGTTCCCAATGGAATTTCCCGAAGATGAATTGATGTGGGGCATCATTGAATGTGCCATCGAGGATCTTTGTCTGGTTGATAAATCAGCAAAGACGCTACAGGCGATCAAGAGAATACCTGATGCCCGAACTCGAAAAGGAAAGATTCGGAAGAAGCGTCTCGAAGAAACGGCGGCAGAATACCTGGTGATAGCAGAAGATGCCCGAGATTTTCTAGTGAACGGATGTTGGCCTGCGACGATTCAAGGTATCAGTCAATCATATGTCACCCGCGTGTTGACACAATTGGGGTTAGTGTAATGACTAATACAAAACCTAAATACGTGTTCCGAGAGGAAACAACTGACTGGGGTCCTATCGATGTATACGGTAACTCATCTGCGCAAAATCATATCTATGTGTTTGCGAACAAACTAATGGTGGGTTATGTTAAGCGAGGAACCAAAAAGGTGTACTGGACAGAAAAACCATCACGCCAGTGGTCACCGAGCAGGAGAACATTTCGCTACCTGAGTGCTATTGAAATTGAGGATATAGAAACATGATTCAACATGATCAATTAGAATTAGATTTTGGTTTTAAATTTTTAGAGGTCAGTGACGACCTGATTGTTGCATTAGATGAGTCAGAGTGGTGTTTATCTGAAATCAACGGCAGAATCAAAGACGACGACCCTGCGCGCGCAGCATTCTTCGGAGCGTATCTGGTTCGCGAATCGATAACCGTACTGTTAGAGAGCATAAACGGAACCGCAGTAGATCCATACAGACCGCGAGATATAGAAAACGTCTTGGAAGAAGCATACCGTGGTATGCTGGCGATCCGTAGCATTTTGAAGCGTGTGAGTTAAACTTCATCGTTTATGGGAAATATATCTTAGACGATTTAAATGAAGTATAAATAGATCTATGGCAGAATTAACTTCAAACATCAATTATCTACAACCGTCGGGTTTCAGTGTCTCCATTTCTCGGGAAAACTATCCGAACTTGGAATACTTCGCCCAGCAAATATCTCACCCATCTATCGATGTGGCAGAGACAATGCAAGCAGCACGAAAAATCCAGATACCTACTGCGGGTGACACTGTAACGTTCGGTACACTTGACGTCACGTTTCTCTTAGATGAGGACATGACGTCATATACGGAGATGTTCGACTGGATGGTCCGATTGGTTAACGAAAATCAGACAGACCAGACGGCAGCAATCGCAGCGGGAACCCCATCAACCGAGGCAGACATTTACGTTTCCATTCTGTCCAGTCACAACAACGTTATCAAAACCATAAAATACTATAACTGTGTACCGACGTCTGTCAGTAATCTAGAACTAAATGCTCAATCAGGTGCAGAGATTCCTCTCACTTTCAATGTATCGTTCAGGTGTTTACAGTTCGAACTGGTGTAGTTGTTTCCGTATACGGGATATGATATACTAAGTGTTTGACGTACATGTTTTGGGATTTATTATGATTGATTTAGATAAGATTTTGAAGGAGTGGCAGAAAGACGCTCCCATTGACATACTCGGATTAGATGACGCGTCCAGAAAGACTCCTATACTTCATGGCAAATATCTTGAGTTACTGTCACATGCTAAACTAGAAATGAAAGACGCTGAGTTCAAACAGAAAGAACTCATGCGGAAGAAGTTTCTATGGTACAACGGTAAGATGACACAGGCACAACTGGAGCGTGAGGACTGGGATCCAGATCCATTCAATGGTCTTAAGATCATGAAGGGTGACATGCATTATTATGTAGAGTCAGACCCTGAACTGATTAAATCTGAGGCAAAGATTCACTACCACAAAACTGTGATAGATACACTGAAAGAAATCGTTGACACTATTAAGTGGCGACATCAAACTGTGAAGAATATAATTGAGAACAAGAAGTTTGAGGCAGGATTTTAAAATGATCAACGTAGGTATAACAGGTACTCGTTTTGGTATGACGCCGAAACAAGCAAGCAAACTACGAACTATCCTAGAAGACTTAAATGAACGATTAGTCATAGCATATCTTTGTCATGGCGACTGTATAGGTGTCGACGCCCAGGCGCACGATATGGCAGTTCAACTAGGAATAATGACTCATGTTTTTCCACCTGACGTGGGTGAGACGACCAAAGACATTCGCGCAGGTAAGCAGGGTAATGTGATGAACGAACCACTGACGTTTCTTGCGCGCGACCGCGAGATAGTATTTAACTCCCACATACTTATAGGCATACCACAAAAGGACCATGAGACTACTCGGAGCGGTACGTGGTACACAATTCGATTCGGATTGAAACAGGGTGATAAAATAGTGTCCGGTATAATGCCTGACGGTACAATCTGTGATGATACGAAACTGACATCAAAACTTCTTGTCGGTAAATGGGGTAAAACTGGTAACTGGAAAACGGGAAAGAACACGGGTCAGTACATATAGATGTCCATCGTCAAACTAAAATTACTCAACCATGCGATGCTACAGTTCATAGAATGTGAACCAGGCATTGCCCAGGAACTGAGTGATCGGTTAACCTTTGAAGTGCCGGGTGCGAAGTACATGCCTGCGGTGCGGAAGAAAGGTGGTTGGGATGGCCACATCAGACTATTCAACAGAAAGAATGGTCAGATCAACGCTGGGTTATACGATAACATCCGAAGTTACATCGAGTCTAGCGGCCATACAATCGAACTAGAGGAAACTGAGTTTGGTGTTCCTGGTTCGAAGAACGGAGTCCAACGTAAAGAAGTTGTAGACTGGATCAATACACTAACCCTACCGTGGGAACCTTACTACTATCAGATCGATGCGGTCACGCATGCACTTAGACACAAACGCGCGGTGTTCGTCTGTCCGACAGGTTCTGGTAAATCGTACATAGCATATCTGGCATCAAGGGCGTATCTTGCCCGGCACCAGAGTCACATACTGATCATTGTTCCTACTACTAGTTTGGTTGAGCAACTGTCTAGCGATTTCATCGAGTACAATGCATCGATGTCTGATTATGTGCAGAAAATTTATCAGGGTCATGAAATAGAGATCAAAAAACCTATTGTCATATCAACGTGGCAGTCTATCTACAAACTACCAAAGGAATGGTTTGCAAAGTTCGGTATGATCATTGGTGACGAGTGTCATGGATTTAAATCCAAGTCATTAACATCTATCATGAATAAGTCAGTGAATGCTGAATATAGAATAGGACTAACAGGCACACTGGACGATTCTGAAGTTCATGCACTCGTCCTTGAAGGCCTATTCGGACCAATCTTACAGGTAACAACAACAGCGAAATTGCAAGCAGAGAAAGTACTCGCTCCTCTAAAGATCCAGATGCTGGCATTACAGTACACCAACGAAGAACGTAAGTCAGTCCATAAGGTAGCGTATCACGATGAGGTAGACTTTCTTGTTGCGCATGAGAGACGGAACAAACTCATTACCAACCTAGCATTAGATCTTGATGGTAATACACTAATCTTATTTAATTATGTTGAGAAGCATGGTAAGGTGCTGCATGATATTCTTGATCAGAAAATTGAGAAGGGAAGAAAACTATACTTTGTTGCAGGCGAAACAGATGTTAAAATTCGTGAAGCAATTAGAGGAATTGTAGAGAAGCAATCTAATGCAATCATTGTGGCGAGTTTTGGTACATTTAGTACGGGTATAAATATACGTAACATTCATAATATTATCTTCGCGTCACCTAGTAAGTCTGTTATAAGAGTACTGCAGTCTATAGGTAGAGGATTAAGAATATCTGACAATGGTTATACAACCAACCTATATGATATTATGGATGAATTGAAGTGGAGTGGTCGCGAGAACTTTTCAATGAAACATGGAAATGCTAGGATCACAATTTACGAACGCGAAGATTTCGTATTCAAAATTATAGGGATGAAAATATAATGAATCTTAAGCAATTTAAATTGACCAACGGCGAAGAAATTCTTTGTGAAGTTGTGGAATGGCCTGACGAGACTCACAGCGAGATACTGGTCAGGAACGTTATTCAGATTGTCACGAAAGAAATATCGATTGAAGCAGATCCTGGATACGGAAGATACTATATTCTCCGACCTTGGATGATGTATGTCGATGGATACAAAGAAATTGTTATGATCAGTCCAACTAGTGTGGCAGGAACCGCTGTGGTGGTAGATACTGATACATCCGAACAATACCATTATGGTGTTTCGAAGATGCAGGATCTACATAACTTTAGAATACAGGAATCAGCTGAAAGAGAAAGTGCCTTGTTATCGGATTTATTAAGCACTGTAGTGACATCGGGTAGCACAAAGACTCTAACTGATTCAGCGGGGACTAATGTGATTGTCTTCCCTAGTGGTTCAGATAAGGTGCACTAGTAATCCTAGCATTCATCTTCACTGTCAAACTATGTTTTTATTATATCAGTTTTGTATCAACAATTCAAGTTTACACGGTTACTATCACCGCGCAGAGCGTTGTGGTTTTTATTTTATAGAAAAGGAATTATTATGATCATAGATATGGAAAAAGAAAAGAAATTGAAACCGAGGGAACGCGCTCATTATGTAAACAACGCTCTATTTTCTGCTGCAGTAGTAGAGTACGTTATTGCATGTAAAGAGTCAGAAGAAAAGGAAGAACCTTACCCTATAGTAACAAACTATATCGCCGAGTGTTTTCTAAAGATTAACGAAGGTTTATCTCACAAAGCAAACTTCGGTCGCTACACTTATCGTGAAGAGATGATGATGGATGGTGTCGAGGATTGCTTGAAGCGTATCAAGAATTTCAAAATTGAAACTAAGACACGCACAGGTAAACCTAATGCATTTTCTTACTTCACTCAGATAGCGTGGTTCGCCTTTCTTCGCAGAATTGCCAAGGAAAAGAAGCAACAGGCAATAAAAGTCAAGTACATGAATGAGACTGGTTTAGATAATCTTATTCAGGAAGAGATGGATGCTAATCCTGCCGCGCGCGCGACCCATGCATTCGTCGAGGAACTTCGCCAGCGTATCGACTTCATTAAAGATAAGGATAAGGACATCAAGGACTACTCCAAGAAAGAAACGAAGAAAAGACGTGCCGTTCATGCAGACTCGGATTTATCTTCTTTCCTATAGTGACTTGAATTTACATTAGAAAAGCAGTATAATGAATACTACCGCACGATAAATCATGAGAACAGTGAATTGAAGTTAGCAATAATATCAGATACTCACGCTGGAATTAGAAATAGTTCGGATGTCTTTATTGAATACCAACGTAGATTCTATGAGGACATATTCTTTCCCTATCTACTAGAACACGGTATCAATAAAATTCTACACTTAGGCGATTACTACGAGAGTAGGACGTCAATTAACTTCAAGGCATTGAATGCTAATAGGAAGCATTTCTTGGATAAACTCCGTGAGTATGATATACACATGGACATCATACCCGGAAACCACGACACATTTTACAAAAATTCTAGCAAACTCAACGCTCTAAAAGAACTACTCGGTCACTACATGAACGAGGTGCGGATCTTTGAACAGCCCGTAGTAGAACAGTATGGCGAACTCAAGATCGGCATGATTCCATGGATCAATGCAGAGAACGAAGAAGCGATTCGACTCTTCATTAGTACATGTAAGGCAGACGTGATAGGTGCACATCTGGAACTCGCTGGGTTTGAAATGCAAATAGGCGTCGTCGCTCCCCATGGTATGGACCATAGTATTTTCTCTCGTTTTGAAATGGTATTATCAGGTCATTATCATACTAAGTCGCAGCAGGATAACATCCACTATCTAGGTAGTCAGATGGAATTCTTCTGGAGCGACTGCAACGATCCGAAGTACTTTCACATTCTCGATACAGAGACTCGGGAGTTAACTCCTGTACAAAATCCTATCACCATGTATGAGAAGATCTTGTATGATGATAGTGCAAGCACATCATACGCGACTGTCAACGTACAGCATCTAGATGGTAAGTTCGTTAAACTTATTGTTATAAACAAATCAAAAACTAAAGAGTTTGAGAAGTTCGTTGATAGAATACATGCCAGAAAACATCATGGTTTACAGATCGTCGAGAATTTCTCTGACTTCGTAGGAACTAACGTCGAAGACGATAAGGTGTCCGTCGAAGATACCGAGAGTTTACTCTACACATATATTGATGCGACAGATACAGAACTCGATAAATCTAGAATTAAAACTTTGATTCGTAGTCTTATGGTGGAAGCACAGTCCACTGAAATTGAATAGGAGACACCCGTCTTAGTTTTAGAACGAATAAAATACCGAAACTTCCTTTCCACTGGGAATAACTTCACCGAGATTGATTTCTGTAAAGAGAAGACAACACTCATCGTGGGCACAAACGGATCAGGTAAATCATCACTGGTAGATGCGTTGTCATATGCCTTGTTCGGTAAGGCACATAGGAACATCACCAAAGTTCAACTTATCAATTCCATAAATGCCAAAGATATGGTTGTTGAAGTGGAATTCAATGTTGCTAATAGTGCGTATCGAGTTGTCAGAGGTCAGAAACCAACCATATTCGAAATCTGGAAAGATGGCGTACTCCTGAATCAGGATTCACACGCCAAGAAGTACCAGAAGATCCTTGAACAGAATATCATTAAGCATAACCACAAGTCCTTTCACCAAGTGGAGGTACTAGGTTCGTCGTCGTTCGTTCCCTTTATGCAACTACCTACGAATCAGAGACGTGAGGTGATTGAAGATCTACTTGATATTAATATATTCTCACGAATGAATACTATACTTAAAGAAAGAAACTCGGTTCTGAAAGAAGAGATGATCAACAACAAACATAATCTTGAACTTGTGAACACTAAAACCGAGTCACAGACTAGACATATTAAGGAGATCGAAAAGATCACCGACGGTGTCATCGCCAGTAAAAGAACTGAGATTGAAGAACTACTCGCCGAAGTGATTAGTTCTCAAGCATCCATGGACGATATAGATGTCACTGGTCTAGAAGATATGAGAACCCGCAGTGATAGTTTTGATGAACAGATTAGTAAGATTCGATCCTACGGTGCTGTGTTCGATAAGAAGCATGCTGAACTTCATAAAGAAATAAATTTCTATACTGATAACGATGTGTGTCCTACATGTACACAATGTATCGATGAAGATTTCAAGGAAGTGAAGTCGAACACAGCGGCATCTGAACTAGTGAAAATCGCGGATGGCCAGAAAAAGGCAAAGTTTTATCAGGCCGACTTATCAGTTAAGGCGACACACCTGAAGGAGTTAATCGACGCGGAACTCGGTAAGATTTCTAAGATTGAACACCATCAGTCGAATATTAACACCGCTCAACGTAGAATAACTACGGTTGAATCAGAACTGCAAACATTGGTTCAGAACAACGCGAATCTTGACGCCGCACACGCGAGACTGGCCGCACTCCAGATCGAGATCAACAACCATATTGATACTAAACTGAAACTAGTGGACCAGCGTGAGTATTATCTAGTCGCTGCTGAGTTACTTAAAGATACGGGTTTCAAAACCAAGATCATCAAGCAGTATCTTCCGGTGATTAATAAATTTGTTAACAGTTATCTCCAAGTGTTGGATTTCTATGTTCGGTTCGATCTAGATGAGTCATTCAAGGAGACGATTCGTTCACGGCATAGAGATTCGTTCTCATATGATTCATTTAGTGAAGGTGAGAAACAGAGGATCGATTTGGCATTGTTGTTTACGTGGCGACAAATTGCCAAGATGAAGAATAGTGTTTCCACTAATCTACTGATCCTGGATGAGACTTTTGATTCCTCGTTGGACGATGAAGGAGTTGAGAATCTGATTAAGATCCTGGATACCATTAACGAGCATACAAACGTTATTGTTATCTCCCATAACCCAGAAGCGATGCAAGATCACTTTGACAGGACGTTGACGTTCTCGAAAAGTAATAACTTCTCTACGTACAACGAGGCATAAGATGACCGAAGAAAAACTTGAAACTGATGTACCTAATGTGATAGAATTACAGTTGTCAGATATGATTGATATGGTGAACATAATCGATCTATGTTCTCAACGTGGCGCATTTCAAGGCGAAGAAATGGAAATCGTCGGCAAACTTAGAAACAAGATAAAGCAGTTCGTTTCTGTTTATGATCCACCTGAAGATCTTTTTGTATCTGACGAAAGTGAGACACATGATGAACCAACCAATGAAACCAATGAGGAAAATATATAATGAACCTATCTGAAGACACTCTTCATTTCCTGAAGAACTTTGCTTCGATCAATCCAAATATTGTTGTCGAGAGCGGACATACTATTAAGACGATTGCGGAATCTAAGACTGTACTTGCCGCCGCGCAGGTAGAGGAAGAATTTCCCGTCGACTTCGGTATCTATGACCTGAACGAATTCCTCAGCGTATTGTCTTTGGTCGATAATCCCAATCTGAAGTTTGAAAACAAGAGCGTCGTCATTGCTGATGGATCTGGTCGTGCGCGAACCAAGTACCATTATGCTGAATCGGCTATCTTGACGACACCTAGCAAAGACATTGTCATGCCAGAAGCAGACGTAACTTTTGTACTCGATAAGGAAACGCTGAACTCAGTTCGAAAGGCGGCTTCTGTTCTAGGACACGACACGCTGTTTGTATCTGTTATAGATAATACTCTATCACTATCAGTCGTCGACGCTGCAGACCCAACGTCTAACGTATACACGATTGATGTTGATGGTGAATTTACGGAATCGAATTTTAAATTCATATTCGATATTCGTAATCTTAGGATGATTGATGGAGATTATACGGTCAATATCTCATCAAAACTTATTTCACATTTTGTGAATACCAATGCCAGTATCGAATACTGGTGTGCTCTCGAAAAAAATAGTTCATACGGAGAATAGATTATGACTAAGAAAGTTGAACAACCCGCAGTAAGCGAAAACTATGAACAAATCGTAGAACTTTCGAACCGTTGTACTCGCAGCATTGTTGCGGTAATTGATACCATCGCCTCTCGTGGTGGATTTCGTGGCGAAGAACTCGCGACCATTGGTCAACTTCGAGATCAGGGGATCTCGTTGATCCAATTGATTGAAGAAGAACAAGGTGCCACCGCGCAGGGCGCATCTGAGTAAAAAGTTGTATCTCTGTTTTGAACCTTTATATTATGATTAGGAGTAACAATGTCCAAAGACTTTATATGGTCTGAGAAACACAGACCCCGAAAGATATCAGAAACGATTCTTCCCGTCGACCTCAAGGAGACGTTCCAGCAGATGGTTACGTCTGGTGAAGTGCAGAATATGTTGTTCAGCGGCAGTGCAGGATTAGGTAAGACCACTGTCGCCAGAGCAATATGTGATGAACTCGAACTAGACTACATCATCATCAATGCTTCGGAAGAAGGTAACATCGATACACTTCGAGGGAAGATCAGGAAGTTCGCTTCCTCGATTGCTCTGACTGGTGGTTATAAGGTTGTCATACTTGATGAGGCAGATTATCTGAATGCACAGTCCACGCAACCCGCACTTCGCGGGTTCATTCAGGACTTTTCAGATAACTGCCGATTCATTCTAACCTGCAACTTCAAGAACAGAATTATTGAACCATTACACTCACGGTGTGGCGTGTATGAATTCAATACGACCAAGAAGGATCTTCAAGATCTTTGTGGTCAGTTCTTCAATCGCTCGATGGAAATCCTTGATAGTGAGGGAGTCAGTTATCAGAAAGATCAACTGGCAGAACTCATCATGAAGTATGCTCCTGATTGGCGAAGAGTGCTGAACGAATGTCAACGCAATTCTATTGACGGTGTTCTAAAATTCAATTCTATGTCTGGGTCTATCTCAGACTATGATGTGCTGTTCGATCATATCAAAGCAAAGGACTTTAAGAAAGTTCGCGCTTGGGTTGTGAACAACATCGACGTTGATGCCGCCGCAATCTTTCGGGCGATATATGACCGAATGTTTGACCGTGTCGATGCCAAGTCGATACCACACCTGGTGTTGATTCTTGCTGACTACCAGTATAAGAATGCATTCGTTGCGGATCATGAGTTGAACGTGGTAGCATGCTTGACTGAAATTATGGCGAACGTGGAAATGAAGTGATTCTGTTGTAGTTATAAATACTACATGACTCATATAATCGCGTTCATTACATCTATAGGTCTAGCGACCATTGCTGCATTTTTCTCCATTGTGGGATTGTCTGCTATCTTCCAAGGCGCTATGGTGCCAGTTATCATAATGGCATCTGCCTTGGAAGTAGGCAAACTAGTCTCGGCAGTATATCTACATAACTACTGGTATAAATTAACGTACCTGATCAGACTTTACTTATTCACCGCAGTCATAGTACTAATGCTCATCACGAGTCTTGGGATTTTTGGTTTCCTCTCACGCGCACACATAGAACAGAATGCCCCAGTGGGTAACAACGTTCTAAAGATTGAACGACTGGAACAACGCGTCTCCCGTGAACGTGCGAAGATAACCGACGCAGAGGAAGTGATATCACAACTGGACGGATCCCTCCAGACATTAATCGAGTACGACAAGATTAGTGGCGACGATGGTTATCGTGCAGTCCGTGAACAACAACTCCCGCAACGGGGTGCGTTAACTGAAACAATCGAATCATCTCAAACTAAGATAGACGATTATGAGGACAAGAAACTAGAACTCAACCAGCAGTTGCAGGCACTAGAACTAGAGGTTGGACCAATTAAATACTTTGCTGCCTTGATTTATGATGATCCATCGAGTAGAATAGAAGAAGCGGTGAGAATAGTTATTCTACTGCTTGTTTTTGTATTCGATCCATTAGCGGTGGTATTGTTGATTAGTAGTACCAGTTTCTTGGGTCACAAAGAACCGAAGAATGTGAAGACAGAACAGATTCACATCGTCGACGACATTGCGCAGAATGAACAACTGCGGACAGAACAGATACCTATACCACCGGCGCATAAGACGCATCGAGAACCTAGACCAAAGTGGTTATCCCAATTGGACGCGATAGCCACTACCAAAGGATGGATTGACGAGAGGGGAAACCTTCTCAAGTCAATGAAGATGACTCAGAAACAGGTAGACAAATATAATAGAGACTAGATTATGACAGCACCATTTGATTTTGTGAATTCAATTAACATGACCAAAAAAGACATCATGGTAGACGACCTTGATGAGAAAGCATATGTTTCATTCATGACCAACAGACAACTGTCCTATTTTCAGGACACTGTGATTCTGGCGAATGAAATGAACATCCATCACCAGATAGACAACAAACTTCAATACGATTTCTTACGTCACACTGTACGGAAAAGAAAACGATTCTCCAAGTGGGGAAAGAAAGAGACGTCTGAACACGCGGCGGACATCAAGGCGTACTATGGTGTTAGTGAAGAGAAAGCGTACCAGATGATTTCTTTGTTGTCTGTCGATCAGTTGGCAACCATACGTCAATTGGTGAGTAAGGGCGGAAAGTCTAAGTGAATACCTACATCTTATAAATAAAGCATTAATGGTGAATTTAAGGATGAGTTATCGTGGAAGAAAATAAAGTATGGACTCCGGCAGATATGTTAGAAGTTGTTCTCCATGAACCAGATGATTTTCTAAAGGTGAGAGAGACGTTGACTAGAATCGGTGTCGCTTCCAAGCGTGAGAATAAACTATTTCAATCGTGTCATATCCTCCATAAGCAAGGAAGATATTTCATTGTACATTTCAAGGAATTGTTTTTGCTAGATGGCAAAAAAGCGAATCTTGAAGAGAATGATTTACTCCGTCGCAATACTATAGCGACGTTACTATCCGATTGGGGATTAGTACAAATAGAAAACCCAGCTCTTTGCTCAGAGCATGCTCCCCTGAGACAGATCAAGATCATTCCACATAGAGAAAGAGATCAGTGGGAACTGTGTCCAAAGTACTCTATAGGGAACAATAGAGTTACTTAAAACGAATAATAAGGATAATAAGGAGAAAGTAATGGTACAGAAATTTAAACAGTTCGTCGCCGAGGCAGGTGGCCAAGCCGCGGGAAAGATGGAACTGGTTAAGACTGATGTTTCTAAAGCCCGCGAACACGCGGAGAAGGCCTTTGCTGCCAAGGATAGAGTACTAGACGATGAACTTCCTGGATTCGATGCAGCATACAATAAGGCAAAAAAGATCGCAGGCAGCGGTAAGACGAAACGTAAAGACATGCCAGTCATTTCTGAAACGGATGTGAAGAATCTACAACGTTCACTTAAGAGTGGTTCTATTGACATAAAGGCGCCCAGAACTAACTCAGGTAATCCATTCCCTAAAGGTCTTACAGCAGCAACAGGCAAGCAGTGGTTGGAAAATGGACTGAAGCGAAATGATGGTGAGTCAAAGGATGATGTTGTCAATGTTAAACTCGGCAAAGTAAAGATCGGCGATCTTAAACCAATTCAACAACAGATCTATTTTGATAAGTCTGTAGGCGACATTGCTAATTTTGGTGCCGCAGGCACTAAGAGTTTCGCAACATCTAAGGGCAACACATTTATTATCTCATCCGATAAGCGGATCATTGACGGACACCACAGGTATCTGGCCGGAGTACTGGTTGATCCATCTATGATGGTGAACGCACTGATTATCGATCTTCCTATCAAGGAACTTTTACCTCTGACGCTGTCATATAGTGACGCGGTAGGTAATCAAAGAAATTCGTAAAAACTTGAATTTCTAAAAGAAAACTGTTATACATATAAGTGCTCGGTCAATTATGTCGGGTACAAACACACACATATATATTTTAGAAGGAGCATTTGCGTCCCCATAAAATCCCAACCACATAGGAGACGTATTGAATGAAATATGAATTATTCTTGGTGTTCAAATCGCTTGTAGTTGTTACAGCGATATTGATGACAGCACCGGTATATGCATTCATCTGTTATATCTGATGATAAGGTTTCGTGGAGTTCCATAAAAACTCCACAATTGAATTGACTTACTCTATATGATATAATTAATACATGACTGCATTTTATACGAACGTAACACGCTCTGGAAACTCTATATTATACCGTGGTATTGAAAACGGTGAACGAGTCCAGAAGAAAATCAAATATCAACCCACCCACTACATCTTTTCTAAAAAGAAATCAAAATATAAATCCCTCTATGGTGATACTGTATCGCCTGTAGTCTTTGCTGATATGCGAGACGCGACGGAATTCCGCAAGAAGTATAAGGACGTCTCCAACTTCACAGTATATGGAATGGAGAATTATGTCTTCCAGTTCATCAGTGATGCGTTTCCTAAAGACGTTAAATTCGAGAAGGATCTTGTTAACATAACAACAATAGATATCGAGGTCGCCACTGCCCAGTATGTACACTCTGGAAAGAAGATTGTTAAAGTTAGAAAAAAAACCGAGTTAATGATGAGTCTCGCCGAAGTGAGACAGAACGAAGATGATTATGAAGTGTGGGATGAATCTAAAAAGGAATGGGTCGCATATAATGAATCTAAGTATGATGAAATGGAAGGTACGGGATTTCCTGAACCTAATAGCGCAAGTAATGAAGTTACGGCAATTTGCTGTAAGAGTAATCTTAGCGAAACGTACTTTGTCTGGGCACTGGACGACTACGATCCTACCAAGAATGAAAAGGATGTCACATTCTTTCGGTGTGAAACTGAGTTGGATCTTCTTATGTCTTTCGTTGGATGGTGGAGTTCTGCTCCCAATATGCCTGATATTGTTACTGGATGGAATTCTAAACTCTTTGACATCAAGTATCTTGTTAATAGAATAACGAATCTGATAGGTATCGAGACTGCCAAGCGTCTATCGCCATGGGGTATGGTTGATGAACGCGTCACGCGCGTACAGTTAGGCAAATCATACCAAGAGGACTATTATTACGAACTGCGCGGCATTACGCAACTAGACTATCAGGAACTGTTCCTGAAGTTTGGTGTGCTCATCTACGGGCGACAAGAACGATACTCACTGGATCATATTGCCCAACAGGTACTAGGTCGAAAGAAGATCGACTACGGTGAGTACGGAACACTTCACGCCCTATACAAAGAGAACCATCAGTTGTTCATCGATTACAACATCGAAGACTGTGCATTGGTCGAGGGTATTGATAGCGAAACAGAATTAATCGATCTGGTCATGACGCTTTCATATAAGGCGAAATGTACCTATAGTGATGCGTTAGGAACTACAGGCATATGGGATGCTGTAATCTATAACGAACTGAAGCAACAGGACATTGTGATCCCACCTAAGATTCATAAGACAGGCGATAAGATCGTTGGTGGATATGTCAAAGATCCAGTAATCGGGTTGAGTAAACATGTCGCTTCTTTCGATTACGAAAGTCTGTATCCTAATATCATGGTGCAGTACAACATATCACCAGAGACCATGGTCGATATCAGTCAGGGTGGTGATGTAACGATCACTGCCAACTCCGCCCGCTTCCGACGGGATGCAGAGGGCATCTTCCCTCAGGTGATCAAGAAGTTCTATGGTGACAGGCGCGATGCGAAGAGACGGAAACTCGATGCCCAACAACAATTGATTGAGATAGAAAAGGCAATCGCAAAATTGTATGAGTCTGGAAAACTAAATGAATTATGATGATATGACGCTCGAGGAACTAGAACTTCTTCGGGATGAGACTAAGACAGAAATTTCTGTTGCTGATAACCAGCAGATGGCAGTGAAAATTTTGCTCAATTCACTTTTCGGTAGTTGTGCCAACCAATATTTCAGATATTTTAATAGTACCCTGGCAGAGTCGGTGACGGTGAGTGGTCAACGTGCTATTCTCTTCGCCGAGGCAGCGATCAATAAGGAGATGAATAAACTCCTAGAGACGACCGATGATGATTATGTGATTGCGATTGATACCGACTCGTTGTATGTCAACATGCATCCGTTGGTTGAAAAGTTCGAACCTAAAAACAGTATTAACTTTCTTGATAAGATTTGTAGTACACATTTCGCTGCTTGTCTGGAGAGTGCCTGTCAGAAACTATCAGACGCCACTAATGCATACGAGAACCGTATGATAATGGAGCGCGAGGTAATCGCATCATCAGGAATATGGACAGCAAAGAAACGATACATACTTCGCGTACATGATAACGAGGGTGTCCGATACGATAAACCCAAACTGAAGATCATGGGCATCGAGGCAATCAAGTCATCGACACCTCAGATCTGTCGTGATAAATTTCTAGAACTGTTCGAGATCATAATGGACGATGACGAGATTCTAACTCAGGAGTTTATTGCAGAATTCAAAAAGTTGTTCAAGACACTAGAACCGGAGGCAATCGCCTTTCCTCGTTCGGTGTCGAATGTTCGTAAGTACCATGATAGAAAGTATATCTATGGTAAAGGAACGCCTATACACTCGCGTGGTGCGTTACTGTACAATCACCACATCAAGAAGAATCGACTAGACAAGAAGTATGAATTGATCAAGGACGGTGAGAAGATAAAGTTCATTTATCTGAAGCAACCGAACCCGATCAAAGAAAATGTTGTGACTTTTCCGCAAATTTTACCGCCAGAGTTGAAATTGCATGGTCATATAGACTATAATACTATGTATGAGAAAACTTTTCTCGATGGTCTAAAACCTATCCTAGATTCCCTAGGGTGGACTGCCGAGGAAGTATCTACGCTGGATGCGTTTTTTGTATGAAATATGTACTGACATTATTTAAGAACAGATTTGATACCGCGACAACTAATACGTTTGCGTTTGATGATTTTGAGGACTTTGAGAGGATTCTGTATGATCTTCATGCTCTATCTACAACAAAGAAAAAAGCGCCACTTATGTCTTCCGCAACGTATGTACCCACGGACAAGCGCGCAAACAGAAATGTTGTTAAGTGGGCAGGATGGTGCGCAATGGATGTGGACAGTTTTATTGTAGACTGTACCGACGATCTAAATGCGCTTCAAGATGCACTCCATAGTATATGTGGTGAGTACACCTTTGTGTGTTACTCGACGGCGTCCTCTACCCGGGCACACCCGAAGTTCAGGTTAGTGTTTCCGCTAACTAAAGACATCGAAGCAAATAAGATCAAACACTTCTGGTATGCGCTCAACAAACAGGTACAGGATATAGGCGATGCCCAGACTAAGGATCTATCTCGAATGTTTTATATTCCAGGTCAGTATCCAGATGCGTTCAATTTCATCTACACAAATCATGGTAAACCTGTTAATCCAGATGGTCTGATGCGAAAATGGGAATACAGAGAACCTTCTGGTAATAGTTTCCTTGATCGTTTACCTGAAGAAATGAAAGAACAGATAATCGCATATCGAAAAGAACAGATGACAAATACAGATATCGTCTGGACTTCGTATCGCGACTGTCCGTTTTTTCCTAAGAAACTGGCGTCTGAGTATAGGGCGATATCGGGCACCGGGTGGTATCATAAGATGTACCAGATCATGATCGCCACAGCAGGCAATGCTATAGCGAAGGAGTACCCTATCACGGCAAGAGAAATCACAGCGATGTGTAAGCAACTCGACGCCGAGACAGGTAACTGGTATGAAGATAGACCGCTTGAACTCGAAGCGACTGGAGCAATAGAATATGTTTACAGGAATTAATAATGGATAAGATTTTCAAGGACGTGAGTGGCGTTAATCGAATTCGACCATTAAGGAAGGAAGATGATGTGGTGTTTTTCGACCACGAGACATTAGAACCTAAATGTTCGTTCAATGCATGCGTGACGAAGTTTAAGTTGAAGAAATATGAAACTGCGATGTTCCCAAAATGGATGCATGAGTTAAATCCCAACGTAGGATTTATTTTCGAACAACACGTATTCGTGTGTGACGAATGTGGACAAGAGCAGAGCAACAGGAAAGCAAGATCGCTCACAATAAAGAATTATGATCAAAGTATAGCATGTGGAAACACATGTAAATTAGGTGAGTGGAAGGGACATATCACTGATCCTGCTGGATCAATAGACGAAAGAATCAAAATGCAAAAATCAAATAAGAGGAAGTAACATGTCGTTAATGGCAAAAATGAAAAAGAATTCGAAACTTAAGGATACAGAGGTTCTTACGGACTCAAAGATATTCACAAAAGTATCATGCGCAACAGACGTTCCGATGTTGAACGTGGCGCTATCTGGTTCACTTGACGGTGGACTGGTATCGGGTCTGACTGTGCTTGCGGGTGAATCAAAACACTTCAAAACATCGTTCGCTCTTAAGATGGCAGCGGCATATCTGATCAAGCATGATGATGCCATTCTGATGTTCTATGACACAGAGTTTGGATCACCACAATCATACTTCGAATCGTTTGGTATCGATACGGATAGAGTGCTACACTCACCTGTTAGAAATATCGAAGAATTGAAGTTTGATTTGATCTCGCAACTTGAGACCATTTCACGAGATGACCATGTAATCATCATCATTGATTCTATTGGTAACTCTGCATCCAAGAAGGAACTACAAGATGCGCTGGACGAAAAGTCGGTCGCAGATATGACCCGAGCGAAGGCACTCAAGGGTTTGTTTCGTATGATAACTCCATACCTAACACTGAATGATATCCCAATGATCGCAGTCAACCACATCTACAAAGAGATAGGTCTGTTTCCTAAGAACATTGTATCGGGCGGCACAGGAATTTATTACTCCTCTGACAATATCTGGATAATCGGTCGTCGTCAGATCAAAGAAGGTACCGAAGTGACAGGATACGATTTTGTTATCAACATTGAGAAGTCACGATTCTTGCGCGAGAAGGTCAAGATACCTATCACAGTTTCGTATGATGGTGGTATTGAAAAGTATAGTGGGTTACTCGACACTGCGATGGCAGGTGGATTCGTTATCAAACCTAAAAACGGTTGGTATCAAAAGATAGATGTCGAGACAGGTGAACTCATCGAGAAAAACTATCGGAAGAAAGATACTGACAACGCCGAGTTCTGGGATGCTATTTTAGCATCAGACAAATTCAATGATTTCATCAAAGAGTCTTTTCAGCTTAACGGCACTAATGTTAATGTTGAGATCGTTCCTGCTGGGGAATAGAATGAAGGACTTAGTCGAGAATGAAGACTTCGTTTTGGTACCGAACGAGGATGACGGATGGAATATCCGCTTCCTCAAAGGACATCTGGCAGAAGTGGTGATTGGAGATATAGTTATTCAACCCAACATCAAGACAAAGAACACCAGTTTCTCATTTAAGGTTAAATATACCCCGGATTCAGATATTACAACCGATAACATTGAATTACAACAAAAAGTGGCGTATACTATTACTTCACTTGCTAATTCTGAGAGTCTCCAAGTAAAACAAAAATGACAAATGAAATACAGCAAATCATATTACGGAACACGCTCACCAACGAACCGTTCATGCGGAAGACTATTCCGTTTATCGAACCAGAATACTTCGACGTGTTTCATAAGAAGTTGTTTGTACAGATAGCGAAATTCGTTGCCAAGTATAATAGACTTCCTACTCAGGAATCATTCCTCCTCGAAGTAACAGAGAACCGGTCCCTGAACGATTCAGAGTTCGAACAGACTCTGAGTATCGCTGATGACCTGTTCACGCCCAAAGAAGAGAACATGGATTGGTTGCTTGATCAAACTGAAGCCTGGTGTAAGGACAGAGCGGTTTACAACGCTCTCATGGAGTCTATGCTGGTTTATGATGGCAAGCATAAGACTCTAACAAAGAACGCGTTACCAGACATCCTCCAGAAGGCACTGGGTGTTTCTTTCGACCCGAACATAGGTCATGACTATTTCGGAGATGTTGAAAGTCGTTATGAGTTCTATCATGAAGATCTATCGCGAATTCCTTTTGATCTAGAAATGCTTAACAAGATCACCAAGAATGGTTTCGCTACCAAGACGCTTAATGTCTGGATGGCCGGGCCCGGTGTCGGTAAGAGTATGATGATGTGTCACCAAGCAGCAGCTGCAATTTCAGAGGGTAGGAATGTTTTATACATAACAATGGAAATGGCAGAAGAGAAAATCGCGGAACGAATCGATGCCAATCTTCTTGACATTTCACTAGATCAAATAGAGAATCTACCCAAGAAGATGTTCATTGATCGGGTAAATGCGTTATCTATTAAGACACAAGGTCAATTGATTGTAAAGGAATACCCCACAGGACAAGCGCACTCGAATCATTTCCGCGCACTCCTGAATGAATTATTTCTGAAGAAGAGTTTCAAACCAGATATCGTTTTTATAGACTATCTAAATATATGTACGTCTGCGCGAATGAAGATGGGTGGTTCTGTTAACACCTATATATTCATGAAGTCAGTTGCCGAAGAACTTCGCGGTCTGGGTGTTGAGTTTGAAGTTCCTGTCGTTACGGCAACGCAGGTAAATCGAATTGGTTATGGTAGTTCAGATCCTGGAATGGATGATACGAGTGAGAGTTTTGGTGTACCGGCAACTGCTGATTTTATGTGCGCGCTGGTGACGTCAGATGAATTGGAAGAACTCGGACAGATTATGGTGATACAACTTAAGAATCGATATCGTGATCTCAATAAAAACAAGAGGTTTTGTTTGGGCATCAAAAAGGATAAGATGCGATTTCACGATGTTGATAATACCATACAACCGGTTGTTTCTGCTACGGAGGATACCGGACCAGTATTTGATAATTCATCGACAGGGCGACGTATCTCTGGTGAAAAATTCGATTCGATTCTAGTATAGGAGAACAACATGGATCCATTATGGCAAACGTTATTAACAATAGTATGCATGTCAGCAACGTACATATGGGGAAGACGCGTAGGTTTTTATGTAGGCATAGACGAGATGCAAAAGATCTGTTTGGTTGCGTTTAATAAAACAGACATGTATCTTGACAATGACGATATGATCACATTAGTTTTCATCGATGCTGATGGAAAGGAATGGAGATCTACCCATGCCTTCAAATCATAGACTTCAACCAATAGAAACGAGTCTACTCGTTCTCTTTATCCTGGCGATGATCATCATCGACAGAACTCGACCAGATCCAGTGGAGACGGTAGTAGATGTACCCGCTTCAATCGAAAACATAATCGTCACTCCTCCGAACCCTTCGAAACATGAAGTCGATGCTAATGAAGTGCATTGTCTAGCACTCAATATCTGGCATGAGTCGCGGGGCACGTCACTGATGGATCAACTATCGGTCGCGCACGTAACTAAGAACCGAGAGTTGAGTTCAAAGTATCCGAGTGGTATATGTGATGTTGTGTTCCAAGGCAAGCACGCCAAGAACAGTAATGGTCAATCGTATCCTCTAAGGTACAAGTGCCAGTTCAGTTGGTACTGTGACGGACGTTCGGATAAGATTAGACTGACAGACGACAGAGGTGTGGTCATTAAAGATAATGTTAAACTCTGGGAATCTATTCAACACATGTCGTTCGATGTACTGGCAGGATATACGGAAGATCCTACTGACGGTGCGACTCATTATATGAATCCAAGAATAGTGAAGCATATACCGCGATGGGCAAGAGAGTTTGTCATGGTACATGAAACAACCGGACATAAATTTTATAGAATGTGAATGAAGACTCATAAACTCCAACGAAAACAGTACAGTACTTTACTATCAGTCCAGAAAGAGATACTTGAAAGTGGGATAGAGAAAGTGTTAGAATTTAATGGATACGAACTGATAACTAACAGAGGACAATATGGTCTCTATGACGGTGAAGTGACGTTTACTAAGAAAACAAAGAAGGGTAAGTGATAATGGTAAGAGATTTAAAAGAAATGGAAGACTTCATCAAAGTACAGTATGAAGAATTTCTAGATACGGAAAACTTTGAGACCGATTTCACTGAAGACCAAGTTCGTCAGATGATCATCGAAGATCTTTCAGTCACCTCTCAAATGAGTGTAGAAGAATATACACTATACCGTAAGTATCAGGAGATCCATTCCAAATATCCGTCAGCACAGGTCAACACCTTGTTCGGTGAAGAATGGCAAATGAATGATGTCAATCAGGCTCGCATGATTCGTGAACTTCGTTCAAAGATCTGGATGCCGAACACGCCTGAAGATTATGCCAATCTAGATATTGAGATGATCTGTACCGATGATATGACTGTCCCAGACCGCAAGACTGGTATGACCGGTATTAATATCTGGAACTGTGTTCGTACCTTCACATCTACAATGATCAATAACTCCAACATTGGTCGTAATCTACATTTTCTTATTCGTGATCGAGCCAGTGACTCGTATCTCGGAGTTGTTTGTATTACAGGCGATTTTATGGATCTAAAACCTCGTGATAACTTTATCGGTTGGGACCGTGAGTATAAGACTCATTCAGGTAAGCTAAACAATTCGTGTATCGGAAGCACAATTGTTCCACTACAACCACTAGGTTTCAATTACACTGGTGGCAAACTGCTAGCCTTACTCTGTCTATCCGATGACGTGCAAAATATATGGAAGAAAAAATACGGTGACACCCTTGTCTCTGTCACTACTACTTCCCTGTACGGTAAGAATAAGGCTGGTGGTTTGTCACAGTACGATAATCTTAAGTATTGGAAAAAGATGGGATTTTCATCTGGTTCAATCTCGTATGAAATGAAGAAACCCGTAGAGCGCGCTGCCTTGGAGTTCTTCAAGGTAAATGATACTGAAAGATATTTTCTGCACTATGTTGCAAAGCGAGCCGATGGCATGTCATACAAACGTGACCATCGAAATCGATACCGGTCCCGAATGTTTTCATGGTTGAAGATACCAAAAGATATCGTTCGTTCGGATCATGAGCGCGGCATTTACTACTCGCCTCTGTATAGTAATACTTGTGAGTTCTTACGTGGTGAGATTGCAGAAGATCAGTTGATTAAATCTTTCGATACCTCAACCGAATACCTGACTTCAATGTGGAAGGACAAGTATGCCCGCAAACGCATCAACAGCCTTATTAAGAATGACCGCACCAATTTAGAAGAGACTCTGTTCTATGATGACATCTGTTTTATGTCATGGGATGAGACAAAAGATAAGTATCTGGCTGCTGTCGGTCGATAGATAAAATCGAAAACTTTGCGATGAAAACAATAGTCCACGTTAATCAGCATCACATTAAAGCAAATGCGAAGGGTGATGATTTGCCTGTTCTCACTGTCAAAGACTACAAGCAAAACCGCAGGGGCAACACTGCTATTATTCGCGACAACGATGGCAGCGAGATTGGCCGATTTGTCTACAGTCCAGACAAACCACTTAGTTGTGGTGCAAAGGTCTGGTTTGAAACATATAATAGTGTGGAGATTAAGACAGAGCGAAATTCTCTTTAGAAATCAACGACTTACAAACACTTGACCTTTTCGTGGGTATCAACGATAATTCTAATTCATGTTGATTTAATTGAGAGAGGGAACGATATTGCTATCAATTGCTATGTTCTCTGTATTTTCTCAATTAAATCAACGACTTATAAACTGTTGTTATTTTAATCGAAATCGACGATAATAGTTATATAACGAATTAGAGAAGAAGATGAAAAACAAAGACACCTTGGCAAGACTACTAGCGACCGAAAACATCACAGTGATGCATGCCGCTACAAGCACTGCCAGTTTTGATCCAGTCAAGAGAATGTTGACACTACCTATTAGGACTGGTATCACACCAGAAATGATCGACATGTTCACTGGACATGAGGTCGGTCACGCATTGTGGACCGACGCTGATGGATGGGTAACAGCGATCAAAGCGGGTGGCCGTGTTTTTAAGGGTTATCTGAATGTCGTCGAAGATGCTCGGATTGAAAAATTGATTCAGCGCAAATATCCTGGTCTCCGTAATGACTTCATCAAGTCGTATCGAGAACTTCTTACCAACGGATTTTTCGCTGGTGGTCTTACTACTCCTACCCAGTTCAATTCTCTAGAGTTCATCGATAGAATAAATGTCCACTTCAAGTGTGGTGTATCGGCGGGTATTGAATTCTCTGTAATCGAGCAGGACTGGATTAAGCGTATCGCAAAACTTGAATCTTGGAAAGAAACTGTCACTTTGACAGAGGAACTCTTTAAGTTCTCGAAGGAACAGAAACAGAAAGAGAACGATGAAACTGATCCTGGCGAAACTGACGAAAGCGAAGAAGGTGAAACTGAAACTGGCGAAACTGGCGAAGAAGGTGAAACTGGCGAAACTGGCGAAGAAGGTGAAACTGAAACTGACGAAGAAGGTGAAACTGAAACTGACGAAGAAGGTGAAGGTGAAACTGACGAAGAAGGTGAAACTGACGAAGAAGGTGAAGAAGGTGAAACTGGCGAAGAAGGTGAAACTGGGGATGATGTAAGTGAGTCATCTAACGGCGTTCCAAAATCATCGGATGATTTCGATGAGTCTGAAATTGAATCCATTACTGACGAGTATCTTCGTGACAACATGGAATCATTAGGAACCGATTACGATGAAGATACTTGTGTATATAACCTAACGCTGCCCTCTGAGTCATTACCCATTATCGGATTCAAGGACACAATCAATCTGGTTAATGGTCGTCACACTGGTCTATACCATGAGCGACCACAATTGTGGTTAGATCAAGTTCAGGTGGCAGACGATAGTCTACTACCAGACGGTACTAAGTTAATGAATTATGGTGAAGAACTGTATAAGACATACCTCGCAAAAAACAAAGCTCAAGTAAGTTACATGGCGAAGGAATTCGAAACCAGGAAGAGTGCTGCTGAATATGCTCGAACACAAACATCCAAATCTGGGGTTATTGACTCTGTTAAGATGAATAACTATAGAACGACGGATGATATCTTTCGTCGTATGTCGTTTGTACCAGAAGGCAAGAATCACGGTTTTGTAATGTACTTAGACTGGTCTGGTTCAATGTGCGAACACATCAAGCCTACAATGGAACAAACAATGAATCTTGTTTTATTCTGTCGCATGATCGGTGTACCACATAGGGTTTATGCTTTTACTGATGTTGCACTTTCACGAAATACATCTGGACCCAAATGGAATGCCCAATGCGATACAGTCACATGTACAGAGGGCAATATTGTGTATGATGACACTGCTGGACTAATTGAACTCTTTTCCGATAAAATGAGAAAGTCTGAATTTCGCGATATGTCTAGGATCGCACTTGCCCTTGCAGATGTGCAATCAACAGGCAAAAAATACGGCAGGATGGGTTACCGTGACTTTCCCCCACAACTTAGTCTAGGTTCAACGCCACTCGACGATACGATAATATCCGCTCGGATTATTTACAAGCAATTCAAGGCGCAGTATAATCTGGACATCGTTAACACTTTCTTTTTATCAGACGGCGATAGTAATACCTGTGAGACCACACTTACCTCGCCAAACGGGGCGTTGCAACGATACGCAGTTGGTCGATACGTGAGTAAACACTCAAGTTCGACATGGGGAACTAATGTCTTTACGACTATCATCGATCCTATCACCTCGAAGTCCTTCGATTTGACGAGAAATCCCGAAGCGGGCCCGTACCAATCGGTGACAGTCTCACTTATGGACATCTTCAGAGAGACTACGGGTGGTAATGCCATCGGTTATATGATTACGTATTCGAAAACATCGGATGTGTATCACCTCGCCGGCGTCTCATACAATGCCGCGCCAGAGCTCTGTAAGGAAATGAGAAAGAACGGGTATGTTAAGGTTGGTTCAGAGACTGGATATTCTGCACTGTTTCTGATCAATTCAAAGAAAATGAAAACCGGAGAATCTGGCCTCGATATCGAACAGGGCGCCGCAAAAGGTGCAGTGAAATTAGCATTCCGCAGGAATCAGAGGGACAAAAAGTTCTCTCGCCCCATGTTGAATGAATTAGTCACTCTGGTGGCATAACCAGAGTGATGATTTTCTTAGTAAAATCAATGACTTATAGACTGTTGTTATTTTAGACGAAATCGACGATAATAGTTATATAACAAATTAAAGAACAAGTGAAAGGTAATTAAATTATGGTAAGTAAAGCACAATTGTTGGTCGATCTATTTTCTGAAAAATATGGCGATGAACCCAGAACAGTACCAGGCGATGAGATCCGCACCGTCGCGAAGACTCACAAAATCTCCTCGCTGTATAAGATTTTGAATAAATTCAATGTAGCAGATAACGGCGAATATCATTTTCCCCCGACCGGTCTTCGATCTGGTCCTGCTCCAGACGGAGCTACGGTAGTGGCGATAAAGACGAAGAAAGTAAAAACTGCGGTGAAACCTGCAGTCGTTCCCACTTCGACCACTACTGCTAAGGTCGTCGATCTAGGTGTGGTTCACTCTGGGTTCACCGAGAATTTGATACCTAAGAAAGATCCTCTCTTTGTTCCGTTCGGCAACTTCTCCACAATCAATGCCATCGTCAAGTCCAATAAGTTTTATCCTATATTCGTCACTGGTCTATCTGGTAACGGCAAAACATATATGGTCGAACAAACTTGCGCGAAGTTGAAACGTGAAGTTATTCGAATGAATTTCACAGTCGAGACCGATGAAGATGATCTGATCGGCGGATTCCGTCTCATAGGCGGAGAGACTAAATTCTTTAAAGGACCAGTGATCACTGCGATGGAACGCGGCGCTGTACTGTTGTGCGATGAGATCGATCTGGCAAATCCTGCCAAGGTTATGTGTCTGCAGTCCATCATGGAAGGTTCAGGATACTTCATCAAGAAAACTGGTGAGTTTATCGAACCTTTAGAAGGGTTTACTGTTATTGCGACAGCAAACACCAAGGGCAAGGGTTCTGAAAATGGACAGTTCATTGGTACCAACGTACTGAACGAGGCATTCCTCGAGCGGTTCCCTGTCACATGTGAACAAAATTATCCCTCTGCGGCAATCGAATCAAGAATTCTCGGTAAGGTCTTTGATCAATTAGAAATAAAAGATCTAGATTTCATCAAGCGCCTGACCGACTGGGCAGACATCATTCGAAAGACTTATGCCGACGATGGTGTGGATGAAGTTATCTCCACCCGTCGACTGATTCATATCGCCAAGGCGTATGCTATCTTCGGTGTTCGGGCTATGGCGATTGAATTATGTGTCAACCGTTTCGATGACGAAACCAAAAGTTCCTTCATGGATCTATACAGCAAATTGGACGAGACTGTGATGGCGACAGAACTCGGCGGTGACGTTGCTCCGGCAGACACTACCGGAACTACTTGCTAATATTGATAAATGGAGTACAACATGTTAACTTATAAAAAACACAAAGATATCCCTGTAAAATATCGCCGAGCAATTCTGGATGAAACTCTACAGAAACGAATCGCCAAAGTCCCTCTGGTTCTCTGTAATGAAATCATTGCAAGTATACTGGACGAGGACAGTGTGAACGAATCCCTGATGGAGTTTCAGGTCGAATCAATGAAATCTGGTAAGCATGCTGCCGTTAACGTTAACGGCAGAAAGGCAACACTGGTACAGTTGGATCGTATTCTCGAATATGGTGAACATGATGGTAAAGATGTATTTATCGCTGTTCGCCAAGCAAATAAACTAATTGCAGGATTCGCCAATGGCGATTGGATAACTATTCCACCTAAAGACGCTCTACGAAGAGTGAGGAGAAATCATGTCTATGGATAATAGAACAGAGAACCAACAGCAAACTGTGCATGATAAACATTATAATCGGATTGATTACAAATTTAATGAATCTAACCTTGTCAATGAATTACAGGCGTATATCGATGCCACATACGACGAGCATTATGCGAATGGTAAATACCAAGCGACGGATATGATCATCGATGCTGGTCATGGTACTGGATTCTGTATCGGCAATGTTCTGAAGTATGGTAAGCGATACGGTACGAAAGGAACACCCGCTGATCAGCGAAAGGACTTGCTGAAGATTCTTCACTATGCGATTATCCAATTGAATATTCATGATCAGAATCGTGGTGATGAAACCGTGCAGTTGCTCTGGGACAGACTCTATTAGACGATTTAGAATACGAAAAAGAATAGATAAGGAATATACATGACAGTTAGACAAGGCAAGGTATGGGGAACAACAGAATTATTGGAAGCGAATTCCAGTCTGGAGTTTCATCGAATAGAATTCAAACGAAACGTATGCTGTTCGCAGCATCAACACCAAACCAAGTACAATGGTTTCTTCGTTGAGTCGGGACGTATGATGATCAAGGTCTGGCCAGATTTCGATGATCTGCACACATATGATACGACCTTTCTATCAAACGGCGACTTCATGAAAGTCGAACCCGGACTGTATCACCAGTTCATCGGGGTTGAGGATGGGGTTGCTTTCGAGTTGTACTGGTCCGAACTCCACACCAATGACATCCATCGGCGAACGGTGGGTCACCGGATCAAGGAAGAGTATGCTGCATATGAAGAAATCAACTCCTGAGAATAATTTGAATCACCAGATACCATCCCATCCGGATTGTCCCATACTGGAATATCGCTATAGCGATTCAGACGATGCTACTTATGATATTATTAAAACACCATAAAATGAAACCTGGTATCGCTGTGGATGCTCAGGAGCGACTTTTCCAGAAGAGTAATGTTCTGATATAGGGGCGTAGCGTCGACGCTCCTATCGCGTCCAGAAGCGTCTAAACGACTGCATCTATTTACTCTACTAAATCAATAACTTACAACCAATTGCTATTTACAACGAGATCAACAATAATAGATATATGCTAATGAGTGATAGAAACATGTTTCCAAAAGAGATGATTATGGGTAGAAGCCAAGTCGCCGCGGCATACACATATGCTTTACGCCACCACGCGGGTCAGTTCAGAAAATACGTAGATAAAGTGGATTATATAACACACCCTGTAGCAGTAGCGACCATGGTGTCAGAATGGATTGATAATGACGCATATCTGGATGCTAATTCAGAAATTTTATCAGCGGCATTACTCCATGACATTGTCGAAGATACAGATCGGACCATCGAAATGATCGAGCATAAGTTCGGTGCGACTGTCGCGAAATATGTTTGGTTTCTAACGGATACTCCTAAGTATGTCGGGAACAGAATCTCGCGACATCGACTAGACCTCGTCCGACTGGCACAGGCACCAGATGATGTGAAGGCGATCAAGTTTTTTGATAACGTGCATAACATGCGATCAATCGCCCAACACGATCCGAAATTCTTCGAAGTGTATCTGATAGAGAAAAATATGCTTGCTCGTTACGTAGAATACAGCGAGGTCCAGGTGTATGGCCGACGTCTGCCCCTAGAATTTATAACCGAAAAACATATTAAGTCAAACCCATTATGAATGCAACGCTTATATTGAGTTCAGTGATACTAGTAGTTCTTGTCGGATGCACACACATGCCCGGGCCTGGTTTACCAGAATATGATGGAACATCTATCACTCCAGAAATGAATTTTTGTTATAAAAGAAATTATTCTTTTGTATGGATCGACAACGGTTGGTCCGCAGGATGTCTGACTGAAGAAGGTCCAACACGAATTAGCAAGATTATGTATTTTGAGAGAAAATTAATGACCCTACTACCAGGCGATTACGACTTCAGTCTCGACTACGAGACAGGTAACTGGTATGAAGATAAAGAAGACAAATGATCCTGACTACATTAGATGGACGTTTTCCATCTAGAACCAGATTCGCGAGGTATTGTGATGATGTTGTCGATTTTCTTTTTGACACGACACCCAAAAAAGAGTGGACGATTGTAGTGAAAATGCGGAGACATTTACTTCATGAAAATGAACCGTTCGATGAAGTCAACGATCTGTTCTATCAGGATGGAGGTCTCTGTTGGATCGAGGACGACAACTATATTTTAATTGAATTGGCAAGAAACTTTGTAGATAGGAATCGTGAATTGATTCACTACTCGATACCAGAACTGACAACCACGGCAGCGCACGAATTGGTGCATGCCAAGCAGTGGATAGAAGGTTATATTGGTGAGAGTGACATCATAGTAGAAGGTCACACCCAGAATTGGTGGATGGAAAATCATCCACATAACGAATTACCATGGGAGCGGGAAGCATACGAATTACAATCGCATCTGTCCGAACTCTGGTGATAAACCGTCACATAAGTGACACAATGTAAATTAGGATTTAAATTATGAGTAAGAAAGCACGAGTACTACAGGCACTGCAAAACGGTGATAGACTAACAGCAAAACAGATCGCAGCACGATTCGGTGCGGGTAATCCAGGTCAGGTAGTTAGTTCTATCAGACGCGAGGGTTATCCAGTGTATCTGAATAAGTCGGTTAACTCTAAAGGTGAAGTGAAGGGGTTTTATCGCCTCGGTTCTCCCACGCGTCGAATGATTGCTGTAGGACATAAAGCAATCTCTGCAGGTTTTGCAGACGCCTTGTAAGACTATACCTGGTAGAATAGTGGGGGGGTTAACCCCCCATTTTTATAAATAAAGTAACAACAACCGGAGAACCATATGTTCAAACACGATATGAAATTCGAATTTGGAATATCTAACGTACTACAGACAGACAATCTATTCTACATATCTCCCAGTCTAGCAGTTGTTATGGAACCTGACTTGGATGCTGTAGAATCAGTTATTGTTATTTTGTCTTTCCTGGCATGGGAAATAGCATTATCAATCACTTCATGACCGACACGCTGTTCGGAACTACAGTAACATCCTTATCTCCATGTATCGGTGTCTGTATCACAGACGCCAAGTGGCATAATTATTGCATAGGTTGTTACCGGTGGACGGGAGAGATCCAGAATTGGGACACCTATACTAACACTGAGAAGATACGCATCAACCGGCGCATCCTCGATTTAAAAAATGAAGACAGGTCAAATTATCCGAAGTATAAATAAGTTGATACCATAACATAATTAATGATACACCATGGCGACACTCAAGTCTAACGATTTCACCAAACCCGCGTCCGGCGGACCATATGCTGGCCAAGATCGGTTTAAAATCTTCGGTCTGAAAATAAAAGACAAGCGAACATTCTTTATAGGCGATAACGAACGCTCCGGAAAGGAAGTCGTTGGTATTTCAATCGATAAAACGTCCAAGAAATTCACGTATGAGATAGGAAAGGGCCGTACCGCGAAACAAGAAACAGTACCAATAACCCGTGTGTTCAAAGATAAAGACTTCGGTGGTGGTGCAGGTTCAGGTGGTGGTGCAGAAGATACCAAATTCACCGAGTCTATGCAGTGTTTCTATTGCGCGTATGTGTTCAATATCAAGAAAGGTGTATGCAAGTCCGTTTCCGACGCTGATCTCAAGAAAGCGTCTAAATGGGTTCATGCTGATGCTACGTTGGCAGCGTGTATGAAGAATGGTCCAAAAGACTGGATAGAATCTGACGTATACATCAAGACTGCCAATAAACTCTGGGCGGCGTATGGAAAGAAGATGAAAGGTGACGTACTGTTTCATCGTGGTTCTAAGTTCATGACCAACGTGTACAAAGCAAAGACTGCAACACATAAAAAAGACAAGACATCCAAGAAACCCCAAGCGCCCGGATCGTTCTCACATGATAAGTGGAACCCCGGAGATATATGGGCGTCGACGTTTGGTCCAAATGACGAACCTCTAAAAGAACACACTGACTCTTGGGGAGAGTTGAATGCGACTGTCCACAAACTCGCCACCCAAGGTAAGTTACTAGGTATCTCACTTAAGAAAATCGCGTCAACCCAAGCATCAGCAAAACTTGTCGAATTCAATTCACCTAAACAGCGATCGAAGCGTGAATCGTATACCTTTAAGGGATACACATACGGCAAGACTGGTGACTTCTTCAGTTCACAGGATATCTATCTCCGTACAAGTGAAGGTGACGTCCAGTTTAGGACGTTCGGTGGTGAGACATCCTGGCAGGGAGAGATAAAAGGTGGCGCTGCTGCCGGTGGTAAGATTGGTGGTGGTAATGTTGATTTCTTCACTAAGCAAGTGTTGGGCGATGGGATATACACCCCATTCAATGACGAAAGAACTCTCCTGGCGTGGGTACGAAAAAACGATAGTAAAGCATATCGCCTAAAACTCTGGGACTTGTATAAGAAACACAACAAAGGATCGAGCAAATCCAAACTACTTCTATCACAAAAAGAGTTTATCGAAAAGTTGAGGGATAAGGATTTCAAATTCAAGAACAGTAAAATCATCTGTCTCGAATTTATTGATACTCTAGCGAAGGGTAATAAAAAGAAGAAAGATGAATTCACCACGAAGATGTTTAGGTACGCCCAGTCTAATGTGGATCAATCCAGTTACTTTGTGAAACTATACTAATGGAATCGAAACCATCTATGTTACTGAAGATACACAACCAGCAGACTACAGGCGTGGTCGCACATTTAAAAAAAGGAGGTAGTCGCCGATTATGTTAAATACGTTCCAACAGTTCATCACTGAACAAAAGAACACCCATATGACGCACCTTTGACTTGAAGATAAAGTCATCTACGGTGGAGCGAACGGCACGCGACAAGCGATCAATGCCCTGCGTGGTATGAGAGATATGCTTGGCGGGAAACACGCGGGCACTGTGTCCGTTAAGTGGGATGGTGCGCCTGCTGTCTTTGCCGGCACTGACCCTAGTGATGGGAGATTCTTTGTTGCCAAGAAAGGTATCTTTAACAAGAACCCAAAGGTCTACAAGACACCTCAGGAGGTCGACGACGACACATCTGGTGATCTTGCCGACAAACTAAAAGCAGCACTGAAGTATCTTCCTGAACTAGGAATTAAGGGTGTGCTCCAAGGCGATCTCATGTTCGGTCCGGGTGATGTTAAAGTTGAGACGATTGATACTAAGAAGTATGTCACGTTTCATCCTAATACAATCCTGTATGCTGTACCTTACGAACAAGCGAAGTCAGTCAGACAAGCGAAGATCGGCATCGTATGGCACACGTCTTATACAGGTTCGTCGTTCGAGACAATGAAGGCGTCGTTTAATGCGGATGCTTCTAGTCTTAAAAAATCGAAGAACGTATGGTATCAAGATTCTAATCTCAAGAATCTAGAACGTGCTACCTTGAGTAAGAAAGAGACCGAGCAAGTCAATCAGTACCTGTCACAGATAGGCAAACTGTTCAACAACATAAGCGGTACGACTCTGAGACAACTAGAGGGACACCCGGAACTAACTCAGACGATAGAGACGTTTAGTAATACATTCGTGCGCAAGGGTGAGATAATGAAGAACCCAACCGCGCACACAACAGCACTGATCCGATACATCAAGACCAAGTATAAGAAAGAGATCGATAAACGTAAGTCTGAGAAGGGTAAGAAAGCGCAGCGCGACAAACTATCCTCTATTCTCACATTCTTTTCGGATGAGAATAAACTCTCTCTGATCAAACTGTTCGAACTCCAGCGATTGATCGTTGTGGTTAAACTCATTCTCATCAAAAAACTCAACAGTCTATCATCTATAGATACTTTTGTACGAACGAAGGACGGTTATAAGGTAACAGGTGACGAAGGATACGTTGCTATTGACAAGATGTCAGGCGGTGCTTTGAAACTGGTCGACCGGATGCAATTTTCATATTCCAACTTCTCGCCGGATATAATAAAAGGTTGGGAATCTGCTTCTAGGAATTAAATGTTAGCGTTCCAATTCGTATAAATAAATTGGCAAGATAGCACCTATTGATGCTCTAACAGTCAACTTTATATTGGATGGGAATAAGGAATGCCTCTTAATACGTTTAGTCAGTTCGTCGCGCAGGAATCCCCGAGCGAAGCAAACAAAACAGAAGTTGAAGACCTAGACCTTCTCGACGAAGAAGAACTAGACGAAGCACCAGGGAACAATGCTCGAACTCTCAGCATTTCCCAGCGACGCATGGCAGGTCGACGTCTCAGGCGAATGAAGGGTCGCATCAAGATCGCACGAAAACGCGCACTCAAACGCGCTGCCAATCCAGCGACTCTTAAGAAACGCGCCAAGCGTTCCGTCCGTACAACACTATTCACCAAATTCTCTCGCGGTAAGGCGAAGAAGGACGTTGGTCTTGCCCGACGCGCTGGTATTGAACGACGCGTCAACAGAATATCCAAGAGCAGGGTCGCAGCGATGACCAAACGACAAGTGAGAGGCACCCGACAAATTGATCGTGCGCGGAGAATGCATAAAAAATGAAGAACGTCTCATCGTTTAAACAATATCTGAAGGAAGAACAGAAAGAGGCATATTTCACTTTCGGTCGTCTCAATCCTCCTACAATAGGCCACGGTAAACTACTGGGCGCACTGGCAGCAAAGGCAGGCAAAGGCACGTACAAAGTTTTTCTGTCGCAGTCCCAAGACGACAAGAAGAATCCATTATCTTACGAACAAAAAGTTAAGCATGTTCGTAAAATGTTTCCTAAGTTCGGTCGTAACGTTATCTTGAACAGAAAGATCAAGACAGTTTTCGATATCGCCACGCTGCTTTACGATCAAGGCAACAACCGCATCACTATGGTGGTAGGATCAGATCGGATCACTGAGTTCAAAACACTCTTAGACAAGTACAACGGCGTCAAGGGTAAACACGGGTTCTACAACTTCGAGAAGATCAACGTCGCATCCGCGGGTGATCGCGACCCAGACTCTAACGATGTTTCTGGTATGTCAGCGTCTAAGCAAAGAAAGAACGCTGCTAACAACGACTTCACGACGTTCTCACAGGGTCTACCGTCCACGTTGTCTGCTAAGGACGCCAAGCGACTATTCAACGACATTCGTGTGGCAATGGGACTTAAAGAAACTGTAGAATTCAAGCATCACGTTGAACTAGAATCGGTGTCAGACATCCGAGAGAAGTATGTCTCTGGTGAACTGTTCAACGAAGATGATCGAGTCATGATTAAGAGTTCAAACAAAAAGGGATATGTACATAGACTAGGAGCAAACTATTTAATCGTCGCCCTAGATGAAGGAAGAATATCCCGCCAGTGGTTGGATAACGTAGTTGCTATCGAAGAGAAGAAAACAGATGACTGGTATCCTGACCAACCAGAGTGGGGTACAAAGAGAGCGACCGACTCAGCAAAGACAGATACCCCAGGCGAAAAAGTTAATCTAGCCAAGGCTAAGAAATTAGTCTCTAAGCGTAAAAAAGGAATATAAATAAACATCATGCGAAATTTCAACGAAGCAAAACAAACTCCATTCCAGACCATGCAGGATATCGTTAAGAATTCCCAAGCGAAGAAGATCGAAGGAAAGATGGTAGACACGTTTACTGCATCCGCGATCACACAGGCATATGCTAAAGTTAATGACAAAAATAAGAAAAGAATCGAAACGTCTAACCTATCAACGCTTGTTAACCTCGCACATAAGATAATGGGTGGTGGTTCTAAAAACGAAGCAACGGAAATGAACGAGAGTATGTCCCCTGCGATGTTTGCTGATCTGAAGAAAGGTGATCGTCTACAGATTAAGTTTGATTCACCTATGGCCAAAGGCAATTCAGGTAGTTTCGTTGTCTCTTTTAAGTCTAAGTCCAAGAAGTATAATCTCGAAAAGGTTACATTGACGAAGGACAAGAAAGGTCCAGGCGTGAAGTATTACCTCTACAATCGTAATGGTAAAGTGTCGATGGCACAGGGCGACATGGCGGTATCACTCACTAATGTGGTTAAAGAGTCTACAGAGAATAAAGAAGTGATTGAAGGGAGTAAAATCGTTAAGAAAGCATTAAATCCAGACAAACCATTGACCAGGCGTCAAAAGGATAAGCTTAAGCGCGACGCGCGCGGTAAGATTTGTACGGATATACACAATCGTTCATTAATGAAAGAAGCATTCAAAGTCGGTGATTATGAATTAGAAGAAGGTACATGGAAAATGCCTAAAAATAATAAACAAATCGCTCCTCTTATGAAACTAATGAAAAAACCTATTAAGTTAGGTAAAGACGGTGATGCTGCTATTGATGTTATAGAACCCTATATAGGTGATGACGAGTTATATGATGATTTATATGATGCTGGTAAGAAAAATCCAAATGGTGATGCAAGGCCTATTATTAAGGATGCTTTAAGACGGTTTGGTTTCAAAGAAGAAGTGTCCGTTGATGAACTTAGCACTAAGACTTTGCAAAGTTACTCAGATAAGTCATGGAAAAACAAGAAGCGTAGTAAAGGTGTCAAGACTGCTGCTGGTAAAATCGTTAAGAAAGCATTAATGAAAGAAGCATTCAAAGTCGGTGATTTTGTATTGGTAAACACTGGTCCACATAAGGGTGAGAAGCATGAGATCATCCATGTCAAACCAGGCGGTGGATACAATGTCATACCAGTCGGGTTAATGGCGCGGGACATCAAATACAAACTCGGTGCTGCTGGTGCCAAGGCATCGAATGTGTCTGTCTGGAAAGAGTCTGTTGAACAGGTTGACGAGGGAAAGGTTGGTATCTACAGAAAATCAAATAGTCCAGCATACGATGGTGAAGATGCCCATAACTCAGCAAGACATACGCTTGTAAAACGTGCTGGTAAGCATCTCACATTCAAGAACGAAGCACAGGCAAAGGCATGGATCAAGAAGAACACCACTGCCGGCAAGGAATTCCTTTTCAGGAAAGTGAGCAAGTCGGTCAAAGAGTCTGTTGAGCAGATCGATGAACTAACAGACAAGCAGAAGGCAGAGATCGCAAAGCGCAAAGCAATGCGACAGGGACAAGCAGCGAAGAAGAAAGAAAAGACTGCTGCCAAGAAAGCGGCCGCTGAGAAGAAGAAGAAAGATAATCCTAATGCTCGGGGAGAGTATCTTGACGCTGCGGACAAGGGTCTGATTATGCAGTTGAGATCTGCCGAAGATATCAGTAACGAGAAGGAACATCCAATAACTTTCCGTCGAGGAAAGACAGAGAAAGTTCCACATGAAGATGTAAAGGCAGTGCTTTCTTTCCATGATGCACTCAAGAAACCAGACGACAAACGCCGATTAAAAATTCAACTTGCTAAAGGCGGAGCAACTGCTGCTAAGAAACTGGCAGACGTTTATCGAAAAACTGCAGGTAAATAACGACTACACAGATGTAAGGGAAATAATAAATGCCAGACTCACAAGATGCGCGATTATCAAGAATCGAAGATAAATTAACAGCGATACAGGATGCGCTTGTCACTCTTGCGCGCGTAGAAGAAAAGATCGCTGATCTTGAAGTTCGTCGACAAGAACAGAGAGAAGATGACGTCCTTACTAACAAAACAATAGAACTGTTGGATAGGAAGATCGCTAAAATAGGCGAGAAAACAGACTGGCACGAAAAGGTTATTTGGTATATTGTCGGTGGCACACTTATCTTTGTTGGTTCACAAATACTAGTAGCTATGCAGGGAGCATAGATCTATGACAGATAATAAAGGTCTATACACGAAATTAAAGGAGTTTTAGAAATGAACAACGACGATTTAAACGAATTGGTCGAAGACAACACAAACGACAAGTCTGACGACGGTGAAGGTATGGACAAAGTTCAACCTAAGGCGTTGAATAAGAAATTCAAGAAGAGAAAGGATAAGGACATCGATAATGATGGCGATACTGATTCTTCTGATGAGTATCTCCATAAGCGTCGAAAGGCAATCAGTAAGAACGTAGACGAAGCTGCGTCGAAGTTCTCTGCCAAAGAAATCAAGATGGCCGTGGGAATACCCTTCGATAAGAGATATAAAGGCACTAATTATTCCGGTGCTGAAGCAGCAATCGAAAAGATTAAGACTGGTCTATCAGATCACCCTAAAGTTGCAGATGCGCTTAAGCGCGCGAACGAAGCGGTCGTTCTTACTGTCCAGCATCCTACATGGGGATACGGTGAGGTTCTAGAGAATCTCGAAGACGATATGTCCGAAGTATTATTCGAACACGGTGTTGAAAGTGTTGGTCTGGTTGATGTGGATATCCTAGCATATGATGAGGGAGAAGACTTCACCGAAGAACTAGAAGCAGCGTTGGAAGAATCTCTCGATGAGAAGTCTGTTGACCTTGAAGAAGGTAAGATGAAAGAGTTTCATGCTATGGTAAAGCAAGGCATGACTGCCGCACAGATTGCTAAGAAGATTGGCATGAAAGAGAAAGATGTTGCGGAGTTTATGAAAAGTATGAAGGAATCTGTCGATCTTGACAAGTTACCTATGAGTGAAGCGACTGAGATCGAACAAGAGTTTAATGATGTATACACTCTCCGCATGAATAGTTATGCCAATGCGATGAAGAGAATGTGGGAATCTAAAAATTCTCCTCAGACTAAGAACGCAGCACCTGGAGAAGACAAGGACGTGGAACGCGAACTTGATGGTAAGAAGATCAAGAAACTCCACCGCGATAATGTCAAAGACGATGACACTGAAGAGAAGAGTCATGATGATGCTTTGAAAGCAGCGAGTGCAACTAAGCAGGCACCTACGCGCAGGGGTGATAACAGGTAATGAAGTCCTTTATAGATGGAGCAACATAATGATTAAGCAACCAAGTTTCGCACCCGAATCAATACCTACTCCCATGGGCTGGGTTGATCCACAGGGTGGCATGGTGTCAGCAATGCAACTATCGCCTGGCGATATTCGCGAATGGTACAGCGCGCAAAGCGGACCACAGATGCTGACCGAAGCACCGACTGATGGATCGTTTCATATCGATGGTGACATGAAAAGACATTTCTGGGGCGAGTCTTGAAGAAGATCAAGAAAGAAATACAATAGTACAATGTCAGACGATCTCATTGAGTTCACTCCTGCTACGCCTGACCTCGATAAAGAGGAGAGACGGTTAGAACTGGAACTCAGAGAAGAGAAAGCAGAATCACAGAAGCGAATGGCATGGGTTGCAATGATCTCTATGATCGTCTTCACCGTTTTCTTATTTCTTCCTTTCTTCAGTGATGAAAGGATTAACGCAATCGGAGATGTGCTCGGATTGTTCTTTGTCGCCCAAGCAGGTATTGTGGGAGCGTATTTTGGTTTCACCAGTTGGATGAGTAGAAAGTAACTAGATAGATATACACTTAGTGCTTTCCCTTTGGAATTAATATATGAAGTTGTTTGAAGAACTGAACGAAGATGTCTTCCTGTTATTCGCTGCGCGTCATTACTATAACCCTATATGTATCGACGCAGAAGAATTTCATGAAGATCTCAAGAGATTTAAATATGTGAAGCGTTTGATCAGTAGATTTACTGCTGGTGGATCGTTAAACGAGACGTTGATACTGAACCACTTGATTGTTATTTTCAATGTGTTCGGGACAGATGCTGGGTTAAAGATGTTGGAATTTAGATTAGAAGATAGATACTGGTCGACACTAAAACCATTCTTAATCTTCCTGAAGATTATTCCAAACGATATTTACACTGAAATACCAATGAACAAGGAAGTAATAGAGAGGTTGAGAAAAATATAATGTCATTAGCATCTAGAGCAGGCGATCTATACTACACGTTTCGTTTTATCAAAATGTTGACGACCCCGTTTGAAGATACAGATGCATTTAAACTTGGTCTCATTGACGCGAAAGGTAAGAGGATCAAGTCTGAGAAGATTGTGGATGCAGAACAGAAATCAGCATTCACTACCTTCCATCGTTTGGTGTTTAATATTAAGAAACTGATGGCGAAGATTCCGTTCGGTAGTTCCAAACTCGCGTCATATGCTGCAGCGTTGTTTCTAGTCAAAGAACATTTCGGTGTATCGGACAAGAACCTAGAACGCATTGTTGAAAAGACCGAGATCGATTCTCTCGACTTCATGACAGAAGAATCGAAATGGTATCTCCTTGATGACCGTAGACTCTCGCCAGGAGTTTACAAACTACATAACGAGAAGTTACTATCAGACACGCTAGAAGAAGCAGTCTTAGCTAAAGACAGCATCCGCGTAGGAAGTGAATCATATCCTGTAGGAATAGTATTTGGCCTTGACATATATGAAGCGCAACATGTAAAGACTGGCAAAAAGGTACACTTCACTATAGGCGAAATCTATAGATGAAAGGTTTTAAGCAACATCACATAGAGAGAATAATAACATGAAAGGTTTCAAGCAATTCGCAGAGTCAATGGACCATAAGTCCGACAACGAACTTCTGAAGATATCTAGATCGACGCACCCGCATGCCGCCGGAGCGATGGTTGCTCTCAAGAAACGTGGAGTAAAGGTACACAATCCTGCTACTGGCAAGAAAGAGTCTGTTGAAGAGAGTAAGAACAACTATACAGAGAAAGTCACCATGGGCAAACCCGAGGTGGGATCTGGTTATGAAGATGATGGTTCTTCTATTATAAGTTATGATATTTTTTATGGTAAAACATTAATTGGCCAAGTGGAAGATGGAAGAGAATATGATGGACAAATCAATATCTCAATCGACAAAATTGATCGCAGTAACAAAAACAGCGGATATGACCTTCTCAAGTTTGTCACCAAAAAAGATGCCGACGAACGTGATGCTCGATCAGGAGTCAGTAAATTCCTCAAAACACCATCTGGCAAAAAATGGACTGTATCCGCAGTAAAATCGGCGGGGATAAAAGAAGAAGGAGATCCAACCAGTACATCTGATGTTGTAGGCACTGGCGATGATGTGGCAGATTGGAAGACAAAGAAGAAGAAGAAATCATCGGTCGTAACGCGGCACTATATAGAAGTCAACGGTAAAAGAAAGAAGCAGACTAAATAACAAAATACCCAGGTGAATTAAATTATGTTAGCAGGAATATTAGGATCATTACTTGGATTTGGTTCATCAGTCGTACCCGCAATTATGGATGGATTTAAGTCAAAACAGGATCAGAAGTTTGAACTCGCTAAGATGGAGAAAGTGGCAGAACTGCGCAAGGCAGGATACACCCACGAACTAGACATGTACAATGAGATGGGTGCCGACACCGAGCACCAGAGACTCATTGACCATGACATAGCAATCAGTCAGCACGATGGAGTCATTGGCGCATTACAGCGATCGGTTAGACCTGTAATCACATATGCATTCTTCATACTGTTTACCGCAATAGAGATAAGTCTGCTTATGGAAGCACTAGACTCTGGAATGACTGTGACTGACTCACTAGGCATTCTATGGGATGATGATACAAAGGCAATCTTTGCCTCCATAATCGCCTTTTGGTTTGGATCTAGAGCAATTGATAAAAACAGAGAAATGAGAAATAAAAGAAATTAAGCAACGCTCTGCTTGAAATACAACACAAAAAGGTTTATACTTAATCTTTTCTATAGAATTTAGGAGTACATCATTATAATGCCCAGCAATTACCTTCCATCACTTTATCAGGAATTTATACATTTGTCGCGTTACTCTAGGTGGTTACCTGAAGAAGAACGGCGCGAAACGTGGGAAGAAACGATTGATCGATATTTCAATTTCTTTGAAGAGCACCTCCAAGAGTCATGTGATTATAAGATGCCTAAGAGTCTCCGAAAGGAACTCGAAGAGGCAGTCCTAGTACAAAAAGTTATGCCTTCGATGCGATGTCTAATGACCGCAGGCGAAGCACTCAAACGTGAAAACGTTGCAGGATATAACTGCGCGTATATTGCTGTGGACAAACCCCAGAGTTTTGACGAGATCCTTTATGTACTAATGAATGGTACAGGTGTAGGATTCAGCGTAGAACGTCAGAACCTTGCAAAGATGCCATCCGTTGCTGAAGAATTCCATGAGACAGACACAACGATTGTTGTTGCCGACAGCAAACTCGGTTGGGCAAAATCGTTGAAAGAACTTATCGGTCTTCTATATGCCGGACAGATTCCACAATGGGACATGAGTAAAGTTCGGCCGAGCGGCGCACCCCTAAAAACATTCGGTGGTCGTGCGTCTGGTCCAGACCCTCTCGATGAACTGTTCAGATTCTGCGTGGCCAAGTTCACCAGTGCTGCAGGACGACGATTAAACTCTACTGAGTGTCATGACATCGTTTGTAAGATTGCAGAGATTGTGGTCGTTGGTGGTGTGCGCCGCTCTGCGTTGATCTCACTGTCTAATCTATCAGACGATAGGATGCGTCACGCGAAGTCTGGTGAATGGTGGCATGCAGAAGGACAACGACGCCTGGCAAATAACTCTGCGGTATATACTGGGAAACCTGATACTGGTATCTTCATGGACGAGTGGAAATCACTGTACGAGTCTAAGTCTGGTGAGCGCGGTATCTTCAATCGAGAAGCGGCCAATATGGTGTCTGCTAGAAGTGGTCGTCGCATCATAGACGGTTGGGAGTATGGTACTAATCCATGCTCCGAAATCATACTTCGCTCCAGACAGTTCTGTAATCTATCAGAGGTCGTTGTACGCGCGAGTGATACGGTTGAGTCTCTGAAAGAAAAGGTCAGACTAGCGACAATTCTAGGAACGTTCCAGTCAACTCTAACCAACTTCAAATATCTTTCTAGTTCATGGAAAAACAACTGCGAAGAAGAACGATTACTTGGTGTGTCTATGACAGGTATCATGGACAATGTCCTAACCACCGGAAAGAAAGGCGACCTAGGCGCACTGCTGGATGAACTTCAACTAGTTGCGATTGAAACTAATGCATGGTTGTCAAAGAAACTTGGTGTCAACCAGTCTGTGGCAACCACATGTGTGAAACCTTCAGGAACAGTTTCGCAATTAGTAGATGCCGCGTCTGGTATTCATGCGAGACACAACCCTCGCTATGTTCGTACAGTTCGCGCAGACAAAAATGATCCTTTAACACAATTCATGGTTGACCAAGGTTTTCCTGTTGAGGACGATGTAGCGTCACCTGCGACAACAAGCGTGTTCTCTTTCCCTATGAAGTGCGATAAAAACGCTGTGTTCCGTACCGACATGTCTGCTATTGAACAACTAGAAATGTGGTTGGTCTATCAGAAGCATTGGTGCGAACATAAACCTTCTGTCACTATCTCTGTTAAGGAAGACGAGTGGATGGATGTGGGAGCATGGGTCTATAAGAACTTTGATTGGATGTCGGGTGTTAGTTTTCTTCCGTTCGATGGAGGTACATATAGACAGGCGCCGTACCAAGACTGCACCTCGGCCGACTATGATGAGTTGTTAAGTCGACTACCAAAGACAGTTGATTGGTCAGGTCTTTCTAAGTTCGAACTCGAAGACAGCACAGTCGGTGCTCAAACCTTAGCCTGCGCCAGTGGCGTGTGTGAAATAGTCGATCTGGTGAAATAGTGGAAGATTATTATCACCAAGTAAATTGTGCTGGTTGTGAAACAGAGACTAGAATTCGTGTCATTAATGAGGATGAGTTCCCTGTTTTCTGTGCCATGTGTGGCATGGAAAATGAGTCGAACCAGATTGAGGAAGACGACTATATAACTTCATGAGCGAATGGTTATACAACGGCAAGACATACGATCCCACTGAGGAAGAACTCAACGAATTGGTGGGATTCGTATACATCATCACTGAAGTCGAGAACGGCATGATGTACATAGGAAAAAAGTTGTTCTGGAAAACTAAGATTCTACCAATCACTAAGAAACGCAAGAGACGCCGCCGGACGGTCGTTCAATCTGATTGGCGTGATTACTTCAGTTCTAACAAAACCATCGTGGAAGAGGTCTCCACGAAGTCTGGAGACGCTTACAGACGAGAAATACTACATCTGTGCATGAGCAAAGGAGAGTGCTCTTACAAGGAAGCGCGTGAGCAGTTTGATCGTGAGGTACTACTTCGCGACGACTACAGAAACGGCATCATAAATTGCCGGATCAATGCGAAACATCTAAACAAAATGCGAGGCATCTGAAGTTATAAATACTCTCTGTAACTTGAATCTTCTAAAGAAAAGGGTTACACTATAGTGATAGTAACGAACGGAGAACATAGTAATGAGTTATATTAAGCGACTGGAAGTATTCGAAATTCTTGAAGCATTCAGTAAAGAATCATCAAGAAAAGAAAAGATAAAAGTCTTACAGAATTATAAGACACAAGCACTAATGGATGTACTTCGTGGTACATACGACGAATCGATTCAATGGAATCTACCTGAAGGTGCCCCACCATTTGCAGCAAACTCACCCCAATCAGTTCCGTCCACTATACACAAACAACACAGATACTTTAAGTATTTTGTGAAAGGTCTTCGCGATTGCGAGAACTTAAAATCAACAAGACGAGAAAGTATGTTTATCAGCATCTTAGAAGCCGTTCATCCTGAAGAGGCAGAGGTGTTAGTAAAGATGAAAGACAAGAAACAACTGGTGAAAGGATTGACCAAAAAACTTGTAGAGGAGGCGTACCCGGGTCTAATCCAAACATGATATGATAATTCCAAATCAAGTCACTACGGAGAACTGCCTATGACCAACGGTCAGATAGAACGACTGAAAAAAGACTCAAGACAACTTGGACATTATATACATAAACTAACCAAAAAGGGGAAAACGCATGCAGCGAGAAAGTTTCAATTAAAACAAGGTTTTCTCGACGCAGCGATTGACCAAGCAACCAACATGGGGTGATCAATCTAGGCAGTCCCCCTTAACAGGGGGATTACTTTACGCCCCGCTTAATGATTAACGGAGAAGAACATTCCTACTTACGATTTTAAAAATGTAGAAACAGGTGAAGTGGTCGAAAAGATCGTAACACTATCTCAACGTGAAGAGATATTATCGACAGGAAAGTGGGAACAGGTACACATCGGTGCAGCAGCGCCATTAATTACTCACACCGGCAACATCATCAATAAAACCTCAGGTGATTGGAAGGATGTACTCAAGGGTATTAAGAAAGGCGCGGGACCAACAAGCACGATTGATCTATGAGTCCTAAGAGAAGCACCCGATCTGAAAACGATCGGATGAAGATTAGTTTGGATAATCTATTAACAATTCAACCAGAAACAGACAACCAAGCAGAAGCATTCAAAGCATGGAAAAAAGATCAACTCAATCTTGTAATGGTAGGTGCTGCGGGTACTGGTAAAACGTTTCTAGGAATGTATCTCGCTCTCGAACAGGTAATGGACAAGTCGACACCTTACGAGAGATTAATCATAATCAGATCTGTTGTACCTACACGAGATGTCGGACATCTTAAGGGAACACTAGAAGAAAAACTCCAAGCGTACACCGCACCATACAGAGCAATCTGTGATAGTCTGTTTAATGTCAAAAAGTCATACGATAGACTGGAACACAATGAATATATTACGTTTGAATCAACCTCATATATAAGAGGTATGACGTTCGATAATTGCATCATTCTTGTGGATGAATCGCAGAACTGTAATGAACATGAACTCGATTCGACTATAACAAGGGTTGGTATTAACACCAAAATAATATTTTCTGGTGATTACTATCAGTCAGATTTTCGAAACAACAATGAACGAGAAGGTATCAACAAGTTTCTCCATGTGATCGAACACATGACATCGTTCGCCACGATACAATTTGGTTGGGAAGACTGTGTAAGATCCGACTTCGTTCGCGACTACTTAATGACTAAAGAATGGTTACATGACGATACAAATAAGCAATAATTTTTCACTTAAAGAATTCACACGATCTGTAATGGCACAGAGGATGGGCCTCGATAATCACCCCTCGGTCGATGAACTTGAAAATCTCTCTGAGTTATGCGATAATATATTACAACCACTAAGAGAACAAGTCGGACAAATCAAGATTCTTTCTGGGTTTAGATCGGTAAAACTCAACGCTGCGGTCGGTGGTTCTAGTAAATCTCAACACTGTAAGGGTGAAGCAGCAGACATCGAAGCATCTAACTTTGGAAACAAAGAACTGTTTGGATTTATCGCAGACGCATTTAAGTTTGATCAGTTAATACTTGAGTTCTATGCACCAGGCGATCCACATTCTGGTTGGATACATGTGTCGCGCAAGCGATCAGGTAATCGAGGTATGAAACTCGCTGCGGTGAAAGAGAATGGTAAGACAATCTATAAAGTGATCAATAGTAAAGAAGATTTAGAAAACCTGTGAGAAGGAAACATCGTGGCAAAGTACAGAAAGTTTGATCCCCAGAACAAGAAGAAGTCGAAAGATAAATCTGTTTCTGGACCTAAAACACAACCTCTACATAATTACAATAGAATTAGTAAAACTGAGTTGACAAATCGTTATGAAGAAATCGATCTATCGAGTCTACGTCGGTAAACCTAGAGTTCCGCACAAGATTGAGAATGAAATTAATTTTAGGAGAAACAAATGAGTCATTATAAAATGGTCTCCAATGCATTGCGAACACCTGACGGTACGGTTATTGAAAGTACGCATAGACATGACTATGTCACCCACAGAGATCAGAATGGCAATAATTACATGATAGATGGAGGTCTAGATTATGTTAGATCCAGTGCTAATGGTGATGAGGAACATTTAGCGGTTTATCTAGAGGATGGTCATGAGAAGGTTCGTAACGCGTTGACTTGGGGTACATACGGTATTAACGGTGACCAACCCTTAAAACGTGTTAAACTATCTGATATGAACAGTGACCACATTAGGGCTGTGTTGAAAGATAATGAAAAAAGACCAACGGTTTATCCCTCAGTTGTTACTGCGATGCAAGACGAACTGCAGTTTAGAAATTACGGTCTTCCTTTTTATAAAGATATATAAACTTGAAAATATTTTAGGAAGCGCACCTGTAATGCGTGGTAAATTCACACCGGATTACCGTTGAAGACCCCGTTAGGTGCGCTTCCTAAAATATTGGAGAAATGTTATGCAATTCTGTAGTTCTACTTACCATATTGCATAAAAAGTTTTTTTGTTGCGGGGTGATCCAGCGGGCGTAAACTATCATGAAAAATTTAATATTCCAATACTACATACCATACGAGTCGTTTGATAAAGGCATTGGTGGTAAAGAATTACCGCAATGGGCACAAGCAGGATCAAACTCTGCGGAGAATTATGCCAAGCAGTGTGGTGCAGAATACGAACTGAACTATACTCGCCACTTCAATCACATCGACCCTCGCTTGGATTCTCTACGTCTATTCTATGACGAATCGTTTGACGAATATGATAACGTCCTATGCTTAGACCTCGACATGTTGATTCGGACAAGGAAGAATGTCTTTGATATAATTGAATCCAACACAGATGTCGCAATGGTTCATGAACTAGGCATCTTCACCAAGAGAGGATCTTGGTTAGGTCGTGTGATGAATCCACCTCTTCATGAACGCGGGATAAAGGCATACGGCAAGCACTTGTTTGGATCTGACTGGAAGTTTCCAAGATCATCACTGTATCGTGACGAGAACTACCGGTATCTTAACGGCGGGTTCCAGTTGTGGACAAAACAGGGTAGACTGAAAGCACGAGAACTATTCACATCAGTCGACGACTATGTTCTTCACACCAGATATACCGAGCAGATGTATATCAATCTCCAGTTATCACAACCAGAGTTTAATGTCCAAGAGTTAGACACTAACTGGAACAGACTATCGTATCAGTGGTCGTTCAATCAACCGGACGGTTATATAAACCACTATCTTGGACCACAGGACAAACTACGAATGGTGAAGAAATGAGACTCTTAGAATTCGCAGCGAAAGGTCAACGTGGTATAGAGTGGGATGGTATTCGTGACACTCCAATGCCAGGATGTCGCGTACATGATCTGAGGGATCTGCCTTTATCATGGGTGAAAGACGAAACATATGATGGTATTTACTCTGAGCATTTCATTGAACACATCACCAAGGAAGATGGCATTGCACTGTTTAAAGAATGCATGCGCATACTTAAACCAAGTGGTTGCCTAAGAACTGTTTGGCCCTCTATGGACTTTGTCAACAAGATTTCTGGGAAGACGAACCTGGATGGCGATCCATTCATTGAGCACTACTATCGTTTCTATATTCAGAAAGAACACTTTCATCCAGAAGGTTTTAATGCTGACCGCAAACAAGACTATGTTGCTGCTGGACTATTACATCAGAAAGGTGAACACAAACACCTGTGGTATGAGGATGAAATGATGAGCGAACTAAAAGATGCTGGATTTGGACGCATACGAAAAATAACATATCAAGATTCTAGATTACCCCAGTTCTGTGGTATTGAAACTCCTGGATCTATAAGAGAAGCACATTCATCTGTAGTAGAGGCATTTAAACCATGGGCGTAA
>LWDU01039967.1_pt1 | contig 50312 bp, 42 predicted proteins | sample 727161 | NCBI WGS metagenome assembly LWDU01 (sample SAMN04566230, study PRJNA314399) | hydrothermal vent metagenome | isolation source: deep sea hydrothermal plume seawater | place: Mexico: Gulf of California, Guaymas Basin | collected 2004-07-11
CATCGTCAAAACTTAAATTATATCCCATTATTGAGTAATGGGATATAATGCGAACTGATTGAATGGTTCCATAAATATATACATTTCCATAAGTTGAATTAAGATAACCATAGGCCAACAAGGTTTTCACTCCAGTTAATTCAGAATATGAACTTCCAAAACCTGTTACTAAATTATTTTTTCTTGTTTTGATTATTTTAACCCCAAATCTAGTGCCGCTAAACTTTTGATCAATTAAGAGTGTATTAACTTTATATTCTAATTTCCCATAAAGTGGGCCCATTGATAATGAAATACTACCTTTATTCCTCTCCTTAGAATGAGACGAAAAACTAGTCATAAGCATCAACAATAAAACTATGAACCTTTTCATTTTATGCTCCTGGTGTAATCTCTATTGGCAATCCTGTGGCCCCATCATCCCCTGTTCTGAAAGCTGCCAGACGTGGTCAAACACCTTGGCAGTGGCGGCATCCTTGTCCTCAACCGTGAACGGAGGGGTGGGAAGTTGGAGGTAGAGATGATCCCGTATTTCGACCTCAATGGCTGAGCGGGTCTGCTCCCGTTCCCACCAGTTGTACATTTGATTGGTAAGGCTCTCCAGTTTCTCCAGCAATTCCTTACTGGCCTGTTTCACCTGCTCCCGTTCTCGTTTTCCCATGTTCTCTTTTCGCAGGATGCAGAACAAGCCATATTCCTCCTCAGACAAGCCCTCTGCGACAGCAACCTTCTCTTCCTCACTCATCTCTCTTACGAGATCCATCAGCCTTTTAAAGGTCTCTTCAATAGTCAGCTGGTCGTGATCCCGGTTGTATTCCTCAATGAAAGGTACGGGTGCGCGTCGAGCACAGTAGCGCCGGAGTCAAGGTCTTCCGTAGCGTCCGTGACATTTATCGCAACTTCAAGACGGGCTTTGAGGACACCCTCATCGAAACCGCCTGCGGACTGCACAATCTCAGGAGCGACTTCCCCATCGAGGCCTGGCTCAAGGCGGCATGAACCCCGAAACCAAAACGGAAAAATTCCGCGCCGACTCACGCGCTTATTTACGATAAGGTCTAGTAAAGTGAGGAGGAAAGTCTGACCGAACATGAGCGGGAGCGTCGCGCCATCCTCAAAAGGTATGCGGATGTGAAAGCCGAGATTCAGAAAGTTTTAGCAGTGCGCGGGGCAAATGCAAATTATGTCGGGGAATACAAGGACGACAAGATGCACGGACAGGGAACCTACAGTTCATCGAACCCCTTCATCCCATTCCTTTCATCACTCGAAGTGTGACTACAAAGTGTGACTAAAGTGTGACCTTGGGTTCCAACAAAGGGGAGAAGAGAGCTGAAAACCGTTAGTGAATATCAGATAATCTACTATGATTACAGATATTTATAGATAGAATGTGTTCTAACAGGTGGTCGGGGTGAGAGGATTTGAACCTCCGACATCCAGCTCCCAAAGCTGGCGCGCTACCGGACTGCGCTACACCCCGAAGGAAGGAGGTTTTAGTTTAACAAAGCCAAGCAGACTCGCAAGCGGGATTCGCAGGATTCCGGAAAATCTTGCTCACAGCGAGTCGTAGTCGAGTCGGTTGAGTCCGTTGAAAGCGGCAACGCGGTAGGCTTCATCCAAGGTAGGGGAATTGAAGACGGCGTTGATGAAGTAGCGGATGGTGCCTTCAAAGTGCATCACGGAGTGTCCAAGGTGGATGAGTTCGGTGGCGCGGGGGCCAATGATGTGAATGCCCAAAATCTTGAGAGTCTCAGGATCGAAGAGCAGTTTGAGGATGCCGTCCTTCTCAGCCATGATGTGCGCCCGTGTGATTTCTTTGAAGTGTGCGATCCCGACTTCATAGGGAATGCACGCTTTGGTCAGTTCCTCTTCGGTTTGTCCAACCATCGCCACGGGAGGGATGGTCCAGATGCCGAAAGGAAATTCTCGGGGCATGGACTCGTTCTGCAACCCTCCAAAGGCGTGCAACACAGCGATACGGGCTTGGATCACTGAAGTCGAGGCGAGTCCGGGAAAGCCAATGGCATCCCCTGCGGCATAAAAGTTCGGCAGGGTGGCTTGGTAGTGTTCGTTGGTGACGATCAGGTCGTTGTGCCCAAGCTCCACTCCAATGTCTTCAAGGCCGAGATTCCGGGAATTCGCCAGCCGTCCAGCCGCCACCAAAACGGTGGAACAGGGCAGCACTTTTTGACTCTCCAATTCAACGTGCATCTCTTGGGGCCCGACCTTGCGGATGGCCTTAACATTCTCGCCCAAGCGCAGAGTAATGCGTTGGTTGCGCATGCTGAAGACGAGGTTTTCGGAAATCTCCCGGTCAAGGAAGGGCAGGATATCGCGGTCGCGGGCAATGAGGTTCACGCGAATGCCCATCTTGGCGAAGATGCAGGCGTACTCGCAGCCGATCACCCCTGCTCCAATGATCGTGATTTTGCGCGGAAGCTGCTCGATTTCGAGAATGGTGTCCGAGTCAAACACACACTCATGGTCGAAGGGAGCCCAGTCCGGACGCCTTGGAGAGGATCCTGTGGCGATCACGGCATAATCCAGCGAGATTTGATACGGTTCGTCACTCTCGTTAGGTGTGATCTCCAGTAAATTCGGACTGAGAAACCGAGGAGTGCCGTGCAGCACCGCCACCCGGTTTTTGTCGAGGTTGCGCCGCAGGGAATTTTCCTGCTCCTGGATGACATGCTGTTTGCGGAACATCAACTCAGCGGTTGTGAGGTTCTCCTTGAAAGCGATCTGAATGCCGTGGGATTGCTGGCGGATCATCGCCAGATTAACCACCGTCTCGCGGAGAGATTTCGAGGGTACCGTTCCGGTGTGTAGCGAGGCGCCCCCCAAACGATCCAAGCGTTCAACGAGCGCTACGCGTTTCTTGAGCTTGCTGGCCTGCATGGCTGCGGTTTCCCCGGCTGGACCAGAGCCGATGACCACGAGGTCGAAGTGTCGAACTTCCTGCATTTTGTCTAAATTTCTGAAATCTGAATCCCGCTCATCCTAGCGGTTGTGCCCACGAGGGTCAATCCGGATACACCCCGTTGCAGGGACGACTTGGCGTTGATGGGTTGATCTTTTATGATGACAGAGTGAGGCAGAAGGGACAAAGTTCTAAAGGGCTAGAATCAGCAACGGGTTGGAGCAGGTTTCAAACCTGCCCCAACCAGCAACCAGCAACGGGTTGGAGCAGGTTTCAAACCTGCCCCAACCACCCATCTCCATGAGCTTGACAACAGGACTCGTCATTGGCACCAGCGGGCACATCGACCACGGCAAGACCACGCTCGTCAAGGCACTGACCGGAATCGACACGGATCAACTCGCGGAGGAAAAACGCCGGGGCATCACCATTGACCTCGGCTTTGCGCACGACACTGATGCTCAGGGGCGGCTGCTGGCTTTTGTGGACGTACCCGGGCATGAACGTTTCATTCACAACATGCTCGCCGGAGTTGCAGGCATTGACGCCGTCTTGCTCGTGGTGGCCGCGGATGAAGGCGTGATGCCACAAACTCGAGAACACCTCCACATCTGCAACCTGTTGCATGTGCCTGCTGGACTCGTTGCCCTCACACGCACCGATCTGGTGGACGATCCGGAGATGATCGAACTCTGCATCGAGGAAATTCAGGAACTGACCGCAAGTACTTTTCTGGCAGGTTGTCCGGTGATTCCTGTCTCAGCGGTGACGGGCGTAGGGCTTCCAGACCTTCGGGCCGCACTGGGCAAGCTGCCGGAACGCAGGACTGCGAAAGTGGAAGAATTACCCTTTCGGTTGCCTGTGGATCGGGCGTTCACGGTCAAGGGTTTTGGCACCGTGGTGACGGGCACGGTACTGTCCGGAACGCTTGCAACCGAGGATGAGGTCTGGCAGTACCCCGAGAAAAAACTGGTGCGGATTCGCGGGTTGCAAGCACAGAACGAAACCGTTTCGCAGGTGCGTTCCGGACAGCGAGCCGCCCTTAATCTCGCAGGAATCGCCCGCGAGGACATTCAGCGAGGCCATCAGCTTGCGGCTCCGGATTCGCTGGCAACGAGTTACATGCTCAACGTGGAATTGCAACTGCTCGCCACTGAGGATGACCCGCTCATGACGCGCCGCCGCATCCGGTTGCACCTTGGCACGCAGGAGGTGATGGGGCGGATGGTGCTGTTGGGGCAGAACGCCTTGGCTCCGGGAGAAACCGGACTCGCCCAACTGCGGCTCGAAGCTCCGGTGAGCAGCCGTTTTGGCGACCGCTTCATTCTGCGAAACTTCTCGCCCCTCACCACTTTGGGTGGTGGTCGAGTGTTAGACCCGTTGCCTGCAAAATCGCGGCGCACCCGCTCAGAATTGCCTGCACGTTTGCAGCGCATTTGCAGCGGTGATGAGGCCACGCAGTTAGAGGAAATCGTTTTTTTGCAGGGGGTCCAAGGGTTGAGGCAAGCGGAACTTCCCGTGCGCACAGGCTTGTCTGCTAAACAGGTGCAGCGCAACCTCCAACCCCTGCAAAGCCGACAGCACTTGATCTGCCTGGATTCCGTGGAAAAACGCTGGTTGCACGCCGATCATTTGGAGCGCATTGCTCGTTTTGTGCTGCGCTTGGTGGCTGCGCACCACCAGCGCTTTCCGGAACGACAGGGCATGACCCGCCCGGAAATTGCAGGGAAACTCAATCTGTTGTTCGCCCACGAGCGCGAGGTTGAAACCCTGCTCAAGCTGCTCGTCAAACAGGAAAAGCTTGTGCAAGCGGATGGTGCCTTTGCGCTGCCGAGCTACGTTCCGGAAGTGTCTGGAGCGCGAGAGGTGCTGTTGGAGCAGTGCCTTGGAATTATCCGCAAGGGGGGCTTCCAGCCTGTACGGCGTACCCACTTGCTGGAGCAGCTTGGGGTGGACGAAAAAGCTGGACTCACCCTGCTCAAGTCGGCTGCGCACCACAAGCAGCTCGTCCGGGTGAGTGAGGATTTGCACTACACTCCGGAGCAGCTTGAAGAAATCCGTTCGCGGCTGGAAACGCATTTTGTGAAAAACCCTACCGTGACCGTGATCGAATTCAAGGAACTGCTCGGCATCACCCGGAAGTCCGCAGTGGAACTGCTGGAGCATTTTGACACCCAACGCCTCACCGTCCGACAAGACAACCTGCGGGTTCCCGGACTCCTCAAACCTCAAACCCAGGAAATCTGATGCACCGGCTCGCTCCACAATCCCGATTCATCCTCAAAACTGTCTTCAAGCGCAACTACGACGTGCTTTCTGCGAGCGGCCAAACAGCGGTCAACCGCGTGATGCTCGGAGTGGACATCGCCGCTTTGATTGCCCTGTTTGCGTGGTTGTGATGCGAAGCTCGCTGCTGTGGTTGACTCAAGTGCTAGTTGTGTTGGCTGCTGGCATTTTGCTAGCACCAAACCTCTCTGCGCAAAGTTTGCTCAACGATCCGGACTGGGTGGAACTGCACCTGCAAACGGAGGCCACCGGGGAGAAAGCAGTCGCTTCCGAATTCAGCGTTTTTTCGGAACAGGGGACTTCAGCATCGCCTGATTTTCTGACTCCACTGCATCCGGAGTTTGAGCAGCCCGTTGCTTCCACCAATCCCCGCTTGCAGTTGACTCCCCAAGTCCGGGAACTGCTGATGCTGATGGAGGACGATCCTGTTGAGGCACAGCAGCAGTTGGGGTTGCTGGAATCGCGTCTGAAAATGGAGGATCGTGCCCTACTGCGCATTGTCCTGCTGCTGAATCTACAGCGTCCACGCACAGCCAAAGTGCTGGCCGAATCGTTTCTGCGGGAACTCCCGGATGATCCCCGCACTCCATTGGTTCACCTACTCCGCAACCGGGCACACCTCGCTCTGGGCAAAGCGATTGCGCTGGACGGACGGTTGGAAGAACAGGTGCTGCGCACCCTGCCTGCCCGCTATCAACAGGAACTGCTGGAAGCACTGAGCGTCGACGCCGATGCCCGCAAACTCCCACTGGCTTCACTGAGTTACCGCCTCGATCTGCTGGCCAATCCGGAAACCGCCTCCGCCTCCACTGAGCAGCAGGTGCTGGAACAACTTCGGCAAATCAACTCGCTCACGCAGTTGGAGGTGATTTCAGAACTCCACAGCACCGTTTCTGTGGTGCGGACGTGGGTCCCGGAACTCTATGTGGAATTGCTGCGGAAGCAAGGCCAACACGCTCGTGCCCTAGAACTGCTCAGCCAATTTCTCGCATCCGCCCGTGAGCACGAAGATGCCGAACAGGTGCGTCGGCTGGAGGGTTTGCAGATTCGGATGCAATCCGCCACCCGGACGCGTCCTTACCGCATTGGGGTGATCCTTCCACTTAGCACCACGAATCGCCGGGTGGTGCAGTTGGTCCGCGAGACGATTGACGGGTTGCGCCTCGCCCTGATTGCCGAACAGGAGGGACGGCTGCCGCGTGTGCGCATGGCGCAGCCGGAGTTGCTGGATTTTGAGGAACTTGAGAGGTCGGGTGCTTTGGCTACGCTCACCGAGGTTACGCCAGCAGACAATGCTTCTCTCCCGTGGCAACTGGTGTTCCGCGACTCCAAGCTCAATCCGGATCACACGCGCAAGATGATTCAAGAACTCGTGGAGCAGGAACAGGTTGCCGCCATCATCGGGCCACTCACGCGCCGCACTTCCGAAGCCGCTGCCGAAGAAGCCCAGCGCTTTGGGGTGCCTCTGATCTCGCTCTCGCTCACGCGGTCGGTTCCCGATATCGGCGAGTTTGTGTTCCGCAACAACCTGAGTTGGGAGCAGGAAATCCAGACGCTGCTGCAACATGCGGTGGACTACCATCAGGCGCGACGTTTCTTGATCCTTTATGCAGACAACCGCCAAGGGCGTGAAAAGATGCGGCTGTTCTGGGAAGAAGCCGATCGCTTAGGGCTGGAGATTCACGGAGCGGAACCCTTTTCCTCCCAGCAGAAGAGTTTCGTTTCCAGCTTTGACGCCTTCACCCGCAAGCTACGTCCACTCACGCCGGAGCAGGAGGAAACGCTCAAGGAACTGGATGAGGATTTAGAACCGGAGCATCCGTTCGACGCACTGTTTGTTGCCTCCGGATCGCTCAGCATCCGCAGCTTGCAAATCGTTTTTCCCTACCTCGAAGTGTACGGCATGCAGGACACGCTGCTGCTCGGTGACAGCGGCTGGCACGATTACGCGCTACTGTTCGCCACAGGTCGTCGGGGGTTGCGCAAGCTGGTGATTGCCGCTGATTTCCACAGAGAGAGCGAACGCCCGGAGGTCAGGGAGTTCATGGCACTTTACGAACGTATGTTCTTTTTTGCAGCGACCAAACAGCGTCCGGGCAACTACACCACCTACGCCTACGACACGGCAGGTTTGTTGATGAACCTGCTGCGGGTGGAACTGAATCAGAATCCCGCTGCGCTCAAGGAGGCGCTGCTGAGTTTGTCCGGATATCCGGGGGTGACGGGCGAGTTTCGCTTTGCGGAAAATGGTGAGGTGCAGCGCAAAATGCGACTGCTGCGCCCACGCGGCGTGAGCTTCCAAGCCTTGAATTAGGGTTTTCAGTGGTCGGTTATCGGTGGTCAGGTTCCTCTCGATTCACGGAACACTCCCTAACTCTGCCCCTCTGGAACTCTGGATTTGCCCCTCAAATCACCATTCCCCGGTCTGCTGCACCCGAGCCGCTTGGTCGAGGAGTGCTTCCACCATCGGAGTCAGCCCGGCAAAACGTGAGTCCTGAGTTTGCCCGTGGTAGTAGCGGTAGTAGATTTGCTGCATCACCACTGCAAGCCGGAAGAGGCCAAAGGTGTAGTAGAAGGTGAACTCCGCAATGGGAACTCCGGAACACTCCTCGTAAATGCGCACCGCTTCCTGGCGTGTCGGAAAGCCGTTCAGGTGCATTGGGGCCATGCGGAATTGTTGCAGGGCTTCCGGGTCGTCCTCCTGAATCCAGTACGCGATGGAGCCACCCAAGTCCATCAGTGGATCACCCAAGGTCGCCATTTCCCAATCGAGGACGCCGATGATCCGCAGCGGGTTTTCGGGAGCAAGCACGAGGTTGTCGAGCTTGTAGTCGTTGTGAATGAGCGCGGGACGCGAGGTTTCCGGAATGCGCCCATGCAGCCATGCCATCACCGCATCGCAGTTTGAAGCGTCGGCAGTGTGGGCGTTGCTCCAGCGTCGGCTCCAGCCCTCCACCTGCCGCCGAACATAGCCTTGCGGACGTCCTAATTCTCCGAGCCCGATTGCTGCAAAATCCACCGTGTGCAGTTCAGCCAACAGTTCAAACATCGAGTGGGCGAGTCCGGCGTGTTGCTGCGAGGAAAGCGTATACTCCTCTGGAAATTGCTTGCGGATGATCACGCCTGCAATGCGCTCCATGACATAAAACGGCGCACCGAGCAGGGCCGGGTCTTCTTCGTACAGCAGCGGCTTGGGAGCTTGCTGGAAATGCGGATGCAAGGCGCTCAGCACCCGGAACTCGCGGCCCATGTCGTGGGCGGATTTTGCTTTGGTGCCAAACGGAGGACGCCGTAAAACGAACTCGCGTTCCCCAAAGCGCAGCAGGTAGGTGAGGTTGGAATAGCCGGACGGAAACTGCTGAATTGTAAGCGGCCCAGCGCAACCCGGAATGTTGGCCTGCAGGTGTGCTGCGAGTGTGACGCAGTCCAGTTCCTCCCCAGCCCGGATGGCTTCAGGCGTGTTCAGTGCGGACATCAGCGGGCGAGCATGGCTTCCAGTTCCTGTAGCGAGGCTTGCTCCCCGTCGGTCACCAACGGCTTGTCCGGAAGTGCGGTTCCGTTCTCCACGACGGATTCCTTGGGTTGGACCTTGGGTTTCTGTTCCAGCGGTTCCTCCACAAGATCAGCCACCGTCCGCAGAGTATAGCTGAACTGGCGGCTCACTTGCAGCAAGCGCCCCCCTTCCACAAAATCAGAGTGGCTTTGGAAGGTTTCAAAATCATCAACCACCAGTGCGTGCTTGAGCGCCTCCGGCTTGAGGTAGAGCAACATGCCTTCCTGAGATGCGTCCGCCGAGTATTCAGTCTCCCGGGCTTCAAATTTGAACCAATTTTTCATGGGTTTTCCTTCTATCAGATAGTGAAAATGATTCTCAACACATGAGTGAGAACCAGAGAAAACGATGCTGGAGACGACTCTCCAACTTCTGAATTTGCTGCTAGAAACATGCCAGTCTCCTAGACTCTCATTCTCCGGAAAGATTGTGCCTCCCTCCCCGCAGATTCGAGTGACGGCGTCCTGAATCTTGCGCTTCATACGGGTAATTCCGTATGGGAATTTTACTGCATTCCTCCCCGCTTTTCCTATAATGTTCGTTTTGCTCCAAATCGTTTCCGGCGTGGAGTTAACTCACACCCAATACACGAAAGAGATTTTGATGCCAACCTCCTACAACACCCTGATTATGGGTGCTTCCTATGGTTCATTGTTAGCGACCAAACTCTTGCTCGCAGGACACACCGTCAAGCTGGTGTGCCTACCAACCGAGGCCAAGTTGATCAACAAGGAGGGCACCCGGGTGCGTTTGCCGGTCAAGGGCCGGGACGGCCTCGTTGAGGTGGATTCCCGGAAGCTGCCGGGTGCCTTGTCCGCCGCCACTCCGGATGCGGTCAGCCCGTCTGATTACGACCTGATCGTGCTAGCCATGCAGGAGCCTCAGTACCGTTCCCCCGGCGTGCGCGAGTTGCTGGCAGCGGTCGCGCAGGCCAAAGTTCCCTGCATGTCGCTCATGAACATGCCCCCGCTGCCTTACTTGGCGCGCATTCCCGGACTCGATGTCGAAGGCTTGAAGCAGTGCTACACGGACCCCACTGTTTGGGACGGTTTCGATCCGAAACTGATGACCCTGTGCAGCCCGGACCCGCAAGCGTTTCGCCCTCCGGACGAAGAACTCAATGTGCTGCAAGTCAGCCTGCCAACCAATTTCAAGGTGGCCCGTTTCGATGCAGATGAACACACCGCAATCTTGCGTCAGATGCAGGCAGACATTGCAGCGATCCGGTACAATGACGGTAGCGGCGCGGTCGAATTGCCCGTCAAGCTCAAGGTGCATGACTCGGTCTTTGTGCCGCTGGCGAAGTGGAGCATGTTGCTGACAGGCAACTATCGCTGTGTGCAGCAGGACGAGATGCGCGCCATCCGGGACGCAGTCCACAGCGATCTTGACCGTTCACGGTCGGTCTATGACTGGGTGGGTGAGGTGTGCCGAAAATTGGGGGCGTCCGGGGAGGATCAGGTCCCGTTTGAAAAATACGCCAACGCCGCTAACGGGCTGCTGAAACCCTCCTCGGCGGCGCGGGCCTTACTCGCCGGGGTGCCAAACATCGAGCGGGCAGACTGGCTGGTGAAAACCATCGCAGCCCAGCAAGGGATGGAGTCTGAGTTCGTTGATGAAACGGTGGCTCTGGTGGATGCTTGGCTCGAACGTAATCGCCAAGCCGCTTGATGCGCAGAATTTCAGTAAAATTGCAAAACTGCTGGCCGACAAAAGCGGAGTGTGTCGGCTTTTTTGTTTTGGGCAAAGTCTTTGAGTCATGAGCCTTTTTCCTTTCAATGAAACCGGAAGGGGGGTAGATCCCAAACCCTTCCGGACGGGAAAGCCCTTTACCTTCTGAACCGAATCAGGAAAACTGCGGGGTGGCCTGATGTCTGATGGAATGACCCTGCTGACCACTGATTCCGGATTTGGGTTGATTTCCTCGGACGCTGCTAGTATTTTCCAAGATCACTTGCAACCGCAGACTGCTTCCATGGACACCAATACCTACCTGAGCAACGCTGAAATCAGCGCGTTTGATGATCTTTACCAGCAATACCAAGAAAACCCGGACTCAGTGGATCCGACTTGGCGGAAGTTCTTTGAGGGCTTCGAGTTCTCCCGGACCAGCTACACGGGGAAATCTTCCATCGGGGAGTCCACAAAAACCGTGACCCCCAAGCCAGCCGCTCCAATTCAGGTGGTTGCAGAAGCGGCTCCTGCTCAATTCCAAAAGGAAGTCAACGTCCTCAACCTCATCGGGGCCTATCGACAGCGCGGACACCTGTTTGCCAGCACCAATCCGGTGCGCCCGCGCCGCAAGTACGATGCCCCCATTGAATTGTCGAGCTTCGACCTCGGAGAAGTGGACATGGACACGGTCTTTCAGGCCGGGATGCGTATGAGCCTTGGTCCCACAACGCTGCGGCAGATTGTGGACCACCTGCGGCAAACCTACTGTGGCAGCATCGGGGTCGAGTATAAATTTGTGCGTTCCCGGGATGCGATCGAGTGGCTAGAGGGGCGCATGGAGGAATGCCGCAACACCCCGAATTTGACTCCGGACCAGCGACTTCAAATGCTCCGCAAGATCAACGAGGCGGTCGCGTTTGAAAACTTCCTCCAAACCAAGTTCGTGGGCCAGAAACGCTTTTCGTTGGAAGGCAGTGAATCCATCATCCCGGCGCTGGACACTATCGTCGAGCGTGGCGCGGAACTGGGGGTGCAGGAATTTGTCATTGGCATGGCGCACCGCGGACGGCTCAATGTGCTGGCCAACATTCTTGGCAAGACCTACCGCGACATCTTCACTGAGTTTGAAGGCAAGGTGTTTGGACTGGACGGCTTTGCTGGAGACGTGAAATATCACCTTGGATTCTCCAGCGACAAGGAAGCCCGCAATGGCCGTCGGGTGCATCTGAGCCTCACTCCCAACCCATCACACTTGGAGGCTGTCAACCCTGTTGTCGAGGGCATCTCCCGCGCCAAGATCGAGCATCGCTACGAGGGCAATTCCAGCCAGCTTGTGCCCATTCTCATTCACGGAGACGCCTCCATCGCCGGACAGGGCATCATCTATGAGGTGTTGCAGATGTCTCAACTCCGGGGCTACGGTACCGGCGGAACCGTGCATTTGGTCATCAACAATCAAGTCGGCTTCACCACTGACTACATTGACGGACGTTCCAGCACCTATTGCACGGATGTCGCCAAAACCACCCTCTCTCCGGTCTTCCATGTCAACGCAGACGATATTGAGGCGGTGGTTTATGTGACACAACTCGCCCTTGAGTTTCGGCAGCAGTTCAAGCGGGATGTTTTTGTGGACATCCTCGGCTATCGTCGACACGGGCACAACGAGGCGGACGAGCCGCGCTTCACTCAGCCCACGCTCTACAAGGCGATTGCCAACCACCCCAACCCCTTGGAGGTGTACAGCAAGGAAGTCATTGAAAGCGGGCGTTTGCAGGCCACACAGGTCAAGGAGGTTGAAGTCGAGTTCAAGCAGTTCCTCAACGACCGCTTTCAGGAATCGCTCCAGCAAACCAACGCCAATGTCACCTCTTTCCTTGAAGGCGAGTGGTCCGGAATCCGGCTGGCGCTACCCGAAGATTTTGACGAATCTCCCGAAACCGGAGTGACCCGTGAAACCCTCCATCGTCTCACTGATCGAATTTGCGACCTTCCGGAAGAGCTGGCCTTCTTCCCGAAAATCCGCAAGCTCTATGCAGATCGTCACAAGATGATTTATGACAACGACCGGATTGACTGGGGGATGGCCGAAACCCTCGCTTACGCAACCATGCTGGACGAGGGCAAGCCTGTACGGCTCAGCGGGCAGGATGTCGCACGCGGCACGTTTTCCCATCGGCACTCCGTCATCGTTGCGGAGGACGACACCAAATACACGCCCCTCAACAACCTCTCCAAGGAACAGGCGCCGTTCTCCGTCTACAACTCTCTGCTCTCAGAATACGGAGTGCTGGGCTTCGAGTTCGGCTATGCTTTCGCCACTTCTTTCGGACTCACCATCTGGGAAGCACAGTTCGGCGATTTCGCCAACGGGGCGCAAATCATCATTGACCAGTTCATCTGTTGCGCCGAAACCAAGTGGCAGCGCATGAACGGGCTGACCCTGCTGCTGCCTCACGGTTTTGAGGGCCAGGGTTCAGAACACAGTTCCGCCCGCATCGAGCGTTTTCTGGAACTCTGTGCGGACTACAACATCCAAGTCGTCAACTGCACCACCCCTGCCAATCTCTTCCACGCCCTCCGCCGCCAGCTTGACCGCGAGTTCCGGAAACCGCTGATCATCTTCACGCCTAAGAGTCTGCTGCGCCATCCAAAATGCGTCAGTTCGCTGAGCGAGTTTGAGGAGGGCAACACTTTCCAGGAAGTCATTGACGACACCGTTGACGACCCCACGGCAGTGACCAAGGTGCTGCTCTGCTCTGGAAAGATTTTCTACGAACTCGCAGCACGCAAGCAGGAAGAGACCCACAACGATGTCGCAGTGGTTCGGGTGGAGCAGCTCTATCCGCTTCCGGAGCTTGCCCTCAACAAGCTCAAGGAGCGTTACTCCAGTGTTGAGCGTTGGATCTGGGTGCAGGAGGAACCAGAAAACATGGGGTCGCTTGCCTACCTCAAACGGAAAAGTAAGCGCATCCCGTTCCCGCTCCATATGATCGCCCGACGCGAGAGCAGTTCTCCGGCCACCGGATTCGCCAAGCTCCACAAAATAGAACAGAAAGGCCTCATTGACAAGGCTTTCGGCCCCTGATTTCACCCCACTCCCACACAAACTCATGGCTGTTGACATCAAGATTCCAAGTCCTGGAGAATCTATCACCGAGGTTGAGATCGGCAACTGGATGAAGGCCGATGGCGATTTTGTGCAAATGGATGAACCGCTTTGCGAGATTGAAACCGACAAGGCGACCCTGCCGTTGCCTGCGGAAACCTCCGGCATTCTGAAGATCGTCCTGCAAACAGGCGAAACCGCCCAAGTCGGCGATGTCCTTTGCAGCATCGAACCCAGCGCCGCTCCGGCAGTGGCTTCCAAACCCGCAGCGGCGGAACCTGTGCCCACTCCGGCTCCGGAACCCGCAACCGCTCCTGCCCCCCAACCGGAATCCTATGCCGCCGGACACCCCTCGCCCGCCGCAAACAAGCTGATGGCTGAACAAGGCGTTGCCGCTGCTACCGTTTCCGGAACGGGTCCGGGAGGCAGGATCACCAAGCAGGATGTGCTGGAGGAGTCCGCATCCTCCACTCCGGCTCCGGAAGTCCCATCGCCGCCGCCAGCCTCTGCTCCAGAGACTCCCGATCCGCAGGCACCTCCGGCACCACCTGTCGTCGCTGCTGTTTCCGGAGCCCGGCAAGCGCGTTGGGAACGCATGTCGCGCTTGCGACGCAAACTCTCGGAACGGCTGGTTGCAGTCAAGAACGAAACCGCCATGCTCACCACTTTCAACGAGGTGGACATGCAGGCGATCTTTGACCTGCGCAGTGCCTACAAGGATCACTTTGAGAAAAAACATGGAGTGCGCCTTGGCTTCATGAGTTTCTTCGTCAAAGCCTGCTGTGAGGCGCTGCTGGAATTTCCGGCAGTCAACGCCCAGATTGACGGCGAGGAGATGGTTTCGCACGATTATGTGGACATGGGCATCGCCGTCAGCGCCCCCAAGGGTCTGATGGTTCCGGTGGTCCGCAACGCCGAAACCCTCAGCCTCGCACAGCTCGAATCCGAAATCCGCCGACTCGCCAAGCGGGCGCGGGACAATGCGATCACGCCCGATGAAATGAATGGCGGCACCTTCTCAATCACCAACGGTGGGGTCTTCGGTTCGATGCTTTCAACGCCAATCCTCAACCCTCCGCAGAGCGCGATTCTTGGGATGCACAACATTGTCGAACGTCCGATTGCAGTGAACGGCACCGTTGTCGTCCGACCCATCATGTATCTCGCCCTCTCCTACGACCATCGCATCATCGACGGGCAGCAGTCCGTCCGCTTCCTCGTGCGGGTGAAAGAGTATCTGGAAACTCCGGCGCGGTTGTTGTTGGGGGTTTAGTGTTTTGAAAGTCCCCGCGAAGTAAAACAAGAAGTTTTTTGAATGTTAGGCATACCATCAAGAACAAAGCAACCCCAACACCCGAAACACCATGTCTCACTACGATGTCACCGTGATCGGCTCCGGCCCCGGCGGTTATGTGGCTGCGATCCGCTGTGCACAGCTTGGCCTGAAGACCGCTCTGGTTGAACGCTATTCCATGCTAGGGGGCACCTGTCTCAATGTCGGCTGCATCCCGTCGAAGGCGTTGCTCGACTCCAGCGAGCATTTCCACACGGCTCAAGTTGATTTCGCCAAGCACGGTATCGAGGTTTCCGGACTTGGGGTCAACTGGGAGCAGATGCGCAGCCGCAAGGACGAGGTGGTTTCGCAGACCTGCGCCGGGGTCAAGTACCTGATGGACAAGAACCAGATCACGGTCATCCACGGCCACGGCAGTTTCCGGGATGCGAAAACTGTGGAGGTCGCCAAGGGCGACGGCAGCACCGAGGTGCTGGAGACCACAAACACGATCATCGCCACCGGCTCCAAACCCTCCAGTTTGCCCGGAGTCGAAATTGACAAACAGCGCATCATCACCTCAACCGAGGCCCTGCAACTTCCGGAAGTGCCCCAGAGCATGGTCGTGATTGGTGGCGGCATCATCGGGCTGGAATTGGGGTCAGTCTATGCACGACTTGGCACGAAGGTGCAGGTGGTCGAGTACTTGGATCGCTTGATTCCGGGCATGGACTTTACCCTTGCCAAGGAAATCCTGCGCTGCCTCAAGAAGCTCGGCATCGAGTTCAAGCTCAGCCACGCCGTGCAAAGCGTTAAAGTCGAAGATGGGCAAGTTGCCGTGCTGGCGAAAACTCGGAAAGGTGAGCAGGTCACATTCACCGGAGACTACTGCCTTGTTGCTGTGGGACGCCACCCGTACACCGCTGGACTCAAGCTGGAGAACGCTGGACTCAGCACCGACGAGCGTGGACGGCTTGCGGTGGACGACCACCTGCAAACCTCGGTTCCGGGAATCTACGCGATCGGCGACGTGGTGCGTGGCGCCATGTTGGCACACAAGGCCGAGGAGGAAGGCGTGTTCGTCGCAGAACGGATTGTGGGGCAGCAACCGCACATCAATTACCGCAACATCCCCGGAGTCCTCTACACATGGCCGGAAGTCGCCGGAGTTGGCTGGACCGAGGACGAACTGAAGGAGCAGAACCGCCCGTGTCGTGTGGGCACGTTCCCGTTCAAGGCACTGGGTCGCGCACGTGCGGCCATGGAAACTGACGGACTCGTCAAGGTCATCGTGGCTCCGGAAACGGATGAAATCCTTGGCCTCCACATGATCGGGGCGCGCGTTGCCGATCTCATCGCGGAAGCTGTGGTTGCGCTCGAATACCGCGCCAGCGCCGAGGATATCTCCCGCATGTCGCACGCGCACCCGACTTTTGCTGAAGCGGTCAAGGAAGCGGCACTTGACGCCACAGGCAAACGTGCGATCCACCTCTGATTCAGTGAACAGTTAGCAGTGATCCGCAATGGCCCAGCGTGACCGTGTTCTGATCATCGACGATCAGGAAAACAACCGGCTGGTGATCGAAGATTTTCTCCGCCGCTTGCGTTGCGAAATGCGCGGGGTGGATTCTGGAGAAGACGGGCTGCTGCTGCTCAAGGAATGGACTCCGGACCTGATCATTGTTGATCAGATGATGCCCGGACTGAGTGGAGTGGAGACGACAGAACGTATCAAGGCGCTCCCGGAGTTTTCACAGGTGCCCGTCCTGATGGTCACGGCAAAAAACGACACGGAAACGTTGCGGGACGCTTTTGACGCCGGAGCCGTGGACTACATCCTCAAGCCCGTGGATCAGGTCACACTGACGGCCCGGGTGCGGTCTGCCTTGCGCACCAAGCACGCTTTTGACGAAATCAGCCGCCTGAGCCGCGACCTGATGGCACAGAAACAGGAACTCAGCAACTTCACCCACATGGTCAGCCACGACCTCAAATCGCCCATCGCTGGAGCCGCCAGCCTTTACGATCTCTTCCTCTATCGTCTCAAGGACGAGTATCCAGGCGTTTGGGGCGAGGAGGGTTTCCGGGAACTGCTTGAGCGCATTCCCGCGACGTTCCGCAAGATGCTGCGCTTCATTGACACCCTGCTGGGCTATGCTGAAGCTGGCAAGGTGATTGGGGAATTGGAGCGCGTTTCGATGGGGAATGTCGCCCAGCTGGTCGTCGCGAATTTTGAGTATGCTGCTAACGAGGGGCTGGCCGTGATCAACTGTGCCCCAGATCTGCCGCAGGTGTCGTGTGATCCCGTGCGCTTCGCACAGGTCTGGCAAAACCTGATCGCCAACGCGATCAAACACCGAGGCGCACGCACTCCGGTTCATATCAAATTGGGCTGGAAATCCGCTACGCCGAACCTACAATTCTGGGTGCAGGACAACGGACCCGGTATTGCTGCCGAAGATCAGGAGCGCGTCTTCCAACCATTTGCACGGGGTGAAAGTTCCGAGGGTGGAAACGGCATTGGCCTCGCCACCGTGCAGCGCATCCTCAACGCACACCGGGGCCGCGTCTGGGTGGCTCCCGATTTCACCGCTGGCACTCGCATTTGCTTCGAGATTCCCGACCATGTGGGCTGATCTTCTCAAAAAAATCCCTGGCTGGCAACGTCCGGAACCCCCCGTGTACGACCTGCGTACGATCCGGGCACCGAGGCTGGCAGGACGTGCCCTCAAGTTGATGGCGGTGTTGTTGGAACTTCCGGGCTTCCGGGGTTGGTTGCGTCCCGTTTTGCTCGCACAAGTTGGACTGCGGGCTTTCCGGAAATACCGCCCCAACGCGGGTCTCACGCCCCTGCCGCTGCACTCTCCGGAACCTCCGGTTTTGTTGCTCCCAAGTTGCTCGCTGACTGAGTACGAAACGGCTTTGCTCCAAGCCGAAAACCGAAAACCGAAAACCGAAAACGGCTTTCAGCCCGAATCCGCTCTGGATTTTCACCGCGCCTACCTTGCAGGGGAGACCACGCCACTCAAGGTCGCACAACGGCTGCTGGACGTGATCCGGAACTTGGAAGCGAGCGCCGTGCCGTTGCGTCCGCTCATCGAGTGGGACGGTGAAAATCTGCTGCGGCAGGCGCAGGAATCCATGGAACGCTATCAGCAGGGTCGCCCTGCCGGATTGCTTGATGGCGTTCCCGTGGCCATCAAGGATGAGTTCGATTTAGTGCCCTACCCCACCCGTGTCGGCACCCAAGTGCTGGGCACGAACGTGGCAACGCGGGACGCCACTACCGTGTCCCGCCTTCGCAAAGCCGGGGCACTGCTGTTCGGCAAGGCGAACATGCACGAACTCGGCATGGGTGTCACGGGCTTCAATCCGCACCACGGCAGCGCCCGCAACCCCTACGATCCGGAACGCTATCCCGGCGGTTCTTCCAGTGGACCAGCAGTGGCAGTGGCAGTGGGGCTGTGTCCGGTTGCGCTCGGATCCGACGGTGGAGGCTCCATCCGCATTCCCGCCGCACTCTGTGGCATTTCCGGACTGAAAGCAACGTGGAGCCGGGTTAGCAGTGCCGGGCAGTTTCCGCTCGCGTGGAGCATTGGGCACGCTGGACCGCTTGCTGCGACCCTCTCCGACCTTACCCTTGCCTATGGTGTGCTTGCCGGAGCCGACGAGAACGATCCGTGGACCCAACGCCAGCCGGAGGTGAACCTGCCGAATCCGGAGTCCAAACTTCCCGATGGGCTGCGCATCGGCGTGTTTGTGCCGTGGTTTGAACACGCGAAACCAGAGGTGTTCCGGGTTTGCCTTGACGCAGTGGAGACCTTGCAGAAATTGGGATTGGAACGCAAGGCGGTGGAATTCCGGGGGTTGGAAGCGGCCCGCTTGGCGCATTTGGTTGCCATTGCCTCCGAAATGTTGAGCGCCAACGCGCCGCATTTCCGCCGAAAATCTCGGTTTGGCCGTGACATCCGCATCAACCTCTCGCTTGCGGAACACCTCAGTGCGACTGACTACGTCAAAGCTCAGCGAGTGCGCACCGAACTGATGGCCGCGCTCTCCAAAGTGTTTGAAGAGGTGGACATCCTCATCACGCCCACCACCGCCCGCACCGCCCCACCGATTCTTCCGGACGTGACGACGGCAGGTGAGTCGGATTTGACGGTGCAGGACGAGTTGATGCGCTTTGTCGTGCCATTCAATCTCACGGGGCATCCGGCCCTTTCGGTGCCGTGCGGTTACGACCCACAGGGGTTGCCCGTCGGACTGCAACTCGTCGGACGCCCGTGGGAGGAAGCCTTGCTCCTGCGTGTGGGTGCGGCGTTGGAGGCAAAGGTTGCTCGCACCTCCCCGATGCTGCACCACACGCTGCTTTCCGGGTAAGCCTATTCGATCTCGAGTTTCCGCAGTTTGGGTCGGATCACAATTTGGCAGTAGGAGGCTTCGCGGTTGCGCTGGTAGTAGCCCTGATGGTAGGTTTCGGCGGGATAGAATTTGCTGAGTGGAGAAATCTCCGTGACCAGCCGATCGGCAAAATCGGAGGCGACAGCGGCCTTCGAGCGCATGGCTTCGGCCTGCTGTTCGGCGTCGTGGTAGAGGATGACGGAGCGGTACTGTGTGCCCACGTCTCCGCCCTGACGATTGGGCGTTGTGGGGTCGTGGCAGCCCCAGAAGAGGTCGAGCAGTTCGGCGTAGGAGATTGTTTCCGGATCGTACTCGACCTGAATCACCTCGGCGTGGCCGGTGTTTCCAGTGCAGACCGCCTCGTAACTGGGGTTAGGCTCCGCCCCTCCCGCATAGCCCGAGGTGACTGATTTTACTCCGGATTGGCGCTCAAAAATTGCCTCTAGGCACCAGAAACACCCCCCACCCAAGGTTGCTTGTTCATTTTGCATCACTCTTCTCTTGCATAAAAGTTCAAATCCCGTTAGAGAATACTAGCGGGTTTTTTGGCGAAACTCCAAGTTCATCCGAGCCTAAATCCTCAAACATCACCAGAGCGGCAGACCATGAAAGTCATCAAAGGCTACCTTGCACCAGACCTCCTCATCGAGGGCAACATCCACACCACCGACAGCGCCCGCATTGACTGCACCTGTGTGGGCAAGGTCACGGGCGACCAGGAGGTGGACTTTGGCGAGTCCGCTCATGTGGTGGGGGAGGTCTCCGCGAAGGTGGTGCGGATGAGCGGAAAGATGGAGGGAAACTTGACCGTCCAGCAGAAAGTCAGCCTGCTGGGTTCCTCCCGCATCAAGGGAAATCTGATCACACCTCCCGGAGAATTCAGCATGGACTTGGGCAGTGAGTTTGAGGGGAATTTCCAAATCGTGACTCCCGAAACGACCACCACTGCGAAAGCTGCAGAGGGCAAATCCGCAGCTCAGTCCAAGCACACAGCAGCCGCCTCAAAATCCAGATAATCCGCCCTTCTGAACTGCTTGATCCGATTGAAGAAACGTTCGACGAGGTTGCGGTTCTTGTACCAGTGGCGATCATATTCGCGCTGCTCGACGCGGTTGCGGCGCGTGGGGATGACGGCCTCGGCTCCGAGGGCCCGCACCTTCCCGATGAAGCTGTCAGCGTCATACGCCCTGTCGGCGATCACCCTCTGTGGACACGGACGACCGTGCTGTCGGGGATGAACTCCTCCAGGTCCGCTTCCCCCGCAAAGCCGCTCAACAATCTGTTTCCAAACCCCTTTTTTCGTCAGGCGGTGAAACCGCATGTACACCGTGTACCACTTGCCGAAATCCCTGGGCAGGTCGTGCCAGGGAGCGCCCGTGTGCTCAATCCACAGTACGGCCTCCACAAACAGGCGGTTGTCCCTCGCCGTCACCCCCGGGTCACCCTGCCTGCCCGGAAGCAGGTCCTTGATGGGCTCCCACTGGTCATCGCGCAAAAGCAGTCTCAACATGGCCTCGTCCCTGAAAAGCCGTTAGTGTCACATGCTTCAGGATGAGACGGCAAACGCTTGCGAATGTAAACACGCCCTAGTGACAGGAAATTTCTGCGCTGCGGAGGTGATCCAAAGGCGCGGGCATCACTCAAAACCCAAAAACCAACAGAGGTGATTTTGCAGAACATCGGTTGTCAAAACATGGTGGATCCCATCCGGCGGATTCTCATCAAGCATCCCCGGCAGGCGTATCGAGATGAAGCCAACTTGGCCGCACAGTGGCAGGCTCTGAATTATCTGGGGCTTCCAGATTTCGCAAAGGCGATTGCCGACTATGACCACTTCGTGGAACTGCTGGAGTCCTCCGGAATGGAAATCGATTTCCTGCCCGAAAACACCACTACCACGTTGGATTCGATCTACACGCACGACCCCTGCGTGGTTTCCAACAAGGGGACGATCCTCTGCACGATGGGGAAAACAGAGCGGCTTCCGGAACCGGAGGCAATGGCTATATTTTTCGAGGAAATCGGCGTGCCTGTCCTTGGGCGCATCGAAGCACCCGGAACCTTGGAAGGTGGGGATGTGGTCTGGATCGACGAGCGCACGGTTGCAGTGGGAGAGGGCTACCGCACCAACGCCGAGGGCATCCGGCAGTTTGGGGAGTTGCTCGGAGATTTGGTGGACGAGGTGATTTCAGTGCCCCTGCCGCACTGGACGGGTTCAGGCGATTGCCTGCACCTCATGTCCAACGTCAGTCCGCTTGACCACGACCTCCACCTCGTCTATTCGCGGCTGCTGACCGTGCCCTTCCGTCAATTCCTCTTGGGACGCGGCATCACCTTGGTGGAGGTTCCGGACGAGGAGTACGACTCGATGGGCTGCAACGTGCTGGCGGTCGCGCCCCGCAAAGTGATCCTGCTGGCAGGGAATCCGGAAACTCGACGCAGGCTTGAAGCCGAAGGCGTGGAGGTACAAACCTACGACGGCTCCGAGATTTCTTTGAAAGGCTCCGGTGGCCCCACTTGTCTGACGCGCCCGCTGTTGCGCTGCGCCTGAGCTTTTGCGCTGGGCCATTTTAACGAACGCCCATCCCGGAAATGTCGAACTCCGGAGTGCGGCCACCCACCAGATCCGCAGTGATACGCGCAGCCCCACAGGACATCGTCCAGCCCATGTGTCCGTGCCCCGTGTTGTAGATCAGGTTCTGGTGTCGGCCTTTGCCGAAAATGGGCGTGCCCTCCGGAGTCATGGGCCGCAAGCCCGCCCAGTACTGCGGCTTGTCGTAGTCACAGGCGTCTGGAAACAGCGTCTTCGCCTTGGTGATCATCGGTGCAAAATCCTCTGGAGTGTGCTTGCGGTCGTAGCCTGCAAACTCCGCAATCGAAGTCAGCCGCAACCGCTTGCCCATTGGAGCATAGGCAAGCAAGTGATCCTCGTCCACCCCGCCAATCTTGGGGGCAAGTCCCCCTTTTTTGATGGGAAGCGTGGCCGAGTAGCCCTTCACAGGATAGACTGAAAGATGCACCCCAAGAGTGCGGGCCAGCAACGGACTCCAGCAGCCGAGGCACAGAATGTAGAGGTCGGCAGTGTAATCGCCTTGGTTGGTGATCACCCGCTCCACGCGCTCTCCGGTGGCAGCGATCCGTTGAATCTCCGGGCCTAACACAAAGTTCCCGCCCATGGATTGGCAGACGGACACCAGCTTTTCTGTGAAAATTCGGGAATCCCCGGACTCGTCCGCCGGAATGTAGATGCCTCCGGCAAAGCGGTCCCGGACGGGTTGCAAGGCGGGGTCGATCTCAGCGGCGCGGTCGGGGTCCACCACCTCCACCGCTTGCCCATCCTCCTCAAGAATCCGCATGTGATTTGCTCCGGCCTTAAGGGTTTCCGGACTGCGGTGCAGGTAGAGCAGTCCCCCAATTTTGCGGTCGTAGGCAATGCCGGTTTCACGCACCACCTCGTGCAGCACCTGCTGGGAGTAGGCGCAGAGTTGGTGCTTGGCAAGGGTGTTGCGCCGTGCTGCTTCCGTGGTGCATTGCCCCAGAAATTGCAAACCCCAGCGCAGCAGGCGACGATCCGGAGGAAACTTCATCCGGAAGGCTTGATCATTGCGGTAGAGCGACTTGAACAGCATCGTCACCGCCTTTGGCGAGGCCCACGCAAAGGAATGCCCCGGCGCAATCAACCCGGCGTTGCCAAAACTCGCCCCGCCCTGCGCCGGAGGTTCGCGGTCCAACACCGTGACCTCATGCCCCTCTCTCAGCAGGTGCCACGCGGTCGTTGTGCCAATCACCCCGCAGCCAAGAATCAAGACCTTCATGGCATCTCCTGCAAAGCTTCTGGATTCAACTCACCGTGCCGCAATCACTCCGATTTCCACCGTGAACTGCGGTGCCGCCAGCTTCGATTCCACGCAGGCTCGGCAGGGCGTGTTTCCGGGGGACACCCAAGCGTCCCAAATCGCGTTCATCTCATTGAAATCGTTGATATCTGTGAGCCAGATCGTTGCCGAAATCAACTTCGATTTGTCGGTTCCGGCTTCGGTCAACAGGCCATCAATTTGGGCGAGGATGGCTTCGGTTTGCTTGGTGACGGACGCTCCGGGAGCGGATTGAGCCACCTGTCCGGCGGTGTAAACGGTGTCTCCGTGTACCACGGCCTGAGTCATGCGGGGGCCAACCTGAATACGTTTGATCTCTGGCATGTTCGTTCCTTTATAGAGTGTGCAAAAAACTGTGAATCGCAGCCCACCAAACGGTCGGCTCGAAAAACCAAGTTTCAAGCATAGCGGAAACTTTGGCTGGAACCAACCCCAAGTTAAAACTTCAAAAAAAATTTCTGAAAATACAATTGATAATTTTATCGTAAATAAGTGACGCCTTATCGAAGTCTGTCTTGAAGTTACGATAAATGTCACGGACGCTACGGAAGACCTTGACTCCGGCGATACTGTGCTCGACGCGCACCCGTACCTTGGAGACACGCCGATTGGCCTCCTTCTCTTCGGGGTGGATTTCGTCCTTGCACAGTACCCTCATTCTTCGGCAGAGCCCTTGACCTCGCGGCCAATGGAGATGCTGCGCTTCACGCTCAATGTTCTGGGCAAGACTCCGGAAGTCTTCAAGGACAGCACCGACTAATAACCCAGCAGTTGCTCTGCCGCTTGAGTGGGCAGCAGCGTTCCGTCCGACACCGCCTGCTCACAGTCCTGAAGCTGACTCTGCATGTCCGGGCGGCTTCTGAATTCGCGCAGCAGCCCTTCTTCCACCAGTGTCCAGAGCCACTGTCGCGCTTGGGTTTTGCGTTGCCGTTCCCACACTCCGGAATGGCGTGCGTGCTGCTCGAATGCCTGCACGGCCTGCCAAACTAAATCTAGCCCGCTCCCTTCTAGGGCACTGCATGTCAGCACCGACAACGCCCCTCCGGACACTTCGGAACGCACCAACCGCAACGCTTGACGATACGCCTGCTGCGTACTTTTTGCCAGCGCAACTTGCTCGCCGTCGGTTTTGTTCACCACCAGCAAATCCGCGACCTCCAGAATGCCCTTCTTGATGCCCTGCAACTCGTCCCCTGCGTTGGGCAGCAACAGCACGAGGAAGCAATCGACCATCGAGGCCACCAGTGTTTCGGATTGCCCGACCCCAACGGTTTCGACCAGCACGACATCGTAGCCTGCGGCTTCACACAGCAAGAGGGTTTCGCGGGTACGACGGGCCACCCCACCGAGGATGCCGGACGAGGGCGAGGGCCGGACGAAAGCATCGGGATGACGCGAAAGTTCGGGCATTCGCGTTTTGTCCCCAAGGATACTGCCGCCCGTGACGGGACTGGTCGGATCGACCGCAAGGACGGCCACGCGGCGCCCCTGCTCGATGAGGTGCAACCCGAAGGCTTCGATGAAGGTGCTTTTGCCAACTCCGGGAACCCCCGTGATGCCGAGCCGCAGGGCGTTTCCGGAATCAGGCAGCAGGGTTTCCAGCAACTGCTGTGCGGCAGCTTGGTCTTGGGAGCGGGAGCTTTCGAGCAGGGTGATCGCCTTGGCGAGGGCGCGGCGGTTTCCGGAACGGAGCGCGTCCGGAACAAGGTTGGAACTGGCGCGGCTCATGCCGTCTGCCGCGTCGATTCCTGAATCGCGTGTAACACCTCTTGAGCGGCTTGCGGGATGGGGGTGCCGGGACCGAAGATGCAGGCGACCCCCAAACTGCGCAGATAGTCGTAATCCTGTGGAGGGATGACCCCGCCGACCACCACACGGATGTCCTCGGCATCCTGCGTCCGGAGTGCGGCCATGAGGTGTGAGACCAGCGTTTTGTGCCCGGCGACTTGGCTGGAAACCCCAATCGCGTGAACGTCGTTTTCCACCGCCTGCTTGACGACTTCCTCCGGAGTTTGGAAGAGCGGGCCGATGTCCACGTCAAAACCGAGGTCGGCAAAGGCGGTCGCAATGATCTTCGCCCCTCGGTCATGACCGTCCTGCCCCATCTTGACGACGAGCAACCGGGGGCGTCGTCCTTCGTGTTCAGCAAATTTTTCGATGTCAGTTTTGACGGCGGACAACTCGTTCGGATCGGGATAGCTTCCGGCATAGACACCGTAGGATGCACGGATCGGCGCATTGTAACGGCCCCAAGCACGTTCCATTGCATCAGAAAGCTCGCCGACGGTGGCACGGGCGCGGATGGCCTCGATGCTCAGTGCGAGCAGGTTGCCCGTTCCGGAAGCAGCGGCTTGCTGAATCGCGCCCAGCGCAGATTCGACTTGCGTGGAATCCCGACAATCCCGGATTTGCTGCAAACGTTGGATTTGCGTGTCGCGGACGGCAGTGTTGTCAATGTCCCGGACTTCAACGGGTTCGGCTTCCTTTGCTTGGTACTTGTTGACTCCAACGATGACCTCCTTGCCTTGATCAATGAGTGCCTGTCGTCGTGCGGCAGATTCCTCAATGCGCTGCTTGGGCATTCCGGACTCGACTGCCTTGGTCATGCCGCCGAGGGTTTCGATTTCTTCCAGTAGCTTGCGGGCTTCCGTGGCGAGCGAGTGCGTGAGCGATTCCATGAAGTAGGAACCGCCAAAGGGGTCAATCACGTTCGGAATTCCGGTTTCCTCCTGCAAAATGAGTTGCGTGTTGCGGGCGATGCGGGCGGAGGTTTCCGTGGGCAAGCCGAGTGCTTCGTCAAAGGAGTTGGTGTGCAACGACTGCGTTCCGCCTAGCACGGCGGCCAGTGCTTCAATCGTGGTGCGCACGATGTTATTGTAAGGATCCTGTTCAGTGAGGCTCCACCCGGAAGTTTGGCAGTGGGTGCGCAACATCAGCGACTGCGGGTTTTCNGCGAGTTCCTGCACTGCCGTCGCGCCTGCTTCCTGAATGTGGTAGCCGCTGATGCTGATGGAGTTGTAGCGCGGCATCTGTGCGGCGGTGTGGGCGATGATGTCGCCGACGATGCGCATGGAGGGCGCAGGCGGGTAGATGTAGGTGTTGCGGACCATGAACTCCTTGAGGATGTCATTCTGGATGGTCCCGCTGAGCTTGGCCTGTGGCACACCCTGTTCTTCCGCCGCAACGATGTAGGCCGCCAGCACCGGTAGTACCGCGCCGTTCATCGTCATCGACACCGACATCTCATCCAGCGGAATGCCGTCGAAGAGTAGCTTCATGTCCTCCACCGAATCAATAGCGACTCCGGCCTTGCCCACGTCTCCGACCACACGCGGATGATCCGAATCGTAACCCCGGTGCGTGGCGAGATCGAAAGCGACGCTCAGCCCCTTTTGGCCCGCCGCAAGGTTCTTGCGGTAGAAGGCATTGGATTCCTCGGCAGTCGAAAACCCCGCATACTGCCGGATGGTCCACGGACGGTTCGCGTACATCGTCGCCCGTGGCCCGCGCAGGAACGGAAAGCAACCCGGAAGCGTGTCGGTGAATTCCAGTCGTTCCAAATCTGCGGCGGTGTAGAGCGGCTTGAGTGCGATGCCCTCCAGAGTATTGCGGTTCAGCGAATCCGCCGTTTGTCCCTGGAGTTCACGCTCGGCTTGTGCGGCCCAGGTTTTCAAATCAGGGGAGGCGGAGTGATCGAGCATGTTACGGCGAGATTAACTGCATGAGGCCTCAAACTTCCCTCCAGATTTACAGGCAGAGTACTTGTCGATCTCACAGAGACCTGCATCAGAGAGGCATTTGATGGCTTGACAGGTGGCTTTCGCGGCGGTGTTCATTAAATCGGAAACACCTGAGGAGCCAAAGGAGCCATAGGTGAAGCCGTCCGCAGCTTGAGAGAGGTAGGTTATGCTGTTGGTGAAGGGGGTACACGCAGATCCACTGCACGTACCATCTGATGCAGTAAAGTCTCCACACGCAGCATCAAAGGCTTTGCGCTTCTCGCCCTTTTGCAGGAACCCATCATTTTTTCGGAAGGCTGGGTTGTTGGAAGAGGGAATAGTTGTGTTGTTATCGAGTCCAGAGCAGGAAAATTCACTGGTAGCTGCGTTCGAATCGTTATCCACGCAGGAGACGGCCCCGGCGGAGTCGAGTTGGACCGATTCATCGAGCTTGAGTGCCAGCAAGTTGGCGATCGCGTAGTTGGTGGCGGCGTCCTTGTCAGTCGAATAGACGGGCTTGAGCTGTGAGATGGCACTGTTCAGATTGGTGAGTGCCGACTGAACTGAAGTCTTACGCGTAGTCTCGTCGTTGATGTCGTCGTAGGTCAGGTTGAGAATTTTGAAGAAGGTCGCACCCCCGGTGTCAGTGCCGATGTCATCAGCTCCAAGACTTTCGGAATCGGTTCCGGCAGTGGGGGTACTTCCGGAGTTATTGAGCAGATTGATATAGTCGTATCCGGCCTTGCCCATGTACGCGGAAGCCTTGTCCTTGTAGCTGGTGCAGGCGGTGAGGGCGCTGTCGTAGTTGCGGGCACTGAGGTAGCTCGTGCAGTCTCCGGAATCGGAGTCGGAAATGAGGTTGTTGCCGCAACTGCCCAGCGTGAGGGTGAGTGCGATGCCCAGAGTGATGAATCGGAGAGGATGCGTCATGACGACCTCAGAACTCAAGTGTGAACTCGATGGCCTTGCGTTGCTCGGCAACTCCGGAGGGAGTGCCCGTTTCGACCTTGTAATCAGCATAGCGGATGACCGGCACGAAGGGGAGGCTTAATTCCCAGCCGAAGGTGGGGTAGCCCTGATTGTAGCCGGAGCGCAGGATGATCCAGTCGGCAAGAAAGCCCAGTTCCAGCCCAAGGTGCAACCGCTTGTACCAACAGTTGGTGCCACTTGCGCTCTTGCAGGCGGTGTCGTCCACGCTGTCCTTGGTCAAGTCCCGCAGATCCGCAACGATGAGTGTGCGGGCAATGCCGATCTTGGGTTGCATGGACAAGCCAACGTTGATCTCCTGCTTCTCGTCCTGCGGGGTGGTTTCTCCGGAATTGCGAGCAAACTTGAGTCCTCCGGCGTTGAGGATGGACATCCCCCAGGACATGCGCAGGAACCGCAGCGAGGACATGCGCTGCTGAAAACCGAGGGTGTAGCCCGTCCCCTTGCGCATTTTGCTGGTGGTGCAACTGGCATCGGTCACGAAGGTGGAAAAACTGGAACTGATGGCCGCCACACTGCTGGTGCTGGTTTTGTCGCAGCGTTCAATCTGCATGGCGCTGAAGCCGATGTTGTAACGCCCCTTGAAAATCGGCATTCCAAAACCGATGGTGATGAACTGATCGAGACGATCCGCAATGGTGAGGTTGAGATTGACGGCGTCCGAAACCCCGACGCGCAGGGTGCGCTCCCCTCCCATGACGGCAGCGAGTGTGAATCCGGAATATTGTTTTCCGAACGGATACACCAAGTGAACGTTGAGGAAGCTGGAGGGCTTAGAGATGTAGGGGATGCGCAGGTGGATCGTCTTGCCCAGCAGGTTCTGGGCGACGGTCGCGGTACTACCACTGGTGGAGATTTTGCCGTTGGCGATGTCAAAAGTGGTTTGTGAGCCCTCGAACACGAAAGGAGTGACGAAGAGGAACTCCTTGGCGTCTCCCAACCCGGCGGGGTTGTAGAAGAGGGCGAATTCGTCTTGGGAGTAGGCGATGCCCGCATTGCCACGCGCAAGGTACGCCAGCCCCGGGTAGAGCCTGCGGATTTCCCCGGCGCCCACCTCCAGAACCGTTGCCAGCAGCAGCGTGGGCAGGAGCAGAGTGAAGAGAAAAAGGCGCATTTGTGTGGGCACAGGAATCTCCTGAGTTTCAGAACGGTCAGAAGGAATGCACTTGATGTGCAAATTCCGGCTTGCGCCCCCGATCCCATCGACTACGCTTTCCACAGAGCAACTCCGCCCTCACGTCATTTCTGCTTATGTCCATGCCAAAACTGTTCGCTGTTGACTCGATGGCCGTCCTCTACCGAGGTTACTTCGCCATGATCCGCAACCCACTGATCAACTCGAAGGGTCTCAACACCAGCGGTGTCCGGACAGTCCTCATGCAACTTCTGAAAATTTTGGAGGAAGAACGCCCCGACTACCTCGCGGTCGCCTCGGATTCAAGCGAGCCGACCTTCCGGCACAAGCGTTTCCCGGAGTACAAGGCAACGCGGGAGAAGATGCCGGACGATCTTGTGGCGCAGCTTCCGTACCTGCCGAGACTGATGGCTGCACTGGGGCTACCCTACCTGATCCTGCCCGGATACGAAGCGGATGACATCATCGGCACACTGATGCGCTGGTGTAGCGAGCGCGAGATCGCAGGCGTGATGGTTTCGAGCGATAAGGATTTCATGCAACTCATCACGGACTCCATCGTGATGCTCAACCACCACCACGAGCGGCTGGGGTTGGAGGCCGTGCGGGCGCGGTTTGGCGGCACTCCCGCACAGGTGATCGAGGTCTTGGGCCTGATGGGCGATGCCTCGGACAATATCCCCGGAGTCCGGGGCGTGGGTGAGAAGACGGCAGTGAAGCTGATTCAGGAACACGGCAGTATCGCTGCGGTTTACGAAAACCTCGTTCAGGTGAAGGGCAAGCTCCGGGAAAAGCTGGAGGTCGGACACGAAAGCGCCCTGCTCTCGCGGGAACTAGTCACCATCGACACTGAGGTGCCAATTCCAGCGACCTTGGAGGATTTGCACGTCGAGCGGGTGGCGTTGTGCGGAAATCCGGAATTCCTTGCTCTGCTAGAGGAGTTGGAGTTCAACACCCTGCTGAAACGCTTCGGGGATTTGTCCGTGCCAAAAGTGCAGCCCAAACCCTCCACGCTTCCGGAAACTCCAGAACAAGCCCCACCACCGCCTGCGACGGGAGCGCGGGGTGGCGCACCCGCGTTGGCAGTCTCCGAAATTCCGGAAACCGAGCCGGAGCCAATGCAGGTTGCCGTGAACCTGTTGGAAACCCCGGAGCAGTGCGAACGCTTCCTGCAATCGTTGCCTTCTGGAACCCCGTGCGGACTGGCGTTTGCGCATGACGGAGGACATCAGGTGGATCTGCGGCTGACGCACTTGGCAATTTCCGGAGAATCTGGACGCGCCGGAGTGCTGGAGTTCAAGGCTAAGAACCCCACCCCACCCCACCCCGACAATCGTCAACCGACAACTGAAATCCTCCAAGCGTGGCTGTCAAACCCGGAGGTTCCCAAGGTGGTTCACAACCTCAAGCAAGTGACGCAAATTCTTGCATCCGCGGGAATCGAGCTTGAAGGCGTAGTCGGAGATGTGATGATCGCAGCGCACCTCGCGGACCCGCTGGAACAGCGGCAGGACTTGGATTTCCTGATCAGTCGGCGGCTTCAGTTTCGGCGTCCGGAGACGGTGACGGAGGACGGACCGCAACTTTCCATGTTCGTTGATGAAGTGGCCACGATCCGCCAGCGACTTGGAGAAGACGCAGTGTTCATTTGGGCGTTGCACCTGCGGTTGACTCCGCAGTTGGAGCAATCCGGAACATGGCCCGTTTACCGTGCGCTCGAACTGCCCCTCGCTCAAACCCTTGCCCGCTTGGAACAAGTCGGTGTGTCCGTGGATGTGCCCAAACTCAACGAAATTTCCAACGAGTTCGAGGGACGCCTCAACGAGTTGCGAGCGCAGCTTCACCAACTTGCGGGAGAGGAGTTCAACGTCAATTCCATCGTGGAATTGCAGCACATTCTCTACGAGAAACTCCGGCTACACGAGCAGTTCCGGATCAAGCCCAAGAAGATCAAGCTTGGATTGGGATTGTCCACCAACGAGGAAACACTGGAAAAACTGGCCGGGCACGAACTCCCCCGGACTCTCCTCAACTACCGTTCGCTCTACAAGCTCAAGCACACCTACCTCGACCAGCTTCCCACCTACGTCCATTCACGCTCCGGACGCATCCACTCAAGTTTCAACCAGACGGCAACGGCGACCGGACGACTCTCCTCGGAGAATCCCAACCTCCAGAACATCCCGGTGCGCACCGCAGAGGGTCGTCGGGTGCGCCGGGCCTTTGTTCCCTCTGCACCGGAACGGGTTTTGCTCTCGGCAGATTACAGCCAGATTGAACTGCGCGTAGTCGCGCATTACTCAAAAGACCCCACCTTCCTCGCCGCTTACCGCGAGGGGCTGGACATCCACGCACTCACCGCCTCTGCGGTTTTCGGAGTTGCCGAGAGCGAAGTCACGCGGGAAATGCGCTCCGCCGCCAAGGAGATCAATTTCGGCCTCATCTACCGCATGGGGGCCGATCGACTCGCGTTGGTGACGCACACTCCCAAGGCCGAGGCCAAAGCGTTCATTGAGCGCTTTTTCCAAAAGTATGCAACCATCCACGCGCTTCAGGAACGCTTCCTCGACCAAGCCCGCCAGCAGGGTTTCGCACAAACCCTGCTGGGGCGGCGGCGCTACCTGCCGGAGATCAACGGAGGCGGACTCGCCAAACGCATGGCTGAAGGCGCGGCAGTCAACACTCCCATTCAGGGTTCGGCAGCCGAGATCATCAAACTCGCCATGATCAGAATTGAGCAGCAACTGCGAAAGCAGCGGATGGAGTCCCGGATGGTGCTGTCGGTTCACGATGAACTGGTTTTCGATGTTCTGCGCGAGGAAGAGCCGGAGTTGCGGACGCTGGTGCAGAAAACGATGGAATCCGTGATCGGGCTGGAAGTGCCGCTGGTGGTGGAACTCGGTAGCGGCGCAAACTGGCTGGACGCGCATTAACGGCGCATCCCCATCCCCTAAAAAAACATCCAGCACACCTTGGGTTTGCGGATCAGGCTGTAGCGACGTTCCTTCTTCAGACGGTGACACTCGGCAGCGTTGTAGAGCTTGTCTCCGGAGGTGGCGGTGCGGGCAGGGCCACCGCAACCGGAGAATCCTAGACTCATCAACAAAAGGCCGCCCAGCAACCACCGGAAGCCAAGGTGTTTCCGGAAATGCCGCTTGCTGCGCCTCACTCGGTCTGCCCCATCAACTGGTTGCGGCGGTAGGCTTCACGGATTTGCCGATCGCTCATTTCCGGAAAAATCTCCCGCAACTGCCGAACGATGTCTGCTGGCGGCAGGGGGAGTTGTCGCCGCGCTGTAGCAGCTGACTGGGGCGCGGCTTTCGGAGGTTTCTGCGGTTGGGGCGGTGGGACGGGCTGGAGCGGTGCGGGAGCAGGTGTTTTTTCTGCTCCGGAGAACTGCGAGCGCACTTTGGCGGTGATCGCGGCTAAGGTCCGTTGGGTGTCTTCGATCAACTGCTCGGCCCGCTCCCGCCACGGCACTTCCTTGACCCCCTCCTTCAGTCGCCGAAGGGCTTTCCTCGGGTTTTCCTGCGCCTCCTTCACCAGCGCAAGCGGATCATCGCCCCGTTGCTCAAGGTACACAAAGCCAATGCCCAAGCCGATCACGCCGAGTGTGGTCAGCAGGATCAGCATTAACAGGGACAGCTTCAGGAACAGCATCAAGAGCCGCATGGCACAGGCAAGCGTGGGGTGAAATTAGGTTCGCGCATCAGAACGCGACTGCGGTAATTTCGCAAGCGATTTCCGGGACAGACAGCAGCGGTAGATACTTTTCTTCAGCTTCCCCCGAACCCGGAACTCGAGCTTCCTCATCGGAACTTGGAGTTCAGAATTAACATGTTGACATCCCCGGAATGCCCTGTTATACTTTTTTCGCCATATTGCTGCAATTTGCGGCATCCGTCCACTTTCCAAGAGGAGGGTGGAAACTTATTAACCCAATCAGCAATCTAGGAGAAGAAGTATGAAAGAGGTAAACTCGCTTCAACAGATGCATCGTGATGGGCGCATCAATCGGCGGGATTTTCTCAAGGTGATGGGTGCCTTGGGATTCTCGGCAATGGCCGCCAACGAGCTTTTGACGGCATCAACGGTTCTGGCGGGGACGCCGGTAAAGGGTGGAACCGCCATCATGGCGAACAACATACACGGCCCGGATGATCAGATGGACCCGATCGTGTTCACGTCGGGCATTGACTACCAGCGTGGCATCTGCACCTACAACGGTCTTATCCAGATTCTGGACGACATGAGCCTGCATCCGGAACTGGCGGAGGAGTGGTCGGCAAACAGCAACGCCACCGAGTTCACCTTCAAGATCCGCAAGGGGGTGCGCTTCCACGATGGCTCCAAGTTTTCGGCGGATGACGTGGTCTGGAGCATGAACCGACACCTCGGCAAAGACTCGGCCTCTGTGGCCAAGGCGTTCTTTGCGAATGTCACCGAGTGGAAGAAGGTGGATCAGTACACCGTGAAGGCGATGCTCAGCTCGCCGGATTCGGACTTGCCGATCAAGCTGGGGGAGAAGCAGTGCAAGGTAGTGCAGAAGGACACTGTGGACTTCACGAAGGGCAACGGCACCGGACCGTTCCGGCTGGTTTCCTTTGAGCCGGGGGTGAAGTCGCTCCACACCCGCAACGAGGACTACTGGCGGGAGGGTGCGCATTTAGATTCGATTGAAGTGACGGCCATCACTGATCCCATTGCACGGGTCAGCGCGCTCATTGCAGGCAATGTTGATCTGATCAGCTCGGTGGATGCCAAAGCGGTGAAGCTGATTGACAAATCTGCCGGGGTGCATGTGAGTTCGGTGCCTTCGGGCCAATACGGCGGCATCTGCTGCCTGAAGAATACCTTACCAGGTTATAGCGATGATTTTGTGATGGGACTGCGGTACATCCAAGACCGCGAGCGCATCGTCCGCAAGATCATCAAGGGCCACGGTGTGGTGGGTAACGACCATCCGATCTCAATAGCCTACGGGGCGGACCACTGTTCAGAACTGGCCCAGCGGCAATACGATCCCGACAAAGCCAAGTGGCATCTGAAAAGAGCTCATATATCTTCAGCTGAGGTCGTTGTTGCGCCAGTGCAGGTCGGCATTGAGGACACCTGCCTGCTGATGCAGAACAACCTGCGCAAGATTGGCTTTGACCTCAGGGTTAAGAAAGTGCCGTCCGATGGCTACTGGGGTGCGGTCTGGATGAAGGAGCCGCTCAACGTGGTGTCCTGGAACATGCGTCCGACGGCGAACGCGATGATGGGAATCCAGTTTGCTCCGGGCGGAGCGTGGAACGACACCTTCTGGAACAACAAGCGCTTCGGCAAGTTGTTGAAGATGTCCCTCGCCGAAACTAATGCCGCCAAACGCCATGAGATGCATTGCGAGATGCAAACCTTGGTACACAACGGCAGCGGCATGGTGATTCCGTATCATGTGAACATGTTGGACGGCGTCAGCGACAAGATTCACGGAATCAAGAATGTCCCGCTGGGGGCGCTGGGAGCCTATTCATGGCCCGAGTTCGCCTGGAAGGCATAGGGGAGCATTCCCCAATCTGAAAACAAGGCCCGCATCAGTTTATCGTGCGGGCTTTTTTTAGATTCCGACCCCGTTCATTCCTGCCAACCCTTGTGGAGGCGTAACCGAGCATGATGTTACAAGCCATTCTGCGCCGGACTGGTATCAGCGTTGCCACACTCTTCGTGGTCTCCATCCTGATTTTTGTGGGCACTAGCATCCTGCCGGGGGATGTTGCCGAGATCATTCTTGGGCAGATGGCGACTCCGGAATCACTGGCGGCGCTGCGCACCAAACTCGGCATTGACCAGCCACCGCACATCCGCTACTTCATGTGGCTGGGGAATCTGCTGAGCGGGGATCTCGGAATCTCCAAGGCCGGTTCCGGATTCGGCACCATCGGCACTCCGATTTCCACTATGATCAGTGGTCGCTTGGGGAATACTCTGCTCTTGGCAGGTGTGGTGGCGATGATCGCCATTCCGCTCTCGCTGTTCCTTGGGCTGCTGGCCGCAATGTTTCCGGGCACCCGGCTGGACCGGACCGTGACTTTCTCCACGCTCAGTCTGATTTCCGTCCCGGAGTTTCTGGTGGCCACGTTGCTGGTTCTCGTGTTTGCCGTGCATTTGGGATGGTTGCCTGCGGTCGCTTATTTGAGCGGAACGGAGTCCGGCTGGCAATTGGCGAAGGCACTGGCGATTCCAACCCTGACGCTGGTGATTGTCGCGTCCTCGCAGATCATCCGCATGACGCGGGCCACGGTGCTGAACGTGATGAGCTCGCCCTACATCGAGATGGCGATCCTCAAGGGGGTGCCGCGCAAGCGTATCATCCTGCGGCACGCACTCTTCAACGCCATTGGCCCCATCGTCAACGTGATCGTCCTCAACCTCGCCTACCTGATCAGCGGGGTGGTGATTGTCGAAACCATCTTTGCCTATCCGGGCATGGCCAAGCTGATGATTGACGGGGTGCAGACCCGCGACCTGCCGCTCGTCCAAGCCTGCGCCATGATCTTCTGCGCGACTTACATCGTGCTGATCTTCATTGCGGACATGTCCTCCATCCTCTCAAATCCACGCTTACGGCATCCCAAATAGAGACGCTTATGTCCGAAATGGAGGAGCAAACCAACCCCGCACCGCAATTCGAGGAACTTCCGGACGCACCACCCAAGCGTCGGCTGAAACTGTCCTGGCCCGGAAAACTTGGAGCGGTACTGGTGCTGTTCTGGGTGGTGATAATCTTCATCGGTCCCAGCATCGCGCCCTACTACGAGGCGGACATTCTGGACGAGGAACTCTTCATCGTTCCGGGCGGCGACGAGTATCCGGACACCGACTTTCAGATGCCGAGCAAGGTGGCCTACCTCGGCACCGACTACCTGGGACGGGACACGCTCTCCCGGATTCTCTACGGAGCGCGGACCACGATTGGCATTTCGTTCATCGCCACGATGCTGGCCTATTTGATCGGGGTGACGCTGGGCATCGCCGCCGCAGTTGGGGGCGGTTGGCTGGACACCGGGTTGAGCCGCATCAACGACGCCTTCCTTTCCATCCCGCACATCATGCTCGGACTCATCGTGATCGCCGCCGTCGGCAGCACAATCCCCATTCTGATTGGCATCACCGGGTTCATTTACGCGACCAGCGTTTTCCGGATCGCCCGCTCGCTGGGGCAGGACGTGATGGTGAGCGATTTTGTGGAGGCCGCCAAGGTGCGCGGTGAGGGACTGTGGTGGATCATCACCCGGGAAATCCTGCCCAACATCGCCATGCCACTCGCCACGGATTTTGGGTTGCGCTTCGTCTATATCATTCTCTTCATCTCAAGCCTGAGCTTTCTCGGCCTTGGCGTGCAGCCGCCCATGTCCGACTGGGGCAGCATGGTGAAGGAGAACTTGGCGGGCCTGCTCTACGGCTCCATTGCCCCGCTGGTACCTTCCCTTGCGATTGCAACGTTGACCATCGCGATCAACATGATCGTGGATGACATTTCCGCCCACTCCGGAGGTAAACTCGCCAAGAGGATGATCTGATGCTCGCACTGCTGGAAATCGATCAACTCCAGATCGACGCACGCAAGGATGACGGTAGCCTGTTGCCCATCGTCAAGGGCGTGAGCTTCAACGTCAACCGAGGCGAAGTCGTGGCCCTGATTGGCGAATCCGGTTCTGGGAAAACCACTATCGCCCTCTCGGCCTTGGGCTACAGCAAACCCGGACTTGAGTTCACTGGAGGTGAAGTGCGCTTGGAGGGCCGTGATGTCATTTCCATGCCCTCTGAGGAAAAGCGGCAACTGCGCGGGGAACGCGTAGCTTATCTGGCACAAAGCGCAGCCGCTACCTTCAATCCGGCCTTGACGATTGGCGAGCAGGTGACTGAATCTGCAGTGCTGCACGGGCATTTCAATCAGGAAGAGGCGACTCAGCGGGCGGTATCGCTTTACCACGCCTTGGAACTGCCCGATCCAGAACGGCTGGGAAAGCGCTACCCACATCAAGTCTCGGGTGGCCAGTTGCAAAGGCTAATGGCCGCAATGGCACTCTGCAGCAAACCGGACCTGCTGGTGTTGGACGAACCGACGACGGCGCTTGATGTCACAACGCAGATTGAGGTGCTGAAGTCCTTCAAGTCCGTGATCAAGCAAGAGGGATCATCCGCGATTTATGTGACCCATGACCTTTCAGTGGTTGCGCAGATTGCAGATCACATCATAGTGCTTTACGCTGGAGAAATCCAGGAACACGGCAACGCCGGGCAAGTCATCAATCAGCCCAGCCACGACTACACGCGGCGCTTGATGGCCGCTGTCCGTCCGCTGCCTGCTGCCGGGCAGGGAGACGAAACGAGCGGAGAACACCGCCGCGACGCTCCGGCATTGGAGGTGAAGAACATCATTGCGGGTTACGGCAGAAAGCAGGCGGACGGCACTCCGGCGATCACCGTGCTGCGCGATGTCCACATGGCGATTGAGCGGGGGCACACGGTGGGAATCATCGGGGAGTCCGGATGCGGCAAGTCTACGCTGGCCCGCGTGATGTCCGGGCTGCTGCCTGCGAGCAAAGGCGAGGTTCTGCTGGATGGGGAAGCATTGCAACCCGATCTCCGGAAGCGCAGTCGCAATCAGCTTCAGAAGATTCAGTTCGTCTTTCAAATGGCGGACACGGCACTCAACCCACGACAGCGCATCGACCAGATTCTCGGACGTCCGCTCGAATTCTACTTGGGCCTGAAGGGTCAAGAAAAACGCAGACGCATTGCCGAACTGCTCCAGATGGTAGAGTTGCCCCAGGAGTTTGCCGGGCGTTATCCTGAAGAGTTGTCCGGGGGACAGAAGCAGCGAGTCAACCTCGCCCGCGCCCTCGCTGCGTCTCCGGAGGTGCTGATTTGCGACGAGGTGATCTCGGCACTCGACACCATTGTCGGAGCCAATATCATCGAACTCCTCAAACGCTTGCGCAAGCAAACCGGGGTCTCGTTTGTCTTCATCAGCCATGACCTTTCCACGGTCGCCTCCTTCGCAGATGAGATTGTCGTGCTTTACGCAGGAAGGGTGGTTGAACAGGGTAAGACAGACCATGTGCTTGCACCGCCGTATCACCCTTACACGCGGTTGCTGATCTCGTCGGTTCCGGAACTGCGGGTCGGCTGGCTGGAAGAAACTATGCAGACTCAGGAGGCGCAAGCGGGCATTGACCGGGTCGTCAAGTTGACGGACATCGGTTGCCCCTTCTTCGACCGCTGCCCAATCGCGATCGAAGACACCTGCGACCGCGAAGCCCCTCCTATCCGGAACACTGGCGACGGCCACACCATTGATTGCCATCGCAGCGCAGAAGAATTCGTGCGCTGAGTTGCAGGGAACTGTTTTTCGTGGTGGATCACTTTGAACGAATACGACCAATACGACGCCACCGGACTTGCTGCACTCATCGCCACCGGGGGCCTTTCCGCATCCGAGGTCATCGAGATCGCGATTGCCCGGATTGAAGCGTTGAACCCTGCGCTGAATGCGGTGGTTGCCAACCTCTTTGATGAGGCACGGGTAGCCGTGCGCAACGGGCTGCCCAACGGTCCTCTGCGTGGGGTGCCTTATCTGGTCAAAGATCTCAACACCTTGGTGGCGGGGGTTCCTGCCACCAGCGGTAGCCGCGCCTTCCAAAAGTTTGTTCCGAAAGATGACAGCACGTTAATTTCCCGATTGCGTGCTGCTGGCCTGGTCATCCTTGGAAAGACCAACACTCCTGAGTTTGGACTAAACATCTGCACGGCGCCTCGCTTGTTCGGGCCGACGAGGAATCCGTTTGATCCGGAACGCAGTGCCGGGGGATCAAGTGGCGGTTCGGCCTGTGCCGTGGCGGCGTCAATGGTGCCTGCTGCTCATGCAACCGACAGTGGCGGTTCGATCCGGATTCCTGCGAGCAACTGCGGCCTGTTTGGTCTGAAACCCTCCCGCGCTCGCATCCCACTTGGCCATGAAAAGAGCGAGGGTTTGGCGGGACTCAGTGTTGCCCATGCGATCACTCACAGCGTGCGTGATTCCGCTGCGCTTTTGGATGCCACTGCGGGGCCGATGGTCGGCGATTTCTACAGCGCACCACCTGCCAGCCGTTCATTTTTGAGTGCACTTGAGGGGCCGCTACCGAAGTTTCGTGTGGCACTTTGGACCTCCGGATATGCTGGTGAAAACATTGCTTCGGCTTGCCAAACTGCGGCTCGTGACGCAGCGCGTTTGTGTGAATCTCTGGGCTGTCGCGTCGAAGAAGCCCGCCCCTCCATTGACGGCCATGCGTTGCGAGAAGCCTTCGATGTGCTGTTCTGCGCCAACATTCACAATGTGGTGGAGCAGATCCGTTCTGCAAATCCGGAAGCCGACTTTGAGGAAATGTTTGAACCTGTCACTCTGGCATGCAGTCTGGCCGCTCAGCGGTTCCGTGCGGTGGATTATGTGAGGGGAATGGACTGCATCCAGCAGGCGGCCCGGACTTTGGGAGAATTTTTTGAAAACCACGATGTCCTACTGACCCCAACCCTCGCCAATCCTCCGTTGCCTCTTGGCGCAATGAGTATGATGACAGACGATTGGGAGGCTTATCTCAATAAGATGCTGAATGAGATTCCTTTTACGCCGTTGTTCAATGCGACCGGTGCCCCGGCGGCTTCAGTTCCGCTGGGACGCTGTCCAGACGGACTTCCCATCGGAATCCAGATCGGTGCGGGATTTGGCGAAGAACGGTGCTTGCTCCGCCTTGCCAGAGCGTTAGAGGAAGCCGCTCCTTGGCACCAACGTTCCTGAAGGTTTGACCAAAACTCATGAAGCCGTACCGTGTAGCCCTGTTTGATGCCTTTTCCGAGGAACTGTTTGGTGGCAGTGTCGCGGGGATAATCTGTGACGCCCAAGACCTCCCGGATGAGCTAATGCAGCAAATCGCAAAGGAGATTGGGGCACCCGCCACCTGTTTTATCGTTGGAGTCGATGACTGTGGTGTGGAGGTCCGGTTCTTTTCTACCGTCAAAGAATACCCCATGTGCGGGCATGGTACGGTGGCGTTGATGACATGGCTGGCAGGCGACGGCGTGTTCACGGTTGATCCAGGCGAGAAGCGTGTTGTGGAATTGCGCACACCCAGCCACACCACCAACGTTGCATTGCAGCAACGTCCGGATGGTCGTCTGGAAGTCATGCTCACCCTGTCCGGGGTGGCTTTTGAATCCTGTTCGGTCAGTGAATCGGACCTCGCTCCTTTGTTCGGAACTGCAATCGCAGACGCAGTTGGTTCGTTGCCCTGCGAATTGGCGGTTGCCGAGTTTTCTCACCTAGTGGTTCCGGTTGATTCCCTTGAGACGATACGTAACCTTTCTCCGGATTATGGAAAGATCGAATCGTTGTGTCGGCACATCCACGCTGACACTCTGGTTTTGTTCACACTCGAAACCGAATGCCCTGAGAGTACGATCCATTGCCGCGAATTTTGTCCTCTGGTCGGTACACCCGAAGCTCCAGCGTCCGGAACCACCAATCGTGCCCTCGCTTGCTACCTGCTGAGGCATGGACTGCTCGACTCCGAATCCAGCGACTGCGATACCATCATCAGCGAACAGGGGTATGAGATGAACCGTCCAAGTCAGATTCGTACTGAACTGACCATGTGCGATGGAGAACTGACACAAATCAAGGTCGGTGGGGTTGCGACCAAGACCATTGAGGGGGTGTTTTATGTTTCGTGAGGAGTGACTGAATTCTTCACGGCTTGTCCGCTTGCGCAGAGGCTTGTGCCTTTTCAAGCTCCCTAATCACGGAAATCACGTCCGCAATCGTGTTTTTAAGATTCGCCGCAAGCTGTCCGGAATCATCGGAAAGTGGCAGGGAGTGGAGCAAGTGTTGCAGCTTGGCCTGTGCCAGCCACGCACTGTGGCGGGCCAGTTCGGCGACAATGCCCGGCTCGCCATAACACGGCATGTCGTGAACGGCGGTTGGGTCTGGACAAGAGAGGTTACGCGACACGAATCCGGGCACCATCGTGATGCGATCTCCCGGAGCAAGCAGTTTCGCGGCCCGGTGAACCACCATGTTGCCCTGTTGGAAAATCGCGTAGCCTGCGGCAGGGAACCGTGTCCGGATGACGCGATCCTGCGGCAATTCACTGGTGATGCCGTAGCGCACCTCGTGGACGGCCAGGTTGAAGGTTTCCGCGATTTCGAACTTCGTCCCCTGAAAGTACTCAAACGCCCCGCCTTTGAGTTGGGCGGGGTCGCTCATCATCAACACATAGTCAAAGCCAATCCCGTCAAAATGCCAGGCATCCACGGCCTGGCTGAGGTCTTGCGGGGCATAGTTCACATAGAGTTGCTGCGACGGCATCGAGTGCGGTGCCAAGGGAGTGCCGCCGATTTTCGAGAGGTGGTCCAGAATCTCCGGGCACGCGCAGAGGTCGCGCAGGAATTTTGAGCGGTACACGCCTCCCGCAAGGTGGGACGGCACCCGATCCCCCGCGATCTCCGAACGCTGCGCCTTGAGCCGCGACACGACTTGATGGGTCACTCGCACTCCCTCCTCGGACAGCATCCGGAAGGGAGAGGTCACGGCCACTGGTGAGGCGCAGGCGTCAATGGCAGACTTGTCATACCCAAACTCAGCAAGAGTCAAAATCTGTTCGGGCCACTCCAAGGCAAGATGCTGGTCCGGATCGTAAGTGGTTTCGTCTGCAAAACATTCGTAGCCTGCGGGCAAGTGTGTCGGGAAAATCGGTGGGTTGGCGAGCATCGTCATTTTTGAATTTGAGTTTGTTACCGGGTGTGGCATCGTCAATCCCTGTAGCTGAACTCGATACCCATTTCATTACAAGACGACAACATATAAGCAACAGAGGTCAAATGCCAGTAGCCCACTATGATGCACCATCCATGAACATCGCGGTTCCCTTTCCAGAAGAGCTTCCGGCGGGTTACGAATGGCTACCGAACGAGATACGGTTCGATCCTAACAAACACTTGGCGTTGGAGCCTCCCACCTGCGTGATCACGTTGACCGAACTGGGCTATTCAGAATCCGAGATTGAGTCGACCGCCACCCCGTTTGCGGCATCGGAACCTTTCCGGGTGCTGTCCGACGAGGGTGCCAAGATCATGCTCCAGACCGCCGGAACCCTGCGGGCCTACACGAAACGCGGGGGCAACCGCATTGAGAACATTGTCCGAGGAGGTTGTTACCGCTCCCGCTGGCTACGGGATTTGTGCATCAGCCCAGAGGTCACGGAAGTGATGGCCAACATCTATGGCACGAGGATCGCGCCGCACACCATGCCTGTGCATCTTGGTCACATGAACTTCGAGCCCAGCAACGTGAACGAGGCGGTGGACAAGTGGCATCACGACACCATCCCTCTTGATTATGTGATGATGGTGACGGACCCGAAAAAACTTCCGGGAGGGCGGTTCGAGTATTTTCTGGGCACGAAGGAGGAGGCTGCTGCTCTTGGGGCCGCAGGCAAGACACCGCCTCCGGATCGCATCGTGGCTCCAGACTTTCCCGGACCCGGTTACGTCATCGCCCTGCACGGCAACATGGTGGTGCATCGCGGCGCGCCCCTCACGGCTCAGGCCGAACGCATCACAATGGTCAATGCCTATGTGGCTCTAGATCGCACCGGCAACGACCAAAGCCGCACCCGCGACCTCATCGGCATTGACGACGATGCTGCGCTCTACACGGAATGGGCCAAGCACGCGGCGTGGCGGGCACAAGGACGGCTTGGTGATTTGATCGAAACCCTGCCGTTCAATCAGGAGCCGGAAGCCGTCATTTCGCGTCTGGAGTCTGCGGTTGCCGATGTGCAGCAGGCGATTGCTGACATGAAGGCCGGACCACGGGAGGCCGAACACTACGAGCGTTGAACTGATCAAGTCGAAACCACGCTGGAATCGGCCTCTCCTGCCTCGCTGGCGCTGGACGACACCCGCTTGCGCCCACGCGGGTGAAGGCGGTGGTAAACCTCGTGGTAGTCGGGGCGGTTGATGTGCGCGTACTGGAGGGTGGCGTCGAGGCTGACGTAGCCAAAAAGGTCACGAAGGTCGTTGAGGTCCATGCCGTTCTGGAGCAGATGCGCTGCAAAGGAATGCCGGAGGATGCGCGGATTGAGCGGACTCGTGATGCCCGCACGCTGGGCGTATTTGCGCACCAGCGCCCAGAAGCCAACGCGCCCCATGCGCGTCCCGTTGCGTCCGGGGAAGAGGCACGGGTCCTGTGGATTAGTGAGCCGTTGCGCCCTGCCGTTTTCGAGGTAGCCACGGAGGGCGACCACCGCGACAGGCGTCACGGGCACCATGCGCTCCCGCCGCGCTCGGACCTTCAGGAAGGAGAGGTCGAGAAAGAGATCCTCCACATCCAAGCCGAGCAACTCGTTGACCTTGAGTCCGCTGGAGTAGAGCAGTTCGAGCATCGCCTGGTCACGGAGTCCAAGGTAGTGCTCCGGAGAGGGTGCATTGAGGAAAGCGACCACCTCTTCCGGAGTGAGCAGTTGTGGGGGTTCCGGTAGAATCTCCGGGAAACGCATGCGGTGGACGGGATTGGACAGGATCAACCCCTGCTGATCAACGTAATCCAGAAACAGCTTGAGTGAGGACAAGTGTCGAGCCACCGTCCGGGGCTTGTGCGAGGTTTGCAGGTGGGCGACGTAATCGTTGAGGTCATCAAAGCCCAACGCCCGGAGCCGCACCACCACATCCCCGTCCCACACTCCCAGCCACGTCAGGAATTTTTTGAGGTCAAGCCGATGGCAATGGAGGCTGTTTTCGGAGTAGCGGTTGGACTGGAGGTGCTGGAGAAACTCGGCGACGAGCACCGGAGGAAAGGAGGAGGGAGAAGCGCTGGACATGAAAAATGCAAAAAGGTCCGCGGTGCCGTGTCAAATAGGGCTTTTGTACCTGGCCCTCAACAAATAGGGTGCGGTGTGAAGGGATTAGGCGTCCTTCCTAAAGGATGGAAGGCTGGCACACCCCCTTCAGGGACTGACCCCTCACTGACACGTTAGGTGCAAAAGTTTGATCACGCACACCGCAGGCCATTCACGATTCTGGTCTCCACGCACATCACACGCCTGTCCCCGCATTGGATCGAGATTGCAAGGCCGACTCCAGCCGCTGAGTCATGGACGAAAGGTCGCGCTCCAACTCATCCAAGTCTACTTGACGCTTCTGGAGAGTCAAGATTTCATCGGCGAAGTTCAGGGCCAGCAGCAACGCAAGTTGCGAAGGGCTGGTGAGGTCGGACTGCTCCCGAACCTCGTTCATCTGTTCTTCCAGATACCGTTCCACCTCGCGGATGTGCTCCTCCCCGTAAGGGCTGGCGACAGCGAATTCGTTGCCGTTGATGTTGATTTGGTACTGCTTCAAGTCGTGTTCGTCCACGAAATACTCCTCATCGCTCCATGATGCTGGCATGACCTCCGTCTGGAGGCCGCTGGCCTCTCCTTGCTCCCCACGAGCTTGCCGGTTGAAGTGGCACTCAAGAGATGTTAAGCTTTATCAGTTTTTTCCAGTAGAGGCAAAGACTTTTTGTAAGTCCGTGTCTCTCCATCCACTTCCAGACCGACGATTCCCTTGATGAGCAACACCACCCGTCCCCCCTTTTCTGATGACGACAAGCAGGAGTTTGGGCAATTGCTGCTGCTAGATCGACTGATGCAGTACGAAAACGCGCTGGCGGATGACCGTGAGGTTGCCGACACTTGCGACAAGCTTGAGGAGCAGGAGAAAGTGCTGAAGGGGAAGTTCTTCCGCTCGGACGAAGAGGACTTTGAACTGGAGCAGGTTCAGCAGGATCTCGTCGCAGCCCGGCAGGCTCGTGAGGAAACGGCGCAGGCCCTCAAAGAAGCCATGCCAAACCATCTGAGCATTGCCCTGATCGAGCAAGATGAATCTGAACTGGAACCCTTCCTTAAGCACATGGAACAGCGGGGCGTGATCTGTGTGGACGAGCAGAACTGCTTTGCCCCTACCGAGCAGGGGCACAAGGTCTACGAACAGTTGGTCGAGCAATTGGATTCGTATGTCACCCACTTTGATGTGTACGCCTATGTCGATTTGGAGGAGGGTGGATTTGCTGACCCAGAAACCGACTTGCTGGAGGACAACCGCTGGTCGGACCTACGGGTGGCGGTCGCGGAACACAAGGGCGTGGACCCCTATCGTGTGGTTTTTCTGGCGATGCTGAGTGCCGAGGCGTTTTTCGAGAATCCGGAATGGCGCTTCGATTTGGCGGTCGGCAGCTTGTTTGATGAACTGGACGCGACCGTGCAGGACCAGATTACGGTCGCGGAATTGGGGTATGAGGATGACGAGGGCGAGGTTTCTGGAGAGGACGTGATCGCGGACATCATCGAACAGGGCAGCGCGTTGGCAAAGGAACGCTTCCGGGCACGTCAGGACGCAGAGGAGCAAGCCACCCTGCCGGATGAGCAGGTGCTCACCACCACCTACTACTGGTAAACCAGATGCCCCGCGAATCGCGTCCCCAGCAAAAATCAGGAGTGCAGACGCCGAGGATCAACTGGTATCCCAGCCACATGCTCAAGGCGAAGAAGGAATTCGCTGCGCAACTCAAACGAGTGGATGTGGTGCTCGAATTGCGGGATGCCCGGATTCCGGAAACTTCCGTCAACCACGACTTTGAGCAGTTGTTGGGACAAAAGCGTCGGCTTGTGCTTTTCAACAAAACCGGACTCGCCGATCCAGATGCGACCAAGGCGTGGGAGGCGCGTTTGCGAAACGGAGAGCATCCCCACCTCTTCATTGACGTCCTCACCAGCCGCAACCTCAAGCGTATCCTGCCACTGGCTCAACAACTCATGGCAGAACGCTGGGGCAACCTCCACAAGCGCGGGATCAATCCTCCTGTCCTCAAACTGCTCATCGCAGGCATCCCGAACGTGGGCAAGTCCACCCTCATCAATCGGCTGGTGCATCGCAAAGCTGCGGAAACCGGGCCACGTCCGGGAGTCACGAAGCGGCAGGAGTGGGTGCGGCTGGCACGGGATGCACGGCTGCTGGACACTCCGGGCATCCTCTGGCCCAAGATCGAGACGATGGAGGCAGGGTTCCGATTGGCGGTCACAGGCGCGATCAAGGACGAAGTGGTGGGCATCGACCGCGTCTGCGATTTCCTGCTTCGCACCCTACAGACGCAAAACCCGGAGGTGCTGTCGAAGTGCTATCGACTTGAAGACACTCAGGTGGAATCGGACCCGCAGGAATTGCTGGCACAGATTGCCCAGCGACGTGGCTGCCTCAAACCCGGCGGGGTGGTGGACGAGGTTCGTGCCGCAACGGTGGTGCTCCGTGATTTCCGAGAAGGACGTTTGGGGCAGCTCACCTTCGATGATCCCAACGGTTAATCCTCAACGATCCGAATGCCATCCGGCTGCAGTACCTTCTGCATGAACGGTTCCGGGAGCGGACTTGGAGCCGTAGCGGCGGAGCGCAAGCGGATTTGCCCTGCACTCTCCTGATACGTCTCACACGCCAAGCTGCCCGTCCAGTACACGGTGAGTCCGGAACTCAGTTCCACACAAGCACTCCCCGAGACCCGGAAGAAACCCCCAAGCTGCCCTGCACCGAAACCTCCGGACTGCCGCTGGAGTTTCAAATCACCTCCTACGCTAGCGAAAACCACCGGGGCAGCACTCAGGTGTTGCGGGGCACTGCTGGGCAGACGCAAGCTCAAGTCTCCCGCCACGTCCAGCCAGAGCCACGGCACCCCGACTTGTTGAAAATCCAGCTCCCATCTCAAATCCCCTGCTGACCGAATCGTCAGTGCCTGTCCGGACAGCGCGTGAGTTTGTGAAGTTCCGTCCGCAAAAGTCACAGAAAACTGCGAAGCCTGCCAAGTGATTCGACTGCCGTCGGGGAAGGTGTAATCCGGAGCAATCCCGGAGGAAGCGGCTTGCAACCAGCGCTGGCTGCGGTTGACCGCCACGCTGGCAAGGTCGGTGGCATTCAGTTCCAGCCAAGCCGGAACGTGGGACTCGGCGGGTTGAAACAGCACCCACGAAATCGCAGAGAGTTCCAGCAACTTGATCCGGAGCAGTCCCTCAACCGCAAAGGCTCCGGTTTCCGGAGGGGGCCGTAGCGTCAGCAGCAGGTCGCTCCCGTCCAGCCCGGTCGTGCCTGTCCAGCCCGGCAGCACTGGAGTGAGGACCTCCGTGACGGTTTGCTCCGCCTGCAATGCTGCCGCAGTCCGGGTTTGCAAAGCGGTCACCGAGACTTGCACGGCCACTTGCACGTCGTGAAAAAGCTGCTGATTTTCGAGGAAGGCTTGGGACTGAAACCGCGAACGGAGCGACTGCTGGAACCAAAGCAGAACTCCAGTGCTGACAACCAGCACCAGCACCACACTGAGAATGAGGGCGAATCCGGGCTTGGGCTTCAGTGCTAAAACCCGAAGAAAGGTTGGGAGAGCAGCCCCCGCGCCTAGCAGGCACGGGGACTCGTGAACGGGATTCAGGAAATCCGCATCACTTGATGGGGTACGCAGAGACGACGCCCTTGACGTGGTAATCCATCGACTCGATGCCCCCCCGCTTCATGCCCGGCCCCACGCTGGAGCCGTCCTGCTTGGTGAAGCCCGCCGAGAAGGGGAAGTTGTCGTCCATCTCGTCGTTGATCCACTTCATCTTGACGGTCTCGACGTGGTTGACGACTGTGCCGGGCACGTTCGGTCCCCACGGGGAGAGGCCCACGCAGTTTTCCTTCAGACCCCAAAACGGAGTCTCGACCTCGTAGTTGCCCGCCGCGACTTTGTCGAGGATGTGCTTGTAGAGGACATTCCAGTTGAACATCGGCCCCGTGGCGTAGCGATCTGGGCCAAAGGAGTTCATCGGCGCGTCGTTCCCCATGCCCCAGAGTGGCTGCGCGGCAGTAGAGTTTTTCTGGGCGAGAGTGATGACGTTGGGAGAGTCCGTGGTCGTAAAGAACACGTCCGCGCCCCACTCATGCACCGTCTTAGCGGCCTCCATGTCCTTCGGCGGATCAAACCAAGAGTTGATCCAGATCACGTTCACCTCCACATTCGGATTGACCGACTGTGCCCCCAAGGTCAGTGCGTTGATGTTGGAGATGATCTCCGGAATCGGGTGCGAACCGACCACTCCGATCTTGTTGGTCTTGGTCAACATGCCTGCCGCGATGCCTGCGAGGTAGCGTACCTGATACAAGCGGCAGTTGTAGTTGTCCATGTTCGCGGCGGTCTTGTAGCCCGTGGCGTGCATGAACAGCGTGTCCGCATGTTTCTTGGCGACTTTCGCCATTGGGTCCATGTACCCGAAGGAGGTGCCAAACACGACATCGTGCTTGCGGGCGAGCTTGCGGAAGACTCGCTCAGAGTCCGCTTCCACGACCATCTCCACAAACGTGGACTTGTAACCGTACTTTTCAAGGGACTTGAAACCCTGATAGTGTCGCATGGACCAGCCGCCGTCATTCTTGGGGCCGACGAGCACAAACCCAAGCGAAGGCTTGTCCGCCAGCGCCTGCGAAGCGGCAAGCAGGCCGAGCGTGAGGAGAATGGATAGGATCTTCTTCATGAGGTCTCCTGTGGTTGTGGCCTCAAAGGAGGCCGATTCAGTAAGATTGGCTCAAGCGCCAAAGCAGGTACTCCCCCGATCCAATGGGAGGATACCTCGCGGGATTGTCCGGAGTCTGGCAAGATTCCAGACAGCGGATTTCTGCATGATAGTTCGGATGGCAGAAGAATGCCAGCGAGTAACGCGATTGCTGCTGTTTTAGGTCTTGGGGCAGCACGACGCGATGCGGCGTGGAGCAAAACACATCGTTGCTCCAGCGGGCCAAAAGATCGCCGCCGTTGACCAACACCGTGCCTGGAATGCAAGGGGCCGGAACCCATTCCCCGTCGCGGTTGCGCACCTCCAATCCCCCCTTGTCGTCCTGCAACAGCAGGGTGTGGGTGCCGTAGTCCGTGTGCGCCCCGGCCCGCAGTTGTCCGGGTTTGACCGCCTCCGGGTTTTGCAACGGCGGGTAGTGCAGCACGCGCATGATGTTCGACTCGCCAAGCTCGTGTCGTTCTTGCAGAAAACCTGCGGGCAACTCCAAGCCCACCTCAAAGGCGGCCAGCACCCGTGCGGACATGCGCACACACGCCGCGTAAAATTCCTGCAGCGCCTCCTGAAACGCAGGCAGCGCCTCGGGCCACGGATTCGGATGCTCCGGATTGCCCTCGCGTCCCATGTTGTACGCCTCTTTGAGATCGCCCGGCGCGGTCGGATCCACACTCTCGCGCTCAACGGCAGTGTAGCCCCGGTTGCTGGCCTCGCTCGTCCAGCCGTACCGCTCCTTCTGCGCTTGTGGAAGTTCGAAGAATTGGCGGGCTTCCACGAACACCCGATCCCGTGCAGCAAACTCGGTCAGCAAGTTTTTGGCGTACATGAAGCCGATGGCCGTGTAGGCCTCCCGGACTTCCTGAGCAACAAGGGCAGGATCTTGCGAAAAATCAATGATGGGGATGGTCGCTGTGGACATTAATCTCTTTCATGTCTGATTCCCCACAACTTGTTTCGTTAAGCAAGGCGAGGGCGGTTGCTCTCGATGGAGAAGCATTCAGGAGTCAGGCTCCTTCATTCTGACTTCTGACTTCTTTTTTCTGATCTGGCACTGTTCTGGCTTTTACTTGTGGATGTGAGTTGCAGACGATAGAGTTCCGCCATGCACTTTGCAACGCAAGCGCAAAACCTCCGCAAGGATCGTTGATGTTCCGGATCAGACCCGTTTTTCTGCTGCTGCCCGCCTTCGTGTTTCTGCAAGGAGCCGTTTCGGAGACGTATGCGCTCAACTGCTCGGCACAAACCGTCAAGGCCGCGGTCGAATCCGGTTGGGAGCCGAGCATGATCGCCGCGATCTGCCCGCAGTACAAAGCGACGCTCTCGACAATGGAGGCCAAGGCCAAACTCGACCCAGCACCGGAGGCCCCCCCAGCCCCACGACCCCAACCTCCGGCTCCGCAAGTGGTTGCGGCTCCGTCTGCTGCTCTCAGGGCTGCTCGGACTACGACCGCGTTGACATGGTCTTGGTGGGGGTCCAGCGCGAGGTCATTCTGGAGATGTGCGGGGATCCCCGCCCCCTCCGTAGGCGCGCACGAATCGCCCCAACTGTGCAGCCGACTCCTGCTCCGCAAGCTGCCGAACCCCCACCTGCACCCGTGCCCCCGGAACCGGCCCCCAAAGTCATGGAACCGGAACCAGAACCCATGCCGGAACCCGAACCTTCCGAGCCGGAAACCCCATCGTCCACTCTGGAGGTCAAGCACCGGATCGGCCTTGGCTTCGGTTTTCATACTGGGACGC
>LWDU01031824.1_pt1 | contig 50310 bp, 40 predicted proteins | sample 727161 | NCBI WGS metagenome assembly LWDU01 (sample SAMN04566230, study PRJNA314399) | hydrothermal vent metagenome | isolation source: deep sea hydrothermal plume seawater | place: Mexico: Gulf of California, Guaymas Basin | collected 2004-07-11
TGACTACCTGTGGGGAGATGATGAGTCCGATTCCGGACCCCAGTCTCTGGACAGCCGCACCACCAAGGCCAGCAAGACCGCTGTGGCGGTCTGCGACCGAGGTCAGGCCGAGCGAGTGCTACGCGGTGATGCGACCGACGACGGAAGCGTAGATATCGGCGACTTCATCGTAATGGTGCAGTATATCCTCGGTTACGGAGATGCACCTGTCTCGATGCAGGGAGCCGACATCAACGGCGACCACGCGGTCAACGTGCTCGACCTAGTGATGCTCGCAGATCACCTATGGGGTGGTCAGTGCGAGCGCTGCTAGGCAGCTAGCCGCCACTATACGCTGAGACTTCTCTGGAAGAACTCAGTGCTGCAACCAAGCGCGTGCCTTCGCGCCGTCCACTGACCTCTTGGGGACGGCTGCGAAGGCCGCCAAAACGATTCAACCTCTATCCAGCCACAGTGATAACACGAGGTACAGCACTGGATAAGCCATCGAAGCGAACACCAGCAGTTGAGGAGCGTTCGGGTATAGCATGGCGACGAGCAGGATCGATGCAATCCAAACAATGCCGCCGCCAATGAAGAACCAACGCAATCGGTTGAATCGATTCGGATAGACAAAGCGGACTGGCATAACGCTCAGCGCGCTGAGCGCCAATGTTAGCAGGAGCACATACCACTCGCTGCCGGCGGGAGCTGCGACTACGACGTAGAAGGCGAAGACGTTCCAATAGGACGGAAAGCCTAGGAAGAATCCTTCCTCGGTGTCTTTGGATTCGGCATTGGTGAACGCTAGGGCGCTCGCGACGAGCGGGACGGCTGCCCATAGCGAGGCTGGGTCAGGGAGCCATCCGGCGTGGATTAGAAGGACAATGGGAACGAAAGTGTAGTTGATGTAGTCGATGATGTCATCGAGTCGTGCTCCATCAATATGTGGCGCATGACGCTTGACATTGACCTTCCTAGCCAGCGGTCCGTCAACTGAATCAACTACCATTGCGAGGAACATCCAGAAGAAGGCCATCCGGTAGTCCTCGACGAAAATCGCTTCCAACGAAAGTAGTCCCCAAAGCGCGCCGGACGCCGTACCCAGGTGTACGGACATGGCGAGTGCTCGCTGTTGCGGACTGGTGGAATTATCTGGGCTCACGGGTTTCTCGACTCCTGCTCCTTGAATCCTTGTGAGTCCGTCATGCAGCATCCCCTAGAATATGTTCAGGGGTGGAACCAGAAGGCTAGTCCCAGTACAGCATAGGCTCCCAACAACATGGCCCCTTCGAGCCAGTTGCTCTTGCCGTCTGCTGCGATGGCGTTGACAATCATCACTGCGAGGAAGGCGGCGACCGTCTCAAGAATACCGAACTCGAAGGTCAGTCCGATTCCTAGCATCCAGGCGAAGACCACCATCAAGGGGGCCACAAACACAGCGATTTGGGTGCTCGAGCCGATTGCTATTGCGAACGAGAGATCCATCTTGTTTTTGCCTGCCACAGTCACAGCGGTGAAGTGCTCGGCGGCGTTGCCGAACAGAGGCAGTAAGATCACCCCGATGAACAGGTGCGAAAGGCCGACTTCGCTGGCCGCCTCCTCCAACGAGTGTACGAGAATCTCGGCCATCCAAGAGACAAACAATGTCGCGACTACAAGCAAGATTATCGAATCGCGCTTGGTCATCTTCGGCTCCTCATCGTGAGAGCCATCGGTGGCGAATAGATCGGAGTGCGTCCTCAATTGGAATACCAAGAAAAGGATGTACATTCCGAGAAGGATTACTGCGGCTGCCCTTGACAGGCTTTTCACTCCCTCTGTTCCTTCATCACCTCCCACAGTGAGGTGATACACTGTTGGTACGACTAGAGTGATGACGGCGAGAAGTAGGAGCGAACTGTTTGCAACGAACTGCGTCTCATTAAACGTCTGGACCTTGTGATGTATTCCTCCCCAGACGAATGCTAAGCCCATCACCAACAAGAGATTTCCAAGGATACTACCTATCAGACTGGCTTGTACGATGTGCACCATGACTGTTGCAGTTTCACTGTCCGCGCCAGCCTTGTAGGCTGCCCAGATTGCGAAAACCGCGATGATTAGCTCTGCGGCGTTGCCAAAGGTGGCATTGAGGAGTCCTCCTATGGACTCCGATGTACGCAGGGCAATCTCCTCAGTGGCATGGCCCATCAGGAAGGCGAGCGGCATAATAGCAACCATAGAGGAAAAGAATGCTGCTGTCTGATCATGTGACACGTAGGCGAAGTAGAATGTAATAGGAATAGCCAAGAGAAGTAAATTCAGTTTAGAATGACGAGGATCCATCGCTCTAATCCAGTTGACTTCGCCCTCGGCCATGTCTCTCAGGCCTTGCGACGCACTGAGGGATGGTCAATATTGCGCCGGCGACACGTAGCGTTCATGGCTTCCTGACCAGCCGGCCAGAATGTGAGTGGTGGTTTTCGACTGGCTCTGAGCGGCACACCCGGGACCGGCAAGAGCACGATAGCGCAGATACTCTCCGATGGTGGATACGCTGTAGTTTCAGTAGAATCGCTAGCCGAGCAGAACAGTTTGTTAGGTGAGATTGATCCAGCCGACGGGGCGAGGGTCATCGATACCGACGCATTGCATGATGCGCTCGCTCCTGAATGGAAGTCCCCTCCTGACGGGATTGTAGTGGTGGACGGTCACCTCTCTCATCACCTGCCTTGCGATGCGGTGGCCGTACTGCGCTGCTCGCCCGAGATTCTAGAATCCAGACTCGCAGGTAGGGGGTACGCGGTCGAAAAAGTGCAGGCGAACTGCGAGTGGGAGTTGCTAGGGGGGGCTTGGAACGAACGCGAGGGCGATACTCCATGGTGCGAGTTCGACACTTCGCATGGCAGCGTCGACTCAGTCGTCGCCTCGCTTTCCGACTGGATAGCAGATGGTTTCAAGCCGACTAGCCCGGGCTCGCTGATTGACTGGGTAGCCAGAATGGAGGGGTGACGATGTTTGAGAGGATGAGGGGAACCTGGACCAAGGCAATTGAGCCACTGGTCCTGAAAATGGGGGGTCTTGACCCTAGTGTCCTGACTTGGACCAGTCTAATCCTCGCCCTCGGCGCCTTCTGGCTGATTTCTGGGGCTACCCTCGACAATAACGGTGCAATCATGATCGGGGTCTCCGTCCTGCTGATACTGCTGGCCGGTGTGCTTGACGCGCTCGATGGTGCTTTGGCCCGTCATCAGGGAGTGGCTGGACCGTACGGAGACTTCCTCGACCACACCATCGACAGGGTTGTTGACGTGGGCCTACTCATTGCAATAGGGATGAACGCGGCCTTCGTCAGCGATCCGAGCTCGGGGGCTGTAGCGGCGGTGCTGACCTTGTTCGGCTCCTACATGGGGACTCAGGCCCAGTCGGTAGGACTCGCCAGAATCTACGGTGGCTTCGGCCGTGCCGACCGCATGGTACTGACGATGGCCTGCTTGGTCGCAGCTTCTTGGCAGGCTTACTCTGGAGGAGTCGGTATTGATATCTCTGACATAGGCTACGCCAGTTGGATTATGCTGGGCAATAGCAACCTCAACGGCATGACGGTCACTCTTGCTATCTCCGCTTGGGGAGGAGTATACACATTCCTCTCTCGCTTCGTCAGTACACGGAACCAGCTGCTGGGATAGTGGCCTTGTAGCAGCCCCGATGAAACACGCCTTGCCCGCCGAAGGCGGGGGGTAACGGTTATCCTCTCTACGACTCGCCTCGGCCTCATGGACTTCATCGTCGAGAGGGCTCTGGCTGACAGAGATGACAATGTCGTACCTCACGACCTGAGCGACAGGAAGAACGATGCGGAACTGAAGAGTCTGCTCAAATCACTGCAGCCCAAGATACGTGTGTTCGGCTGTGGAGGATGCGGTTCCAACACCGTGGCAAGGCTAGAACTTGAAGGTGTGTTTGATGGTACATATGTCAGGGGGTTGGCGGTGAACACCGACGCCCAACACCTGTTGAGGGTCAATGTCCGGGATAAGGTGCTGATTGGGCGCTCTGCCAGAGGTAGAGGCGCCGGCGGTGACCCGGAAAAGGGCGAGCAGGCTGCATACGAATCTGAGCGTGCGCTCAAGACGGAGATCGAAGACTGCGATCTGGCATTCATCACAGCGGGACTGGGAGGTGGCACTGGGACAGGGAGTGCGCATGTAGTTGCTCGGCTAGCCAAATCGGCCGGGGCTCTGACCATCGCTGTGGTGAGTTACCCCTTCATGTCGGAGGGGGCTCTGCGGAAGCAGAATGCAGAATGGGGCTTGGAAAGACTGCGAGAGGTGTGCGACACAGTGGTCGTACTGCCCAACGAGCGTCTTCTCGAGGTCGAGGGGGTTCGTGACCTTCCGCTCGACGCTGCATTCCGCGTCGCAGACGAATTGTTGATGAGGAGTATTTCAGGAGTTTCCGAGATGCTTTCGAAGGAGGGTGTCGTCAACCTCGACTTCCAGGACCTGCGCTCCGTGATGGAGAATGGTGGAGGAGTGGCGGTCATCGGACTCGGTGAGGCTCACGGCGAGGGCAAGGCTGAGAGGGCCACCGAGGAGGCTCTGGAATCACCTCTGCTTGACATAGACATTTCCGATGCTCGCGGGGCGCTGGTAAATGTGGTCGGCGGGCCTACTCTGTCACTTGGGGATGCCGAGCAGTGCGCCAAACTGATTCGTGAAAAGGTGAATCCCTATGCTCGAATCATCTGGGGCGCTACTACTGATGACACCATGGGGGACAATATCAGGGTCCTGCTCGTGTTAACTGGCGTGAAGAGCGAGCAGATAGACGGAGCTTCGCGACACACTCAGATACGCAACCTCAGGGACCGTACTGTCGAGTTCGTGAATTGATTTTCACTCTGATTTTATTTCGAGCCCCTTAGGGCTCGCCCGGCGTGCTTAAATGGAGTCTGTCGGTCGCCGGGTCGCTTCGAGGATTAGTGATGGCTATCGAGAGTTCCAATGTGGGTCCCATCGAGGAGACTGTTCAGAGTTGGCAGGACGATATTGAAGGGCGTGTTCGCAGCCTTCAGACCGGCCCCTACGCCCGCATCCTGAAGATGGCGAGGAAGCCGTCTAAGCAGGAGTTTCGCCAGACCATAATCGTCTGCGGCATCGGGATGTTTATCCTCGGCGCAATCGGATTCGTGATGCTGTGGCTGATGGATAGTGCCTTTCCGTCCTTCTTCAATTGGCTAACCGAGTGAGGTAAAAAAAATGTCAGATACGTTCACAGTCTACATCCGAAACGGGGAGAAAGTGCTGCTCATGCAGCGCGCTGATGGACTCGCAGACGACGCTCTTCCTGGCGCCTGGGACGGTATCTACGGCATCGGTGACCCCGAGGACCTAGATACAGTGGTGGCTAGGATAACTGAGGTCACCGGTATCGAGGCTGACAACCTGCAATACGTGCGCTCGGGAGGCGCGCGGGGCCTAGCCTACGAGAACCGACTCAACGAAGTCACACCACTTCTCTTCATCAGCTCGGTCGAAGAGGTCGATGCTCGTGGCCTGTACAAGGGCTACGAGTGGGTTGACCCGGGAACCATTCAGGAGAGGGAGTACTCCACCCCCCAACTGCGCGAGATGTACGGTGACGTCGCTTCCTATCTCTACATCCTCAAGACCTCCATTGGTCAAGAGCAAAATGTGGCTAGGGAGGTCCAAGCCCGGCTCTCCGGTACTGGTTCGCTCGAGGACATCCAAGACGAGATCTTCGGCGTCCTCAGCCCTCACTTCATGCGTGGTTACATCTTCGTCGAAGCCTCGGCCCTACATCACGTCGAGAAGCTCATCGGACGAGTCGGTGTCTCCACAACGCCGATGAAGAATTGTCGCAAGGTACTCGGCGGTGAGTCACCGTTGGGTGATGTGCTTCCCTATCTTGAGCCCAAGGCGGCGACTGCCGGCATCGAAGAGGGTAGCATCGTGGAGATTCATGGCGGCGCCTTCCGAGGTCAAGCGGCCCGTGTGACCCGTGTGACAGAGTCGAAAGAAGAGGTTACCGTCGAGCTCTTCGAGGCAGCAGTGCCGGTGGCCCTCACAGTGCGCGCCGACCAAGTTAGAGTCACCCAGCGCGTTGAGTAGTGCTGGAGGCTCGCCCTACGGGCGTTGCATCACTCTCAAATAGGGAAAGCAGGTCGGCGGGGCGCACTAACAGGAGGCTATAACGGATGTCTGCACGTAATGAAACGCCGCACAAGGTGATTCAGATGCTCGGGCAGAAGAAATGCAACGGCTCCTGGGAGGAGTCTTCTGAGAACCTGACTATGGATCAGGTCAAGAAGTTGGCAGAGGACCAGAAGGACCGGCTCACGGGCGCCAATCTGTACGCCCGGAGCCGTGAGATTATGGGTACTTGTGTCTCTATGAGAGTGAATGTCGAGGGCATGGCACCGAAGGATGCTTTGCAAGCGATGAGTGAGGGTAGGTTTAGCGAACATTTCAGTTGAGAATCACGAATTGCGGGAGAGGGTGACCTCGTTGACCGCGGAGGTGGGAAAATATGCAGGAAAACATTCAGAGCGCGATTCAACAGGCTCTCGATGAGTCGCCAGAGCGCAAGTTCGTCGAGTCAGTCGAGATGGCTTTCACCCTCCGGGACGTTGATCTGAAGAATCCGACGAACAGGATCCAGGAAGAGGTTCGCCTGCCCACCGGAAGGGGCAAACCAGTACGCATCACGATGTTTGCTGACGGCGAGATGGCCACCAAGGCCAAAGCCGCCGGAATTGATGTCATAGATCCATCCACCATTGAGGATCTGGGCGGCAACCGGCAACAAGCCCGCAAGATGGCCAACAAGAGTGACTTCTTCCTGTCCGAGATAGCCCACATGGGGACCGTTGGACGATTCCTCGGTGTCGTACTAGGGCCGCGTGGCAAGATGCCTCGCCCGGTCCCTCCTAATCTGGACCCCGGAATGATTGCTGCCGGACTCAAGGATACCGCGATTGTCAGGTCACGAGATCGTATCACATTCCACACCGCAATGGGCTCGCGTGAGCAAGGGGTCGACGATCTCACCACTAACGCAATGGCAATCTGGAACCGGGTCACTGGCAAACTGGAGAGGGGAGCTGGGAACATCCGCTCGTGCTACATCAAGACCTCAATGGGGCCCTCTATCAAGGTGGAGGTAATCGAATGATGGCCAAGGTAGCACCCTGGAAGAAGGACCGGGTGTCCGAACTCGTAGAGATACTCTCCAACGATGGCATCGTCGGGATTGTAGACATCGGGGGAGTACCTGCCGGGAATATGCTGGGCATGCGCAACTCGCTGCGAGATCAGATGACGATGACAATGGCAAAGAAGACACTGATTAGGATCGCTTGGGAACAGGCAGGTCTGCCCGAAGATGGTCTCGACCAGCTGCTCGATGGGGCTGTCCAGCCCTGCATAGTGCATTCCGAGAGCCTGAACTCCTTCGGGCTGTTTGCTGAACTCGACAAAACCCGTCAGGGCCGCGCAGCTAAGGAGGGTGAAAAGGCTCCCTCAGACATTGTGGTCGAGAAGGGTCCGACCGAGTTCGGACCGGGACCTATCGTGGGTGAGTTCAACGCAGTAGGCATACCAGCCAAGATAGACAAGGGCAAGGTCGCCATCCAGAAGACAGTTACCGTCGTCAACGAGGGTGAAACCATCTCAGGTGACCTCGGGATTATGCTGGCCAAACTAGGAATAACCCCGATAGAAATCGGGCTAATCCTGACTGGAGCCATAGAGGATGGAGTCGTGTTCCCTGCCTCATCCCTGAATCTCGATTTGGACGGTTTCAAGAGCGATGTTATCTCAGCGACCTCGGGCGCCTTCAACTTGGCATGCAACACACGGTGGTTCTCGACTATCACTATGCCCACACTGCTGTCCAAGGCCAGCAGTGAGGCGATGTCCGTCGCCATAGAAGCAGGGGTCGTCAACGACGAGACTGCTTCGCTGTTTATCTCACGCGCGAACGCGCACGCTATGGCCCTTGCAGGCCAGTTGGATTCCTCAGCGCTCGATGAAGCGCTCGCTCAGGCACTCGGTGCCGCAGCGAGCACGAGCGCTGCCGCCGCACCCTCCGATGCGGCTGACTCAGAGGCAGGTGCCGAGGCACCGGTCGAGGAGGAAGAGGAGGAAGAGGAGGAAGCCGGGTTCGATGGACTGGGCGACCTCTTCGGTTAAAAAAAAGGTGAAAAAAATGGAATATGTATATGCTGCAATGCTACTGCACTCTGCTGAGAAGAACATTGATGAAGACGCTGTAAGCGCGGTTTTGACCGCTGCTGGAGTGGATGCCGACGGAGCCCGCGTGAAGGCTCTAGTCGCATCCTTGGGCTCCGTCGATATTGGTGAGGCCATGGCTACCGCCGTGGCAGCTCCGGTTGCTTCAGCCGCACCTGCTGCCTCTGGCGGCGGTGGCGCTGAGGCGGCTCCGGCCGAGGAAGAGGCTGCAGAGGAAGAGCCTGAGGAAGAGGGCGCTGGCTTCGAAGGCCTCGGCTCACTCTTCGGCTAATCCCGCAGGACGCAACTTGACGCGAAGCCGCTATGGGCGAGAGCCTAGAGGCCGAGGTGATGGCGTCTAGCCGGCTGCTTGAGATTCCGGTCAGCATCGCCCCTACTGATGCCATCCGTGCTCTACGCGAGATCGGAGAGGCGCGCGGATGGGGGATGAGGCGAATCCAGGAGTCGCGGATGGTCCACAGATGGGCCATCATCGTCCCAATATCAAGGCAGGCGAGGGTAATCGGTCTGGTCGTGGAAGACGGCGAGGCTGCAGGTCTATCCATACGCTCATGGTCCTACGTTCCGGGTTCGGCTGGGAGACTGTCCACGGTGTCATTTGAGGTCCCTCGCCAGATGGAGGGTGAGGTTTGGACCTCGCTGTTGAAGCAGTGGGCCGGTTCACTCCCTCGCTGCCCTTGGAAGTGGAGTTTTGGCGAGCGTTCCATGATAGGGTACTTCCTCCCGGAATTCAGACGCTCAAGGGTGCTTTTCCGAGGTGAGAGAGTCGATACCGATGACTGGAATGGAAGTGATTCAGATGAATGATGGATTTATCATCCATTGTACGTTCTTCGGGGTGTGAACCTCAAAGCCTCGCTGATGGTCCTGCTACTGCTAGGCGGTTCGCTTTCCGGATGCATGGGACCTGTCGACGAGGATGTCGATGGCGTTTCCGACGAGTTGGACTTGTGTTCTTTTACCCCTATCGACGAAGTGGTGGACGAGAGCGGTTGTTCGACGAGCCAGAAGGATAGTGACGAGGATGGTGTCTCGGACGCGAATGATTTGTGTGTGCAGACCCCGATTGGCGAGGATACGGACAATAACGGATGCAGTGCGACTGAGAGGGACGGTGACGGTGACGGCCTCGTCGATGCTGCCGACTCATGTCCCTCCACGCCTGCCAATGAGACTGCGGCCAGTGACGGCTGTGCGGATTCCGAGGTCGACATGTCGATGCGCCCGTGGTGGTGCCACTCGACGGGCACCGGACACGGTGATGATCAGGACCACGGCGACCACCTCGCTCCCGCCTATCACGAGATGACGAAGGGGATGCTGTCATGGCAGGACTGTATCGATGTCTCAGAGCAGTTCGGAGCCGCGATTGCGTGGGCGATGCAATGGCCCACACTCGCCGATGCCGAGGCGGACGGATTCCACATGGCGGTGGACTACGTCATGGGCATGGGCACGCATCACGTCCGGCTAGGTGACTTCTCGATGGAAAATGACGGTTTCGACCCCCTCGACCCCGAGTTCCTAGGCACTAGGATGGACGGTGATTTTGATTTTGAGCGCCCAGAGTTCCTGATGTACGCCAGCAGCGCACAGAATGCGGAGCTCGTCGGGTTCGCATGGTACGTGCGAACAGACTCAGTGAACCCCCCCTCAGGATTCCCTGGCGACAACGACTGGTGGCATGTCCACGAAACGCTATGTTTCACTAACTCTAGCTTCCAAGTGGTCGGCGAGGACATCAATGATGAGGACTGCCATTATCGGGATGGAACCAATGTGCATCTGGATGATTACTGGATGACGCATGCATGGATCATCGAGCCTTGGCTAACCGACTTCGATGTCTTCACCAACCACCACCCGTGTCTGAAAGAAGAGGGAGCGGTCAGCGACCCCGAAGACTCGTGCTGGGATGAGGCAATGGGTGAAGGCGGCAGTGAACACAACCACTAGGCCCTACAATCCTCATCTGAAATTAATGCGGGTTCGTGAAAGAACTTGTAACGAACGCAGAATGAGAGTGTTTGATAGGGGGCGTGCTGACGGCGTTACGGGAGCAACATGGACTTCGAGGATCTAGTCAACACGCCGAGGAAGATGAGAATCCTCGGGATAAGTGTGGCTTTCATGCTGGCCTTCCCGTTGTACTTCCAGTTGATGCCTTCCTTGCTTGATGATGACATGATTGGAGGAGGTTCTTCGGGCCCCTCGGGTGATTGGGAGGTCGGATTCGCTGAGACTCCGATAATCATGCAGGAATCCCAGATGTTGGGAGATGGAGATACCCATGATACCTTCTTCGACGTCATGTCTGAGTTGAATATCGGATATGTCGAGTTGAATGTAGAGTGCAATGACAACGACGATCCTGGACCAGGTTTCACTGACAGTGCAGAGGGCAACAGCGATGTCAGTCAGGTCGAGGGTGTGTTCGAAGACCTACACGATGACGGGCCCTGCTCGGGAGGTGATTCGGGTTTCACACTTCGATGGGATGTCACTCAGAACTATACTGGAGCGAACTACACAGCTACCGAGATGAGCGAATCAGAATTGCGCAACATGTGGGTGGATGGTGGCATGGGTAGAGGCACTTGGGCTGCCACGATTACAGCTGAAATCAACTCCCCTCCCTCTCCTCTGGGTTCCATCGTCGATTCTGACGAGGAATACGATATCACTTGGACCGCTATGACCTATGAGTTGGTACTGCAACCCGTCATCGACGTAGAGACCTGATCAGGTCCTAGCGTAGATGCTGATTACGTCCCCATCCTGCACTTCGTGCTCGGCGCCAATGACTCTCGATGATCTGGCATCAACCGCCCTGATGAAGCCATCACCGAGATCGGAGTGGACCGCGTAAGCGAGTCCTTTCGCTGTAGTTCCCTCGGCGACCAGTAATGCGTCGGGGAGGATGTTACCGTCACCGTCGACCCAGTGAGTCTCGTCCTGAACCGGGTACGCCACCCTACGCGAGAGTGTGCCGAAGACCACTTCAGACAACAGACCGACGAGTCCACCCCCTTCCCAAACCAGAGATTCAGTAATCGATGTCAGTGCCTCCCTCTGAATTTGCGATAGCCTTGCCTCCCCTTCGGGCGTGATTTTGAAGTCCGACTCTCCGATGTTATGCTCGATTAGCCCTGCCTGCGAGGCCCTACTGAGTGCCAGTTCCGCCTCGGCGCTGGTCGCAACGAGTACACCACCCTCACTCCGAATCATCTCTGCGAGAGGAGTCCATGAACCGGACATCGCTAGATCTGCCTTGTTCGCAGCGACCGAAATCGGGAACAGCTCGCTGCGAATAGCCGATGACATCGACTTCATCTCGTCCTCTCCCCAGTTCCAAGGCACATCGGCATTGGGGTGTTCGGAGTGCACGGCGTTGAATCCAGCTACAACGTGCGGCTCAGAGGCCCCGATACCGGTGAGTTGGTCTACAGCGTAATCGATTAGAGCCCTGTCGCCTTCAGCCTGTACCCGTCTGGCGCCGCGCTTCCAACCGATGCTTAGTATCCCGGCTATCCACGCCTCAAGCTCCTCGATGAGGAAGTTATGTTCCTCGATTGGGTCTGAGCCGCCGCTGCCAACAGGATTCCCGTCGATGTCAGTCGATCCAGAAACGTCCACGACCTGAATCAGGGCGTCGCACCTCGCGAGGTCGGAAAGGAACTGATTGCCCCGACCCTTGCCCTCATGTGCTCCGGGGACCAGTCCGGCGACGTCTACGAGAGTTACTGGAACCAGTCGGCGGTGATCAGTGCAAGAGCCGGAGTTCGGAGTACAGATGCTGCCCCCTCTCGGATCGTCTTCGGTGTTCGCCTCGAGTCTGCCCGCCTGCTCTTTCCTTCTGCGCAACTCGGAGCAAGCACACACAGAGGGCAGAGGCAACCATGCCACGCCTACGTTCGGGTCGATGGTCGTGAACGGGTAGTTGGCGATTTCCACCGGAGTCTGCGTCATCGCAGAGAATGTAGTGGATTTACCCACGTTCGGCTTGCCGACGAGCCCTATGCGCATGCCATCCCCCAGAAGTGAAGTGGGGCTCTCGCTCTCAAGGTGACGGTTGTATGCCGGTGCTCACAACTCGGTGGCACTGCCGGCATCGTCACTCTCCCCAACAGGCACCACTGTGGTGTCGAGGCTTGCCCCACCTGCTAGGATCTTCCTCACCGAAGTAGGCGAGGCCAGAGAGTAGGCTTCTGTGGTTATCGAGCTGGACGTGGCTCTATCGGTGTCAACCCGAGCTCCCCGGAACAAGCCGCTGACTGCATTGAGGGTGTGCATGATGGCGCCAACTACAGCGCCGTAGAACAGAATCGCCCCCACTGCCTGAACATCTGCAGCCAAGGCGCTTGAGTCATCCACTGCGGCCTCAATCAGAGCCATGTCGATCAAATCCGACATCATCGACACCGTGAGACCGAGGAAGGCGCCACCTCCCATCATCCAGTAGGCCCAGCGGGCGCGATTGCGCGACAGAAGGTTCCTGCCCGTGACTGTGGGGAACAGATGTAGTGCGGCTCCGAGTGAAATCGGCACTAGGACCAGCCAGATTCCCAGCAGCAGCAGTGTTGGCGCTATACCAGAGAGTTCGGGTGCCGCCGCTAGGGCATCGGATTGCACGAACAGCGAGGCTGCGGCCAGTGGCAGCAGCATAGAGGCACCCAGATTCAACTCAGCGATACCAGCTGAATCGGAGTTTTCAATGAAGGCGTCACCGCCCCTGAGTGTCATCATGACATTGGCTGCGAGAGCCATTATGGGAATTATCGCCAGAGCCATCAGGAAGGCCATGACTATGCTGTCCTGAGATGAGGGCTGGAGTTGCTCAAAAGTGACTCCCAGCATGTCAGCAGCCATCATCCCATTGCTATCTCCTATCGGATTTATCGTTGCCAGAGCACCGACCAGTGTGGCCGCTCCCAGCGACCTCGACCACAGCGGATTACCCGATGCGCTGGACGAGGCGTACAGAGCGACTCCTGCAGCTGTGGCGAAGAAGAAGGTGCCTCCAATCATGTGAGCCAGTAGCCACTGCCCTGCTCCGACTTGGATGCTGCCCGTGATGATGGTGGCAGCTGTGGATATCGGATCTGCTAGCATCCCCATGATGATGAGCCAGCCCGGAATTGGCAGGGTTCTCTGTCTCTCAGAGATAGTCAGAAGCAGGTTGATGACGATGGCAATGAAGCCGAGGACGTGCATGCCGGTGCCGATTAGGAAGATATTCACACCCAGTATCTCGGAGTCATGGGCGGCGACGACTAGGACAAGGACTGACAGTGTCCAGAGGAACGATACTAGTGTCGCATTCCTCTCACTGGCGAGTTTGGTGTCGGCGAGGCGGGGCATGATGTGCAGGCTGGAACCAATCAGTAGCATCCCAATCCCACCATACAGCGCCGCGTAGTTGGATGCGTAGATGAGTGAGTTCGCGGTCGGGTCGTAACCCCATGCTGAAAGACTGTGCAGAGCGGTTGGATCTTGCTTCAGCCACAGACCCTCAAAGACCAGTGTCGATGCTGCGATGAGCCAGAGCATGCCCTGAATGAACCACGCCTTGGAAGCGGATCCATCCCTGCCTTCGACTAGGTCGATTCCCGGCCCTAGGGCCTTCTCGAGCATGAAGTGTGACATCGCCTTGGTGACATCGTTGAAAATTGAGAGTCCGTTCTGCATCAAGAAGTAGGTAAGTAGCATTAGCCCCCAGAAAAGCACCAGAGAAGTCAGAACATCGCCCATTCAAACACCTCACTCGCTAGTCGCTTCCGTCAGCATGGTGGCTATGATTGCAAACACGCCCCCCATGACTCCTAGGATGAAGAACCAGATACCGGAATCGAAAACTCCGTCAAACATCGGCAGAATCTCGGAAATCACCGGCAGGTCCCTGCTAGGATAGAGAATACCGTGGAGTATGAGCAGGGTCAGTGAAGTCACCAGCCCGAATGCGAGGACAACCCATGATGACGATGGTTCCTCCTCTCCTTGGATGAACTCTCCGACTGTACCGGAGCCGCCCTCAGACATCTCACTCCCTCTGCCCCAATCAATCGGGACGTATCTACCACCGAAGATTGCCCCTTAAGCATTGGGCGAGGGACTCTGTCCCTCGTCTAGGGTGCGCGAGCAAGGTCCACCGCTGAGCCACGTCTGTAACCACCAGTTCCCATTGGGGCCGGTAGCCAGAGGTCGCTGTCGACCTCAGCCCTCCAGACCCCTTTGCACTCGCAGTCCAGACCTGCGAACTCGCGGATGTCGGCAGAGACCGAATAGCGCTCTATCGCAGCGACCACCTCAGTATCGCACGAGCCGCAGTTGTGAGCACCCCTGAGTTTGCCGCCCGCAGTCGGGTGGACGATGATACGTGCCTTCGACTCGGTGATGTCGGCGTGGGTACGCTCGAGCATCTCCACTAGGGACCATAGCCAGGGTGTGCGGTACTCGCGGTTGCGGTAGAGCCTGTCGACGATGGTTCGCCGCTGGATGTTCATCGGGTTGACCGAGATGTCGTCCGAGAACGGCGCGACCTCGCTGATCCACTTACTGGTGAGCTCAAGCGCGTCGCCCTCCGACATGAACGGGGGCTTGAACAGGAGGTAGGTCTTGACCCTCAGACCGTTCTCCTTGAGCATGTCAACGGAGCGATGCCACTGCTTGGTCGAGAAGCCCTTGTTGATATGAAATCGGAGGACTGCGTCGTCATAGGCCTCCAGTCCGATAGCCACGGTACAGCCAGGGTGGCGCTCGGCGACCCAAGCAATCTTCTCAGGCGTGCACATCTGCGCCTGAGCCTCGATGACTAGGTCCAGTCCCCTTTCGTGAGTCTCCCTTAGAATAGCCTCCTGCCACTCTGGGGGATTCTCGCGGTCCTCGAAGAAAGTCCCAGAGGTATACACCTTGATCATGCTGCAACCTTCAAAGTCGTCGAGTCTGCGCTTGGCCTCATCCCACTGCGCGAACAGATCGTCGGCTGTCACATCGTCGCGGACGTCGTTGAAGTAGCCGCAGAAGGTGCAGCCGGACTTCCACCACCAGACACACCCGCGAGTCCTGAAGATTACCGTGGCAGCGGTGCAGTGAGTACCGTCAGGTAGAATCTCGGGGGTCTTGTACACCGTTGCTGGCTCGGTGGCGTCCCATGACTCCCGTTTCCTCACCGAACCAGGGGTGTTCTCGGGGGCCTTGACTAGATGGTGTACTTTGACGGCCTTCGAGCCGTCGCCCAGCATCCCTGATGCCTGTGCCATGGGCTTGCCGTTGGCGGCGACGACTTGAGGATGCCGTAGACGATGCTTTAGGGTCGTAGTTAGGTGACAGGTTTGCGAGAAGTGGTGACATGCGGGGCTTCCACCTGATACAGAACGTACTGTCTGTGCTGGTGATGCTTTTCGTAGCCGTAATCTGGGGAGTATCAGCGGCACCCGGCTACCTCATCGTGATGTGTATCAGGGGCCGCGTTGTCGGCGATGGTTTGCTTATGGAGGCTGTCGGAACCGGTATCGGACTCGGTCTGGGCTACCTCTGCTGGGGCATCTGTATGGTCCTACTCTGTGGTTTTCTGGGTGGACTGTTACGGCCCAGACTCGATGAAGGCAGGGTGCCTCTGGAGTCGTTCACAACAATCCAATGGGCTTGGTCGATGATATTCCACCGCTCTGCCCTGCTCTTCCTGTGGGTGTTAGTGCCCTCGTTCCTCGGTAACGTGTACTACAGATTGATGGGAGCCAAGATCGGCAAGGGTGCCCAACTGAACACGGACAACATCAACGATGCGGGGATGGTGACTCTCGGGGCGGGGGTCGTGATGGGCGGTCATGCCACCATCAACGCGCACCTCACTGAGAAGGGCGAGCTGGTGCTGTCCCCTGTCAAGGTCGGTGACGGTGCCTTGCTCGGAACGGGAAGTATCGTCCAGCCCGGGTGCGTGATTGGTGAGGGAGCCGTCGTAGCATCGAGAGCGGTCGTGCCGAAATGGACCAAAATCCCTCCTGGGGAGGTCTGGGGCGGAATACCTGCTAAATGCATCAGGCTAGCTGACGGTACGAAACCGGGTGATTGAATGACCAAGTGCAAGGGCTCCAACGAGAATGGCTCGGTTTGTGGGCGCCCATCGATGTACAAATCCGATTACTGCAAGAGACACAGGGCTCAGGATCCATCCGTGAGTATCTGCATAGGTAAGATGGGGGATGGTAGGCCCTGCTTCAGAGAGGCAATGACTGGGGCGCTCTTCTGCAGGGGGCACAGGACCCAACTTGGGGACATCGAGAAGCTCCAGTGTCCTCGGGGCTGCGGCCAACTAACCTACCGATTGGAATACAAAAATGGGTACTACGCTTGCCAAAAATGCAAGGGTACGATGCTCGATGCCAAGTCGGTGGAGGATAAGCTTTCGAAGCACGCTGAGACCCTCAAAGATCTCCTTGAGAATGGCGAACAATGCTCGCTGAAGTGCCCTAGGTGCGAGGCTCTGATGCTAGAAATTAGAGTGGTCTACGAAATCCCCCAGGGGGGCGGAGGAGGTGGGCTTGGCGGCCTTGGAGGTGGTGGTGGTGCAATCCTGCTGGGTGCTATCATAATCGTGGCGATAGCAGCAGCCGCTGAATCCTCCAAATCGAAAGAAAATCGGGTGGTAATCGATGGGTGTCGAGATTGTGGCACATTCTGGTTCGATGCAAGTGAAATGAGTACTGTCAAACAGAGCACTTCGGTCGAAGGAGAAGATGAGAAGATAGCCCGGTTGAAGGCAGAGAGTGGTGAGAAGAATATTGCCATTGGAAGGGCGGCGATTGCAAATTGCCTGCATATAGACGACTTGACGGACAAGAAATGCCGCAGAGTCACCTTTCGCGGCACTCAGTACTGCTACATGCATCAACCGGAGTGATTGAATGACCAAGAAAAAGGCCCGCCAACAGCGGCTCGGACTTCTGCTTCATGCACAAGCCACAGGAAGGGGATGCGCGAATAGCCTACCTGGAACACGATATCTACCACTGCCCGGATGACGGTCAGCAGTTGTTGTTCGTGCCAGACCAGGGCTCTTACAGATGCGATATGTGCGGTGGCGTCCTAATGAGTGCGAAGGATATCGACTCGGAGGTGCTGGAGGGTATCTTGGAGCTCCCCGAAGTCATCGAGGAGGGTCTGAGTGTAGAATGTCCCACCTGCAGTTCGGACAACACTGCGCTTACCAATTTCGCGGTTGAATGGTATTTTTGGATTAGGACGAGCAAATACACTGCGGACATATATCAATGTGGAGTTTCGAATGTTGGCCATTGCACGGTATGCGGATCAACTTGGTTTGCCGGCCCTGGAGAGTTTGACGCTTTAGGACGGACACTCGGAAAAAACACGACTCGTGTCTGGCGAAAACAATTCAGGAGATTAGGGAAAAAGAAGAGGTTGTGGGGTATTAGCGGAGACATTAGACGAGCGATTCGGACGAAGAATACATTTGGTGTACAGGAGCAATCTCTTTTGCGGCAAGCAAGGTTGGCAGGAGTCAAAACAGCGACTGAGAGGAAGTGGAAGGAGGCTGCTAGCAGATCGGATAACTTATGCAACCATGTTGATGACAACGGGAAAATGTGTGATTTCAGAAAGTCAACAAAAAGCACGCATGACCAAGACTACTGCTACAAGCACCAACCGAAGTGATCAGGACTCGTCCGCTTCGGATTCGTCAGCGTCCTCTTCCTCATCGCCATCGACTATGTCCTCGACAGTTTCCTTGACTGCATCGAGGGCTTCCTCCATGCGCTCCTTGAATGTCTCCTGGCTGGCTAGCACTTCCCTAGCCGCTTCTACAGCCCTGTCTATCATCGTGTAGCGGGTGTGGATGGCCTCGTTGAGTTGCTCGAAGAGTTGCATGTGCTGGACGTACCAATCGTCGCGCGCGGACAGTTCTGCAGTGGCCACTCGGTTGCGCTCGTCGAGTTCCTCAGTGACCTCGAAGACACGGCCGAGACGAGCCTTCTCACGAGTGTACAGCTCCTCCATCTTCTCAAGTTCTGGCTCAAGGTGTTCGACCCTCTTGCCGGTCTTAGCCCCCTCTATCTCGACATCGTGGATTCGAGCCTCCTTCTCGGAAAGAAGTGATTCTAGTCCCTCCTTGTCGATCTCCTTGTCGATGGCTTCTTTCTCGAGGACCTCGATGATGGCATTCTTCTCGGCCAACTCGTCCTCGACCTTCTTGTAAGCCACGTAGAGTTTCTCGAGGCGGTCGGTCTCCTCGGCTAGCCTCTCCTCAATCTGACGCGCCTGTAACTCAGGAGTGATGGTTCCCTCTTCTTCACTCATACGAGCCCTCAGGGTGCTCGACCGGTGCATCCGCTTTAACCTCGGCGGAATCTGTCTCATCGCAGCACGGAGTTATCCGGCTCATCTAGAAACTGCGGCTATAGTTGCAGACAGCACCGCAGTGAGCCTCTTTGAAGCTGGGATGTGCAGTTTCTCGTCGGGCCCGTGGGCGTTGTTGCCTGGCCCCCCTGTGCCGGTGCACAGGAACTGGGCATCGGGGTACTTGCCCTGAATCATCGCTAAGAATGGAATTGTTCCCCCCAGCCAGATGGTCATCGGGGGCAACCCGCTAATGCTGTTCGCGGCCTCAGAGAGGGCTTGGCTAGCACCGGAAGAGAGGGGTGGGGCGCGGAAGCCGTCAGAGACTGCATCAGGTGTGAACGTGACTTTAGCGCCGTAGGGTGGATTATCCTCGAGGATTCTCTTAATCTCGGAGATGGAGGCCTCTGAGTCAACCCCAGGAGGGACTCTGAAACTGAGTTTGAGGTCGGTGTTGGTTCTGAGGACGTTTCCCGCAGTCTGTATTGGGGGCATCCCATCGGACCCGATTACCGACATGCACGGCCTCCAGTTCATGTTCAGTAGCATCTCTGCCGCACCCGGTGTCTGGGGTCGCATACCGTCGACCACCGGGAGATCGTCCCATACCGTGTCGCCTAGAAGTTCGACTAGTGAATCGGACTGTGCTCTGACCTCCTCGGTGATTGGTACGTGCATCCCAGGGATCAGAACCTCGCCGGTATCCGAGTCCTCGACCCTGTCGAGTAACATCCTTGCAATCCTGAAGGAAGAGGGTATCACGCCTCCTCCGTGACCGGAGTGAATACCCTCATGGGAGACCTGTACGGAGAGGGTGCCGGCCAGTAGCCCACGTAGCGCATCAGTCACCCAGATGTGCTCGTAGTCACCGCCTCCGGTATCGAGCACGACGATGAGATTGGGGCTGCCGAGGTCGTCGGTCAGGGCGTCAAGGTACTCAGGGAGGTCGTACGAGCCAGATTCCTCACAGGTCTCGATGATAAATCGACAGGTAGGGTATGTAACGCCCTGCTCCTGTAGCATCCTGACCGAGGTCACGCACAGGTAGCCACCGTACCCATCGTCAAGGGCCCCACGGCCGAACAGCCAAGGCTCACGTCGGACCGCCTTCCATGGATGCAGACCCTCTGACCACAGCTCCGGACGGGCCGGCTGCTTGTCGAGATGGGAGTAAAACAAGACCTCTCCTGGACCCGTGCCCTCGATTGTCACCAACAGAACTGGGCTGCGCTCCCCAATGCGGTGGACCTCGTAGGACATACCGTCGATGGACTGTGTGTCGAGCCAGCCGCAGAACAGCTCCACGGTGGCGTCCAGATCCCCAGTCTCGGCCCAATTGGGATCGAATCCCGGGGAGAGAGCAGGGATAGCCACGAAATCCATCAAACTCGGGAGTATTGACTCCTCCCACAACTCGTCGCTACGCTGGGCGAGGGCATCGAGATCTGGCTCCATGGATTTGTGTGAGGTTCTCAGCACATGGAGTCTTCGTCTGAGCATTCACTGCTCCGCAGGGCCGCAGATAGGCAGTGCGCCGCGATGGAATGGGCAGTTCTCACAGATGTGGGCAGACTCCACGGGGAGTCTGTCAAAATCCGACAGCGGGGCGTCCGAGGCCAGAGCCATGCCAGCGGTCCTAACGAGCAGTTCTTCCAACTCCTGTAATGCTTGATTCAGCATCTCCTCGGGGTACTCGACCATCCTGCCGGTCACTCCAACCAGTATGGCAGGGGGCAAGACGGCCCTGCACCTCAAGTTGGCCGCTTTTCTCGCGTTCTCTATGCTCTGCAACGCTCGATAGTACAGAGCCAGTTGCATGCGGTGCTTGTTCAGTATATCGAACTCGGCTTCACATGCGGGTCCGGAGTCCTCCGAACCGAGGGCGTCGAGGAGTCCCTCAGAAGAGTCATTGTCGATTAATCCGGCGTCCTCGGTTTTCAAGTCGACCGCTCGGATGGCAGAATCGCCGTTTGAGGTTGCAGTACAAAGCACGAGATCGATGATTCCGCTCATCTCGATGGTAGCCATATCCATATTCACCAGAGGCTCGGGTCCCTCGGGACTCCAACGCTGCCTGACCGATCCTCCTGTCTCGACGTCGAGGGCGATATGGAACGGCATCTCCGTTCTGAGTCCCTCGAGCCTGTGGTCGTCCACCAATTTACGCTGCACCATTCTGCCCAGAGGTCCGGAGCCAATACGCTCTGCCATGCCCTCAACCAAAAGACGAGTTCGCTGAAGGTCAGCGTCGGGCGGGAGAAGCTCTGTGAACACCGTGGAATGAGTCTCGGGGTCTGACAGAAGATCCTCCCTGTGTTCCGTCCATGATGCTTGAAGCGGAGAACTCACCGGCTCGCCGTCGAGACCAGGATTACCGATTCCTATCTCCAGTATTCTGTGGAAGACGGTACCGAGAGTTGCAGGGTCAACGTTGGCTGGCATCCCTTTCATTGAATGCGCTTGTCCACCAGAGGCTATCGGATCCGGACTCAGGCCGCCCTTGGTCTCGAACCACTGTCGCCGTTGGCACTCTTGGAACACTGGGAGCCTGTTCGGAGTGATTCTGATTCGGGGAGGTGGGTCCTGCCTAGGAGGAGCGGGGTCCTCGGTCTCGACCGAAGAACCAGCGGCGTCATCCAACCTCTCGATACGCTGCAGCGGCGTCAGCACTGGCGATTTGTCAGTATCCTCAAAGCAGTCCGGGTGATGGAGCACCAGCATGCCTGGGAGTGTCAAGTCGCCGCCAAGAGATGCATTGGAGAACATTCTGGTGGGATTGAAGGTGCGCTGACCTCTGGTTCTGATGGCCGGAGCGTCCTCGTCGTCACCCTCATCTAGCCACGGTGAAGCGGTTTCCGCTCTCCTCAACGAGCCCTGACGCAATGACTCAATCCACATCTGACCCAATTGGGGTATCTTCGTGTCGTAGGTCCAAGGCATCCGCAGACCCTCTCCCTCGGCCCACTCAGTTCCTCTGTTCGAGCCCACCACAATCAGCCTCTCCTCCGCACGTGTGGCACCTACATACAGTAGCCTGCGAGCCTCGGCGTCCTTGCGGGCCTGATGTAGTACCTGAACGTGGGACCACAATGCAGAGTGGGGGGAGGAATCGCTAGACCACGGCTTGGGATTTCCTGCGAAAAGCTCGGGGCTCACTATCAAACGGCTGCGGTTCTCGTTCCCCATGTTGGTCTGCCTGTTGGAGAAGACATCGGCCAATACTACCACCTTGGCCTCAAGCCCTTTGGCGCTGTGAATAGTCATCACCCTGACAGCATCGCCTGGCGGGACGGTGATGGCTTCGAGGGCGCCGGAACTGCGCTCCCTGAGATCGCGTATCCTGTCCGCTAGGACCATCGCGTCACCGCCGACCTCAGCAGCCAGTGCTCTGACAACGTCAACAATCTGCTCGACGTCTTGACGCGCGACGGGATCGGGGTAGGCCGTGAGTAGATCGGACCTGTCTATGGTCTCGTCCAGCAGATCGATTAGACGCCCTGATCCGGACAGTTGACACCACCTCTCTACCAAGGCCCGTTGAGAATCGCTCAAGCAATGCCCTACTAGTCGGGACAGCATATCTTCTCCTCGTTGTGCACCCCCGATGTAGTCCTGCAACTGGGCGTCGTCCAAGCCAATCAGGACGGAGCGGGCTACCCAAGAAGCGTGGTGGCGCGACTTAGGTCTAGCGACGAACTGCAGCAGCCCCTCGAGGGTGTGTGCAGCCGGTCTGTCCAGCAACCCCCCCTCTCGATCTGCCTGAGCTGGGATTCCGTGGTCGTGGAGATGTCTGATAATGACGTCCCTTATATTCGGCCTAGTGGGAAGCAATATCATGATTTCACTGGGTGAAACGGGGTCTTCGGCATCCACTTGGTGCCACTTCCCATCTGCTGATCTGACACTTACTGGGGAACCGTCGATGAGGCTGCCAACGCGTCGGGCTATCAGCAGGGCCTGGCGCTCGAGGGAGTCGGGTTTGCCCGCACCAAACGGATCTAAGTGTGTGGTCAGATCGGTGGGAGGATTGGTAGCCCCTCCGGTGCTCAACGGGCATATCCACTCGATGGCACCGGGGGTATCGCGCTTGTCCGGGCATGCGAACAGCGTCTGGGGGGTGGCGTAGAAATCACCATTGGGGAAGAGTCGATGCCTGTCTGAGAAGACGTCTTCCCACCACTCGTTCATCGCTCTCAGAAGCCCTCCGCTAGTGCGGTAATTCACTTGTAGGGCGATTAATCCCCTCCTACGGTTTTCGACCTCAGTCCCACTCGGTGTGAGCAGGTTGCGATCAGTCGCATCGAAAGGTATCCAAGCCACTAAATCCCTCCCTCCCTGTTCCATGTACTCGGTGGCTGTTGCGATGGTCAGAGTGTGTGCGTTCCTCGGATCGCGACTGTGGGAGCCACTCCTGAGCGCTGGCTTGCGTGTCAGCTCGGGGACACCCGCCAGTTCGTGGTCGTTCACCGTCATCAGCTGCCTCGCGAATTCGAGGAAGCCAGTGACCTCTGCCTGTCTGAATGCGTAGATACTCTGCTTAACGTCTCCCACGTAGCAAATCGTTGGCTGCCATGGGGTGTCGGGAGCTTTCGGTTCACCTTCGTCCACGCGCCTATCGCCCCAAAGCCTCGAGAGCAATCTCCACTGGAGTGGTGAGTTGTCTTGGGCCTCGTCGATGATGAAGGCTCGGTAGCGTCTCCTGATTGTCATCAATAGGTTATGCCTGGTCTCGAGGTCGGCGCGGATGGCGCCGAGTCTTGAAGCTGCCTCACCGGCCCTGCTGGGATTAGTCTCCAGTCGTTCGAGGGCTGCAAACGCCGCATCGATGTGGTCATCACGCCATGGGCTGTCCGTCAACGAGTCCAGTGCATCCTGCATCGAAGAGGGGTAGAACGATCTGCACGTTGAGGGACAGTTAGCCAAAAGCAGGTCGCCGGCCAGTCTTTGGATATCATCGAAGTCGTGGACCTCGTCCCTTTCCTTGAGTTTCCTGATGATTCCTTGGAAGCCCCGGTGAGCAAGGTACAGGTCCTGTAGGTTGCGAACTTCGGCATCGAGGGTGAAGTAGTGACTGGAAGCAGGGCCGTCGATTCGCTCGGGTAGGGGAATTTGGAGAGGAGAGAGAGGAGGGTTCCAATCTGCAGGAGAGGAAGGAGGAGTTGTGTCACTGAGCAGCATGGCAACCCGCGTGAAGTGTAGCATCAGTCTGCCGCGGTCGGAGGACCACGCGGATTTGATATCGGTTACTATGCTCCTGATCTCATCCTTGACGCGTGCCTTGGAGCGCGCATCTGGAATCCTCGAGTACTTCTCTATGCCAGCCCCCCATGAATCAGAGGGGAGGTGAGAATGAGGGAAGAAGGTGGGGTTGTTCTTCATCAAGGCTGAGGAGTTGAGTGTACAGACTAGAGTGTGACTCAGCCACGTCAGTTGTCCCCATGCGTCTTCAGGCGGTCCCTCGCTGCTTAGGGAGTCCAAGCAGGCCATTCTGGAATCAGCCGGCCAGCCGGCGAGTGCCATGGAAGCTGAATTCTCCTTTACCAGATTGCAGAAACGCTGTGTGATCGAATGGATCTCGGTCGCGTGTTCGGCGACCTCGTCGGCATCGACTGATGCCATGATTTGCTGGTGCAGCAACTCGGAGGTGATGGTGTCGCCATCCATTATCCTGCGAGTTGCCTCCTCGATGAACACAGAACTTCCCACCAGACTGCGTAACACCCTAGCTGCAGAGTATCGCCCTGAGTAGTGCCGCGCAATTCTGTCTCTGGCTGCTAGTACATCTGGAGCGATCTCGGCCGGGATGCCCGCATCAACCGCCTCTCCGATATGAGAGACCGAGCCGGGCAACCTCCAGAGGATGTTTAGGGCGGAATCCACCAGTAGAATTCTGCCTGCGTCTGAGACGTTGTCTCGGCTTAGGGCGTCTCCGAGGATACCTCGGTACGGCGAGACCAGTTGATTGAGAAACGCGTCGATGGTTCCTATTGGTGCGTCCTCGAGCAGAGTCAGGAGTTGTTCACTGAATCCCTTGTGCCTGATTCTAGGGTCGCTGCGCCAAGTCCCGTCATCTCCTATGGGGCCTGGCTGCAACCGGGCGATGCTTCGTCGCAGTCGATCCCTCATCTCATCGGCTGCGCGGTTGGTGAAAGTCAGCAGCACTACCTCGCCCGGAAGTAGGCCACCCCATTCCCTGAGGTCTATGCGCTCTGCTGCTGGAGCGGCTATCATACCTCCTTGCAACTTGGATGGACGCTCTGGCTTGGGGAGTAGTCGAGTTGCTCTCTGATCCTCGGCCAGATAGTGCTCGATGACGCGATCAACAATCGTGCTGGTCTTGCCAGTGCCCGCCCCAGCGTCGATGACTATGTGAGCATCCAAATTGAGCGCGAGACGCTGGGCGGTGTTCAGACGCATCAGAAACCAGCCTCCATCCTGACTTCGCAGACATTCCTTGCCGGACAGTAACCACACACTCCCGGTGATGGGGTCGGGTGGACTCTTCCCGCAGCGGCCCCGGCTGCGACGCGTAACGCCACTGTTAGGCGCTGTGTGAGCCACGCTCTGAAGTGGTCGCTGTGCGGAGAAGGCAGTTCGTCGGGGAACCTGTGCAGTGATGTGGTGATGTCCGTACGAGTACCAAGCAGAAGATCCCCGTGAGAGGCAGAGTACTGTGAAGATAGTTCCAGCATGTGCTCGGTATGGTGACTGAACAGAGAGATGCCGGCAGCGACCACCAAGTCACCTGGGTGGGCAATCTCCCACGCCCTCGCGTACAGCGCCAGTTGGAGTTCGTCGAGCAACCCATCGGAATGTCGTATCTTTGCAGCCTTGCTCTCAGAGGTTTTGAGATCCCTAATTGCCACCAAGCGGCGCGGCCGCCATCCTGAACCGTGGACCCTGAGTGGAGCGACGCTCTCGTCTCCATCTGGATCTAGCCACTCTTTAGTGGACTCATCCATTGGAAGGATGTCGACCCTGTCTATATAGCCCCGAACCCGAATCGGCGGGAGCTCCTCGCCTCCAGAGAGATCCGTGGGTATCGATATCTCGATTCCTTTCTCATCGAAGTCTGCCACGCTCCATTCGAGGCATACCGGTGAGGCATGACGGACCGTTGATTCGGCCCTTACAATAGTCCCAATCCTTCCCGATGGCGATACAGGGCAGGGATCAGTCAGCCATCGGTTCCACTCGTCTCTGCTCATCCCAGTCAGTATCATCAGCCTGTGGGTCGAGACCGCGTCAGTCCTGTCAAGCCAAGGGGCTCGGCTGTCCAGAGACTCGAGTGCTATTCGCATCAGTTCGTCCTCGCTCCTGCCAGATTGGGCGACGCTGCTGACAGAGTCGCCTTCTCCGAATGGCCTCTCAATACCAATTTCGAACCCAAGGGTCTGACAAATCAGGTCGTGATGGACGTTGTGAAGTAGCTCACCGTGAGTACGTGGATCCAGATCCTCTGCCTGCAGCTCGTCCTCCTCTGCCCTGAGCCCGTTCGACAACCAACCCATTCTCGGACACTTGAGCCAGTAATACAGTCTGCTCGGCGACCAGATGGGGACATCCTGTTCGGCTCCCACTGAATGACCATGCCTCGAATCGCTGACATCCGTACCGGTCGCAGGGGGGGCGAATGGACGGGGGTCGATGGTGGGGGTCCTCTTGCCTCCAGCGACAAAGCCTCCAACCACTGGCCACCTGTTGTGTGAACGGGGGGGTTTGATGTCGGGCGGTGTCCGACGGGTCAGATCTGCCCTGTCAATGGAGAACAGATGCTGGACAGAAGCTTGGGCTAGGTATCCATCGTCATCGGCATGGCTCGGTTGCCGTCTCTCGCGATCGCGCTGCAACTCCGAATCCATTGATACCGATATGGCGCTGGGGTTGAGCGGTGCTCGAACTGGTGGGAGCATGTTCCTGAGGGAGATTCCGTCAGACTGCCTGAGGCCGCGTGGGCTGACCGGTTGCTCGGGTTCGGTGCGCATCACCTCGGCATCGTCATCGGGGTCGTGGGCTGCTGCCCACTCTCGAATGGGGGCGGCTGCCGGGGACGCGTCGTCGAGGCTTGGGTCGAGGACTAGGACCTCGGGAGCCGCGGCGAGAAGGTGTTCGAGTTGGTGCCTTGCTGCTCTGATCGGGGCGTCCGGTCGGAGCAGGTCCAGAGAATGTCGCTCCTCGTCACCGAGGAAGGCCATCTTCGGGGCTCTGAGATCCCATGAAGAACTCGATAGGTTGGCTAGGACGATGGTATCGGCGGTGCAACCGAGAGCGGCGGCGGGAGTGAGTACCCTGACCCTTCCAGAGGCTAGCGAAGAACCACTTTGAATGCTTGCGGAGCGAACAAGAGGAGTGAACTCATCGACCCAGTTTGGGCCCATTTCAGGTGCGCTGTAACCCATACTGGACTGCATCAACCTTAGCGTCTGAATGTCCTTGACTACGGCTTGAGCCACCGCTGACGGAGTGGGTCCCTCGCCGTCACACGTTTCCATTGCGGACTCTAGGTCAATCATTCCAAGCATGGAGAGCAACCAGTCATCGCCGCTGGCTGAGGACTCAATCGCCGGGAGTTTTTGTCCCGTGTGGCAGCCCACTCTACTAGCTTCATCGAGGGCTGCGCGGTCCTCTCCCTTGAGCAGCGGCCTCAGAGAATCGGCGACGCAAAGAAGCCACCACTGCGTCGACTCTTTTCTGAACTGGTCGCGCTCCGATATCGGTGGCCTCGCTATCGTCTGCAGCCATCTAGCGAGAGCCCCGGGGCCACCTAGGACATGCTCGCTCCGAGCCAGCACCGTCAACATATCAGGGTCAGCACACGGACTGATTCTGTCCTCCGTGGGGTGAGCATCAGGGCTTTCGAACGGCCTGAGTGTAGCTTGCAGTGAGAAAGATCTCAACGCCTCGAGGGAGAATGCATCGGGACCGTGGGGCAGGGTCGCCAAAGCGACCAGCCAGTGACCCAAAGAATGAGTGTGTGCCGGTTGGCGTGAAGGAGGAAGAGGTATCCCAAGTGCCTTCAGGCCCCTCTCCCATCGTGGTAGGTTAGACTCCAGAGCTGGGTCCACGATGATGAGATGGGAAGAGGGGCTTGACTCAAGACGCTCTCGTGTTAACCTAATTGTTGCCTCAAAGGAGTGTTCCTCCCTCTGCAGCAGCACGCGCTCGGTAGACGACTCGGGGGGCGTTGATTCTAGCTGGTGCGGCGGTACCCATAGAGGAAGGTTCGATTGGGACTTTATTGGGTGCTGGTCGAGCAGGAGCATGCCGTGGTGTCCGAGCCGAAAGTTACCGGGGTGAGTCAATTGGTGGATGGGGCAGTGCCTCGAAACTGCGAGCATAATCTCAACGTGCGAGCGGGGCACCCCTGGAGGGTGGTCGAGCATGATTATGCCATCTACATCGAGGAGAGAGAATGGCTTTCCTCCTTTGTACAGGCCATCGATAATGCGGGAAGCCACCATATCTGGGTGGGTTCCTCCTAATCGCTTCTCTAGATGCTTGATGATGGTCCTGAAGGAAGTAATTCCCGGGCCGTCCCAAGCAGAAGCGGCTGACTCACGCGACAGGTACGAGTGCAGTTCGGCCAGAGCTGCGGTCTTTCCCCTGCCCCACCTCATCTCCGGCAGTGGATTAATCATCGGGAATGCTAGCCTTGCCGCCTCGCGACGGCAGGCCTCATGCAGCACCAGTTCAAAGCCGCCCTCAGTACTCAGAACCCTCGGCATCCTCAGATCCGCTACCAGTGAGGACTTCAGCGAGTCGATGGTATGGTGGAGTGTGCTGTCAATCGCCTGATTGCTCGGCATTCCAGCAAGCGCCTGCTTTCTGGATTCCTCAGTAGGGTAGACGACCAGAACTCTTCCCGAGAGGTCTGACTCGGATCCCGTAGGACCCAGAGACTGTCTCAAAATATGCTCTGTGAGCCATACCGGGATGTTGCCTCTGGGTACCTCCTCACAAGTCACTTGAACGAGGGTTTCCGAGGACATAGCATCACCGAGCATACACAATGGTGGGGTGGGGTTATTCAACCCACCTCAGGGTCGGATACCTAATCTAAGATATCAGCGCTCTCTGCGTGACGGCAGAGAAGCCACAAGAAAACACAGCAGTACGGCTACCAACCCCGGTCCCGGTAGAATAGGAGGGCTGCAACAATCCGAAGGTCCTCTCTTTGACCAATCTATTAACAGCACAGCTGAGACATCGTCATCATCCCATGCAGGTGGGGCTTCTACAGTCATGGAGCCTTCCAATCCATCCAACTCAATGGCATCATGCAGCACGTGCAGGTAGTCCCCGACACCATTCGAGCCGTCCGGGAAACTGGCACTATCCTCGACAAAAAGAAGCCATGGTGTCAGAGCGAAGGTCCAGTAGTCATCATCGTAGTCGACGCGCAGATCAGTGATGTTCCATGAGAACTGCATCTCACCTGATTCGGTAGCAGAAACAGACATCCGAGCGGTCCCTATGAAGTTCCAAGAAGATCCGGTGGCCAATGATGTGGAGTAGTCGTTCGTGAGACTGCTCGAACTCGGCCTTGTCCCCATATGCATCCTCTCCCCATCGAACACCGTGGTCGGAGCAAGTCTGGACGCTCCCCCAAATGCAGTCGAGGCGTCGCCGTAGGTAGACTCCCAACGATACTCTGTGGCATTGTTGCCAAAGGGATCCTCTGGTTCAGACCTGTGCCTGTGATAGTGAATGCGCATGACATCGGAATCTCCTATGGTCTCATCGAGAGCCTGTTCCGTAGTCACGCAGTTGAAACACCAGGTGGCGGTGTAGACCTCGACGACCGGAGTCATCTCAGAGTAGTTGAGTACGATTTCACTGTCTGTCGTCTCGTTGGTCAGAGATATCTCTAGAGCACCGAGGACTCCTCCGGTAACTCCGATTCTTGCATCGTTCCACATCGAGCTTTGCTCACTGGTGGCAATGACTTGGGTCGAGGTCGTTAGGAGTAGTACGACCAAGATAATCGGTGTTGCTCTCACATTAGTCCCTATACATTGGGATATTGAATGCTTCCGGGTCATTGAGCAGCATCGAAAGCAGCGATGACCCGATCGATGTCCTCATCGGTGATGTGCAGATGCACTACCGCCCTGACAGTAGATATATCGCCGTAATCGACACCCTGTTCTAGATCTAGGACATCGACGCCCCGTTCGGCTAGGCTATTGACCAGAGTCTTCGCTCCGTCCTTCTTACAATTGATGTATACCATGTTTGACTGCACTGCTCCGAGGTCAATCGAATACGCCTCCATGGCGTCCACCGCCTCGGCGAGGTGTCGGGCTCGGGCATGGTCCTCTCCGAGCCTATCGATGTTGTTCTCCAAGGCATACAATCCAGCAGCTGCGAGTATCCCTGACTGCCTCATCCCTCCACCGAACATCTTGCGCCATCTGTGAGCCTCGGCAATGGTAGCGGCATCCCCTACAAGAACGGAGCCGATGGGTGCACCAAGGCCCTTCGACAAACATATCGAGATAGTATCGAAGTCTCTAACCATCCTTGCTGGATCGGTACCACTGGCAACGACTGCATTGAACATCCGTGCACCATCCATGTGGGCACGGCAGTCGTTCCTATGTGCGACTTCACAGATTGCGTCCAAAGTCTCCTGATCGTAGATTGACCCGCCTCCTACATTTGCTGTGTTCTCGACACAAATCAGAGTGCATTCTGGATAATGTGAATCGCTTCCGGCTACCTTTCGAATAGCCCTCTGAACATTCTCAGGAGACATTTGCCCTCTCTCTCCTTCAACCAAGGATATTGAGCATCCTGCTAGCACTGCGTAACCACCTGCCTCGTACATGTAGATATGGCTCTTGCAATGGGTGACAATCTCGTCACCGGGCTTGGTCTGCGATTTGATTGCTACTGCATTAGACATAGTCCCTGAAGGAACGAACAGCGCGGCCTCTTTCCCGAGCATCTCTGCAATGCGGTTCTGCAGCTCTATCACTGTGGGGTCGTCGCCTAGGACATCGTCCCCAACTACCGCTGCTGCCATCGCCGCACGCATCGAGGGCGTAGGCTGTGTGACTGTGTCACTGCGCAGGTCGACTCGGTCGCTCGGGTAGTTCTTCACGGAACATCGCGGAGCCCCTCTGACATATCAAGTGCGCTAGGCCATCAATCAGGGGGTCGCTTCCCGCGCTTGCGCCGCTTGCCCTCAGGGGGTCGCTTCCCGCGCTTGCGCCGCTTGCCCTCGGGTGACCGCTTCTTGCGCGGCTTTCTCTTCTGGTCACCCAAATGGCCGAGATCAGTGTCTATTTTCTTACGGCTCTTTGGTGCCTCCTTTTTCTGCGACTGAGTGTAAACTAGTATGAGTACGATTACTGCTGCTGCGGCTGCCGCGCCCATCGCGAAAACAGGGGAGGTATCAATCTCGGTGCAGCTCGACTGCCCCCTCTCAGGCTGCGTTGAGCCGTCCTTGCACATCTCCTGATTGGTAGCTGCGGATGCAGCAACGAAGTGATCGACGTCTGCCTCTTTACAACTCATCTTACCCACAGCGTCCTGATAAGTGCCTGCATTGCAGGCCGTTTGGAACTCGGCCCCACTGGTTGATACATAGTATCCGGGTTGGGAGTTGGTACACTCTGCCTGTGCCCCCATTTCTTGGAAGGTGCCTCGCTCGCAGGGTGTCTGAGTTGGAGAACCAGTTGACGGGACATGGTTGCCAGGGTCTGCGTCTATGCATTCCGACTGCCCCTTCTCAGGCTGGTAGTATCCGCGCCCGCAAGCGGTGGACACTGAAGCCTCGCGGATGTCAACGTAATGTCCCGGCTCGGCGTCGGTGCAGTCCGATTGTCCAGTGGATGACTGATAGGTGCCTAACAGACAGGGCTCCTGGCCCGCGGAACCCAAGTTGGGAACGTGGAAACCGTAGTCGGCCTCCGAACAGGATGTCGCACCTATCATCGACTGGTAGGTCCCGAGAGAGCAAGGTATCTGTTCTGCGGTTCCACTCTCATCCGTGTAATGTCCTATCTCATTGGCCAAGCATTCCGGAGCGCCCGAATTCGGCTGATGATATCCGACAGAACATGCAGACTGTGAGTCTGAGCCTGCATCAGAGACGTGGTGACCCGGGTCAGCCAACAGGCATCCCCCCAACCCGCTATCGGGTGCATAACTGCCAGCATCACACTCGGTTTGTGAAGTCGCGGCAGGGCCTGGTGCGTAGTGCCCTGGATCGACTTCGATACAATCCTCTGAGCCCGTGTTGGGTTGATAGTTGCCCGCTGGGCAAGGTATCTGGAATCCTGTCCCAGACTCAGGTGAGTAGTGTCCTGGATCGACCAGAGAGCAACCAGTCGATGCGGGAGTCGGTTGATGCGAACCAGCCGGACAGGCCATCTGATCTATGGCTCCACTGCCAGTGACGTAGTACCCGGGGTCGGCAGGATGGCACGAGTCTAAGCCAGACGATGGTGAGTAGGTCCCAGGCTCACATGCTAACTGATCCGGAGAGCCGAAGCCTGGCGCGTAATGCCCTTCCGATGCTGAGAAACAGCTGGACTGACCGGCCACAGGCTGGTAGGTGCCGGGCGAGCATTTGGTCTGGTCGAATTGCTGAGACTCGGAGACGTAGTTCCCTGGATCCGCATCTAGGCAAGACGGTTGTCCGAGATCGGGTTGGTAGGTTCCCGGTGCGCAGGGTATCTGGTAGGCTAATCCTGCATCGCTGTAATTGCCCCGATCGACATCAATACACGAAGTTTGGCCATCGGCCGGCTGGTAGGTCCCTGCAAAGCATGGGCTCTGGTTAATCGAGCCATTGACGTCGGTGAAGTAACCGGGGGAGGTGTCTATGCAAGAGCTCTGCCCGGTATATGGTTGGTAGGTTCCAGGGTAGCATTCGAATTGCTCGGTCATCCCGTGGTAAGGTATGTAGTACCCCGGGGAGGCGTCAATACACTGCAGACCGAACAGATACTGACCCGGAGAGCATGATTCAGCAACCCAGGGAGTTGAATCGAATATTGAGACAGTGCCGTCGTTGTCATGGTCTCTCTCGCCTAAGGAGGCGGATGCAATAACCGTCGAGTTCGGGGAGGAATGCCCTAGGTCAACATACGCGGGGATGTCGCTGTCTTGGATATTCACACCGTCAGAGGTGCCCAACCCAAGTTGGCCGTCCTCGTGAAAACCCCAGCAATATAATGATGCATTGGATGCGATACCGCAGGTGTGCAATCGGCCCGTAGAGATAGTCGAGAAATGACCTCCGGGGAAGGTCACATATGTTGGTGTGAGTCGGGTAGTGGTAGTCCCGTCGCCGATTTGTCCATCGGTGTTGTTCCCCCAACATACGCTGCTGTTGTCATCTAGAATTGAACAGGCGTGATACTTTCCCAAATCAATCGATATCGCGGTTCGACCTGGTGGTAGTGAGGCATACTTGAGAGAGGTAGATGATGTGGTAGTTCCGTCTCCAAATTGGCCAACGTCGTTTTTGCCCCAACAAGCTACGCTACCGTTATCGAGTAATGCACAGGTCGTCAAAGTACCTGTTGCTATCGCAACCAACGAACTGTTTGGAGGGAGGATTGTTATCGGTGTCGGTTCGTCTCTGTCAGCGGTAGTTCCATCCCCTAGTTGGCCTTCTTCATTCAATCCCCAGCACATCCCAGTGCCGTCGTCCAAGATAACGCAGGTGGATTTCCATCCAGTAGATACTGCAACAGCGATTCGGCCTGCGGGCAGGTTGATTGGGTATGGAACGACCACATCGGTACCGCTTTCACCGACCCCTACTATTCCTTCTTCATTTTCTCCCCAGCAATAGAGAGAGTTGTCATCCATAATAGCGCAAGTGTGATGCCCTCCATTTGATATCTGTACGGCGGTTTTTCCTGCGGGCATCGCCACTGGATATGGTGTGGTATGCCACCCAGAATTTCCGCCGTGGCCGACTTGGCCACCGAAGTCCTCACCCCAGCATTGGAGTGTGTTATCGGTCATCATCGCACAAGTGTGGTGTCCCGCGGACCCAGAGCCCTGTCCGATTTCGATGGCTGTAGTGGGCCCCCCACTATATCCAAGTAGAACTTGTGTTGGAGTTCTCCTGTCATTGTTGTCACCAGTGCCTAGCATTCCAACCTGACCTTCGCCCCAACACTTCACTGAACTGTTATCCAATACTGCACAAGTATGGTAATAGGAGGCTTGTACTGTGGAAGCCGAATATATCGAGCCGGCTTGAGATCCGGGGAAGTGGAGATTGGAGTTCGCATGAGTCTCAAGAGCGGGCTTGTCACCGGCCAATTCGGCCCTGTCGCCTGAGTCAATAGTAACTGAAGCTGACATCCCCAAGAGTAGAATCACGAGGGTTATTGCTAGGGCGTTTGAGTGTCGGGTGGGTTGCCGCATCATACCTTGACTAATCTGCCGAGATTTAACAATTGTTCGAGTACCCTTGGAATACGCCGAATACGCTGAGAAGTCAAACTCATTTGTCCCCAGCGTTACGGAGCGTCATGGCGAGGGATGGCGCGTTCCGCGAAGTCCCTTACATGGGAGTCATCTGGGTCGTCGCCGAGGCCCACAAGCGAGGCTTCTGGAACGGTAACCCTGACTGGTGCAACCTCGGTCAGGGGCAGCCAGAGATCGGTGAGATGGAGGGTGCCCCAGAGCGACTTCGCTCCGTGGTCATCGAGCCTGAAGACCAGGCCTACGGTCCAATCAACGGCACCGACGAGATGCGCCAAGCCGTAGCAGACCACTACAACCGCTACTACCGGCGAGGCAAGAGGCTCTACACAGCTGCCAATGTCGGCATCGCTCAGGGTGGTCGACTGATGCTCAGCCGGGTGTTCGGAGCGGTGCAGGGGAGGATGGGTTATCAGATCCCAGACTACACTGCCTACCAGGACATGATGGACTATGCCTCAAGCAGGCTCGATCCGGTTCTCATCGCTACTTCGGAGGAGAACAACTTCTCGATTCCAGCAGTGGAGTTCGTTGAGGCCGCCAAGGGACTCGACTCTTTTCTCGTCTCCAACCCATGCAACCCCACCGGTCACGTGATTCAAGGCGGCGAGTTGGAATCATACTGCGAGACCGCCCGGAACGAGGGCTGTACACTGATTATGGACGAATTCTATTCGCACTTCATCTACGAGGGTGACCAACCAGGTTGTGGTCCAGTCTCATGTGCCCAGTTCGTAGACAATCCAGACACAGATCCTATCCTCGTCATCGACGGTCTAACCAAGTCATTCCGCTATCCTGGCTGGAGAATGGGCTGGGTACTCGGTCCACCTGAGATAATCGAGACTCTAGGCAGGGTCGCCAGCGCCATCGACGGTGGGCCAAGTAGGGTCAGCCAGCGTATGGCACTCAGGGCACTCGAGTCGTCCTACGCGGACCAAGAGACGGGTGCTCTGCGTGAGGTATTCGTCAAGAAGCGCAATATGATGGTCGAGCGGCTTACCAAAATGGGCATGAGGTGCCTACCAGGGGCTGCCACCTTCTACATCTGGGCCTGTGTTGAGAGTCTGCCAGAGCCCCTCAACGACGGTATGGGGCTATTCTGGGCTGCCCTCGATAGAAAGGTGATGACTGTTCCAGGCGAGTTCTTCGACGTCAACCCGGGAGGTGAGCGAGGCGGTGAGAGTCCGTTCAGACAGTGGGTGAGGTTTTCCTTCGGTCCGCCGCACGACAACGTCGACCTTGGGCTGACTCGTCTTGAGGAGCTGTTTAGGGAGCACGGTGTCGACTGCTGATTACTAAACCGGGGCGTAGATGTTGTACGCATGCAGCGGTGGCGTGTAAATATGCAGGTTGACGAGTTCCGAATTGGTGTCATTTGAGACGCGATGGATGTCTGGTTCCTCTGCAGCGCATACCTCTCTGGGCTGATAATGTCTGGAGGTTATCGGATACGCCAGCCCCTCCTCGTTGGTTTCATAGATTGTCTCGGTAGAGATGCCGTCGACGATGAGGAAGGCGCAGTCGCTACCGACGTGATCATGAATCGGGGTTTCCTGCCCAGGAAGCCAGCAGACCGCTACGAGTTCATAGAACTCGGATTTCTTGATCACATTCCTCTGGTATCCGTCTTCGGCGTAGCCGATGCATTCCTTGAGAGCTGTCAGGTTGATCTTGATATCCTTCAGTTGATGGTCTAGCTCTGCTAGACCTGGTCTCCTGTCGATTGAGTCAAGCCATTCGACCAGGCCTGTAAGGCCTGAGCATTCTGCAAGCAACTCATCTCGGACGCTGGGATCGATTGTAATCTGAGTTACCACATCCCTCGGGGGTAGTATTTCCTCATGACGGTTCCTGCGTAGCAGGAATTCTACAATCGGTGATATTCTGGCCTCGTGTTCGGTGCGTAGCACCGGAGTTGTTAGGAATACTCGCTGTGATGAGAGTAATCTAGTATCCCCTGCAACACCGGCGCACGGAAAAGACCACACTTTGAGGGGTTGCTTTCCGGAATTCGTAGGATTCTATTATAAATCGTCAGGGAAGCCGGTAATCACTCACTTAGGTGAGGAGGAAATAAAAATGGTTGATACAGACACAATGATGAATGAAATGGGCGGCGCCTTCATGGTAGCCTGGCTCGCTGGCGGCGTTGGCTCCCTAGAGGGTGCCCTCGTCCTAGCTGCAGCTTGGATGGCCATCGGTGGAGCCCACATACTGCCCGTTATCACGTGGGGTCACATAATGACAGGTGACCTGACTGATTCGGACAGTTGGATGGACAATGGAAGCCGCCTGGTCGCGCAGGTAATTGGTGCAGTGCTAGCAGTACTGCTGATTACCAGTGGCGAGTCGTCACCTGTGACTGCCCCTGACATGTGGGCATTCGACATGTGGCCGGCACTGGGCATGATAGCCGGCGGTGCACTGCTGTGGACCGTCTACGACCGCTGCGACGCATGGGTCACCGCTTTCGTGGTGATGGCTCTGGGTACAATGGTCGGCGGTGCTACTGGCATGGCATCCAACCTAATGGGCGATGGTGGCGATATAGCCGCCATGGCCAGTCACTGGGTTTTGGATGGCGTGATGGTTGGTCTCGGAGCTTTGGCTTCGGTTAAGATTGTCGAAATGACCTGATCGGTTTGGGAAACTAGACTGACAGATTTACGTAAGGCGGACTGGGGGGCAAATGCCTCCCAGTCCAGCCGGTATACCCCACCGTCCAGAGCATTCGCTCACGGTGGGTTTTTTCAATTTATATCACTTGACTAGAGACAAACTGCTTGTCAATGGGTCGATTTCCGAGCGTGGACCGGGCCCTATACCAAGCACGGTTACAGTTCCTGCAGGAATCTCTGTGTGACCAGCATCGGTCACCATGTAGCACACCAATCCACAAACTCGGGCATCTCCGAACAATCTTCTCAGTGACTCTAGATCGGGAGTTTCGCAAACTATCTTCCTTGCTCCTTCACTCATGTAGCGCTTGAGCATCCTCGGCTGCTCGCGCTTGGCCTTCAGAACACACTCGGCCACAGCATGACCACATTGGGCTGCAAGTTTGCCCCTAGAGAGTTTCAGGTCACGGCGAGTGACCAACACCATCGTAATCTCAGACTCTGCTCGAGACAGGGTCCCTCACCGCCATTGGAACAGGGGGTGTGATGTGTCTGGTCATGACTTCGCTGAGGGGGTTAGCCAGCCACGCGACGAAGACTACGTTACCCACTGCATGTAGTAGATCGTACGGGATGCCAGCCATCAGATAAACCAGAAACACCTCGCTGCTGAGCGAGTGGAGTGCACTGAGTGATACTATCCAATCGAATGCAAAGGCTGAGATGGCGGCCAGCCCAGCAAGAGCCGGGATCAACATGCGACCGTTGACATAGAGTCGATTCGACAGGGCCGCGCCAACAATTCCTACGGCAGACCATCCGACGGCCTGGTAAAGTGACCACAGTCCGTGCCCCAATAGCATGTTCGAACACAGAGCTACTGCTGCCGCCAGAGCAACAGCACGAGGGGCACCGAAATGAATACCAGCCAGTAGCACGATGACAGTAACTGGTTGAATATTGGGTATCGGATCTAGGAGGATACGCCCCGCGACTGCGAACGCACCCAAGAGGACGAGGAGAATTAGGTCGCTTCCGGAGGACAATTTCTGTTCCGCCCTCCACAGCGCCCATCCAATCAAGGAGAGTATTGCGATGTTGATTACGAGCATGCCTTGAGGCCCAAGTGCTACTGCGTGTGCATCGAACATATGCGCCCTCTTACTAGTGAGGTTCAACTTGCACTTCATGGTTGTCCTGCATATGACCTCACCAAGTGTCCACACGCCATGTGATAACACTATCAGAATCTAATTCCAGTTCAATAATTCCAATCATCGAGAGCGCTCCATTATGATAGAGCGACCAATATGCCCCACTGAAATTTCCTGACATCTGGCTGGGATCAACTCCCGCTATCGAGTCGACCATCAGCCCGAACGAGTATTGCGTGATGTTCAGTTGGAAAGTGTCACCTGTGGAGTTGACTGCGGCGTTGAGCAACGACCAGCCATCGTCGTGACCAGAAAAACCGCCGATGCAAACCCCGGTCTCGTTCCATTCGACATCACTCATGAACTCAGTCCCGTCGTAATCTATGTGTGTGCGACCGTGGTCAAAATCCTCGGGTGCCTCGGCTTCAGGGAAATGGATGCAAACAACTTGTTGGCCATCCCAAATATCGGGCAGGCCAAAGTGTGGGTCATCTTCCTCAACAACCAGCTCCGAGGTCATCCTAGCCCACTCAGTGCTGATTTTTGGGAATAATACTAGGAGAAGAACGAGTATTCCCAGTGAAATTGGTTTCAAAGAGTCGGACACGGAGCCTAAAGACAGTTGAATCGGTTATTGAACAATCCTAGTTGTCCAACTCAGTTATTTTCCTACGCAGTGCCTCGCTCACAGTTTTGCCATCGGCTGAACCGCCTAGCTTCTGCATCACAGCACCCATTAACGGACCCATAGCACCCATACCACGTTCCCCGATCATATCCATGTTCTCAGAAATGACCTCTTCGACCGCAGCCTCAACCTCCCCTGTGTCAGCAGGGGTGAACCCGGCTTCCTCGGCCTGCTGCGTGAACCACTCCAGCCTCTCTTCGAACTCGGTCTCGGTGGAGGACGGCCCCTCCAGCCAGAGTTTGCGAGCCAGAGGGACTAGTCCCTCGCGTGTGATGATGTCTTCCTCACGCGCGTGCACGGCTAGTGTGAGCACTGGCCATGGGACCTTTGATTCGTCGTGTCCGGTGCCTTCCGCTAGGTCAGCACGAGTGTTGTCCAGAATCGTTGAGGCCCATGCCTTGGCTGGGACCGGTTTGCATCCACATAGCCCGCCCTCAGCTCCCATAATCAGAATATCGTCCATCTCGGAGCTGAGGATAGCGTCCATCTGGTTCTGGGACAGTTCGAGATTCTGTAGCCGCTCGCGCCTCTGCTCTGTACTCAGCGGTAGGTTGTCTCGGATGCCGTCCCAGCGCTCGATAGAGACCTTTAGAATCGGGATGTCGGTCTCAGGGTACATCCGTGCTCCACCGGGAAGTGGCCTCATCGCTGTCGTCGTTCCGTCAGCTGGCTGTCCTTTCCTGATTACGACATTGCGAACCTCGCGAGTTATCCTGTGATAGGCACCTCGGGCACGTTCGACCACCGCTTCCAGAGCGAGTTCCGACTGCCATGCTGGAGCAACGCACAGCACGAAGGCGTCGGGCTCCTCCAATGAGAGCGTCTGACGAACCTCTGCTACCTCGGTTTCTGATATTCCGTAAGCAGGCAGCTCGTCCGAGTGGAAGATTCCGGCAACGCCAGCCAGCCTCGCTGCACTGGCGAGTTCCCTGCCGAGTCGAGGGAGTTGTGCTCCATCGCTGTCGAGGCGTTTGCTTCCAATCTTACCGGCGAAACCAGAGAGCGCTACTCCCTGCACCCGCGATCCTTCGGAGAGTGAAGTACGCACCATCTCTGACTCGCAGGTTTCGAAACGGTCTGAGAGATCATGGATATTGAGGGAGAGTCGGGACGTAGCCGCGACAGATACTCGATTCTCAACAGGAATCTTGTCGTCGTCCCTATCTGGAGGCAGTGGAGGTAGGTTGGCCTCGCTGCGAAGTTCGTTGGCGAGCCGGTACATATGCAGTTGTCGTGCCATCTCAAGACTGATTATCCGTGGGATCCAATCAAGGTCCTGACAGCCCTTGATCTCCACACGATCTCCACAGGCGATGCTTACATTGAGATCCTGTCTGATTGAGCCCAACCCCCTCCTAACTCTGCGGGTGTCCCTGAGCAGGGTGCCAAGAGTTAGTGCGGTCTCTTTGGCGTGCTCGGGGGTCTGCACGTCCGGGGCCGTAGCGACTTCGACTAGTGGCATACCGAGTCTGTCGAGGGTGTAGAAGACTGTCTCTCCCGACGAGGAGGACTGGGTATCCAGCTTCCTCGCTGAGTCTTCCTCTAGGCATATCACATCCACACCAACCACTCCGGAGGGGGTGTCAACCACACCATCGGTAGCGATGAGCGTGGTGCGCTGGAAACCACTGGTGTTAGATCCGTCCACTACCGTCTTGCGCATAACTTGGAGAGCAGAGACTGGTTTCGCATCCATCATCGCAGCCATGGTGAGAACCACATCGACTGCGTCGCCATCGTGCTCGAGGGGGGGAGCCTCGTCCATCTCAATTAATCCGGCGTTGGGAGGCTGGACATAGACGAAGGATCGGTTCCTCCTATGCTCGAAGCGAGCAGCGATGTCGATCTGGCCTGCCTCGCCTCTAGAAGCCCTGAGACGGCGACTCGAGCGGGGCCAGCCATCTGGCACCTCTGCGATTCCATAATCGAATAGTTCGCTTGGCATCCTCGAGTGCAACTTCCCGGTGGCCAACTGCTGATGAATCTCCAATCCGCACATGAATCCGAGGGCGGTTGGATCAAGGTCCTGTGGGTTGCCGATATCGCCCCGCGGCTCGATAGCCATCGACCTCCAGAGAAGGCCCTGTTCAATAGACTCAGCGGGCGAACGCATACACATCGTTGCGAGGACTGAACAGGTCGCCGCTTATCCGCAGACGGGAGAGGACCTCATCAACGGTCGTCTCAGAGATTTTTCTGACCGAGGCCCTGTTGTAGATTTCCGTAAGGTTAGCTGTCCCGTCCCCCTCCGAGCAGATATCCCGGATAATGCTGCGGAGTATGGTATTGTTAGTCCGGGCGCTGGCAGAAACTCCCGAGTAGAGCTCTGACTCATCCTCGATTCCGGACTCCTCCCTCCAGTGCCTGAATACTGCGAGAGCTACCCTCGCATCCTCAGAGGAGGCTATATCCCTGAGATGCATCCGAGCGTGGGCCTCAGTGAGGCGGATGAGAGCCTCAAGAGCGCGCGCTGTGATTGGTATAACCTCGGACTCTCCCGATTGATCATCACGCCCGAAGGACTGACGTTCATTGGTGTAGTAATTGAGTATCTCGGCTCTGGCGTTTTCGTCGAGGTCAGGGTGGATGTTGCGCTTAGCGTAGGCGATGTACTTACGAAGGAACTCAAGGGTGAAGTGTTCGTTCTTATCAACACTAGTGGCGAATATCTGATCCACCTGCCCCTCAGCGGGATCGAGGTCGAGGGCTTCCTCGATCTTGAACTCGCTGACTCCTTGAGTCCTCATATCCATAATGTGCCGGCCAATCAACTCATCATCCTCAACCCTGACCTCGTCCCTAATCATCCATATGATGTCGAAACGTGAGGCCAGAGGCGGTGGAAGACCGGTCTCGTTGAAAGAGCGCATGACGCTCTGATTTGGGCCTCTCTTGGAAAATCTCCCCTCTTTGGGATTCGCCGCGGCAAGGATGGAGCACCTGGCTGGGAGAGTAGCAGTGATCCCCCCCTTGGCCACGTGTATCTCCTGCTGTTCCATGGCAGGGTGCATGACCTTCCTGTCCTCATCGCTAATCTTGTCGAACTCATCGATTGCTGCCAAGCCTCTGTCGGACAGAGGTAAGATGCCGGCCTCCAAAGCGAATCTGCCATCTCCGAAAGCATCTCTGACCGCGGCTGCGGTCAAACCGGCTCCTGAGACCCCCCCTCCAGAAGCCAATTTTCCTCGTGGAGAGAGCTTTGACATGTAATTCAGGACTTGGGACTTAGCCACACCAGGATCGCCCATCAGGAGGATGTGTATGTCCCCTCGTGTTCGGGTCCTGTCGGGATTTATTCTAGACACGCCTCCAAACAACTGTAGAGCCAACGAGCGCTTGACATAATGCATCACCCCAGTAGCAAACACCGAGGGTGCTATCGACTGCTGCATGAGCCTCATCAGATCCTCCCTCTGGGAGATTTCGAGTATCTCATCCCTGTCCTCCTCACTGATTTGGATTTCGTTGAACGGGATGCTCTCATGCTCGGAACTGATCAGATGGTAAATGATGTCGAACATGGGAGTCTTCCGGTTGCGGCGGACCTCGCTGCGAACCACGGGCATCACATTCGCCACTACCCTCTCTCCGGGTAAGTGCCGGTTCACCTGATCTCCCTCAACGAGGACAGAGGCACGGGTGGGTTGTGCCCCACTGGGCACATTTTCAGGAAGCTCCTGTATCTCTATCCACTGGTTGTTGACCATTCTGGAGATGTTGACCACGAGATTGAATCTCGTCGGGTTGTTCTTTGAGTTCTTACTTCCTCCACACCCGGAGTCGGTCGGACATCGTAGAGGTTCAACCAGTTCCCTCTCGTTCTTTTGACTAATCTCAATGGTGTTCTTGCAGGCCTCGCAGGTGAAGACGGCTACGTGTAGGCGCGGCTTGAGATCGGAGATCTTGGTGATGATGGCATCGACGCTGCGCAGGCGCTCGATGTCGGCAGTACCAATATCACGGAGAGGTCTCTTGCTGTCTCGAGGTAGTTCGCCAACTCGTAGCACAGCATCGATGTCTTCACCCCTCTCTCGGCATATCTCTATGAGGGTTTGAGAGCCTCGATCGAGAATCTGACGGGGGTGCTCCAGCACGTCGTCAGCGAACTCCGGATCGAAGGCCTGCAGCTCGTGGAAGGGAACTTCCAAGTAAGGAGGAGCTTGTTTGGAAAGTAGGAGGAGAATCTGGTCCTCCTTGGCCTCAGTGAGGAAGGTTCGCCATCTGGCTGAGGAGTCGTGTGCTGCCATTGTCATGTTTTCATCGCCGGGCTTTGTGTCTCCGAATTCACGGCATATAATAGTAAGGTCCGATTTTCTCAACCCCTGCTGTTCCAGTAGAGAAAAACGACCCGGGCAGGGTGTCGAATGAGGCTCTGGAGGCTTCCACTGCAGAACGCACTCTGATTCAGCCGGGACTACTAGAAAACCATCTTGGGTGGCATTCAAGCGTTGGGGCTCGATGGGGGAGCATGGAGTTCTCTCGTCAGGGTAGGGATGTGTTCGTCAGGCTTGATCCGGGAGATGAGATGCACGAATCCCTTCGCAGTCTGTCTCAGCATGGTATCAATGCGGCCGCTATCACCAGCGGTATTGGCAGAGTCATTGGGGCTGAGATAGGCTATCTGGACGGAGATGGAGTCTATCAGACCGTGGTGCATGAAGAATCAATGGAACTACTCAGCACAGAGGGGAATCTCGCACCCGGTCCGGATGGCCCGTTCACTCACATCCATGTGGTGTTGTCCGATGACGGTCACGTGGTCAGAGGAGGACATCTGTTCAAAGCGACGATTGCTGTGACCGCTGAGATTCACCTCAGGGATCTCAGCGGAGAAGGGTCTCCCTTCGAGAGGGTGGCTACCGACAACCAGTTCATGCGGCTCTCTTTCTGTGGTATCGAATAATATCAGTTGCTGGTGCCACCGAGGAAGTACTCGGCGATTTCGGGGTCGGCTAGGATGTGGCTGGCATCGCCTGTGTGGACTATCTTGCCGCTCGCCATGATGTAACCGCGGTCTGAACGGGAAAGTGAGAGGCGCGCGTTCTGCTCGACTATGAGGACGGTTATGCCCTGCTCGCGCAGTGAGTCTATCCTGTCGATAATCTGCTGCTGGTACAGCGGAGAGAGGGCGGCGGTGGGCTCATCCAATAGCAAAAAGCTCGGGTCTGAGATTAGGGCTCGTGAGATAGCGAGCATCTGGCGCTCGCCTCCGGACAGCGAGGCTGCTAGGTCGTGCACCCTGTTGCGCAGGTCCGGGAACATCTTGAGTGATCTTTCAATTCTCTCGTTGAGGGTTCTGGTGTCGAGTGTGTTGCCGCCCATCTGCAGGTTCTCCTCAACCGACAAGGAAGGGAACACGTTGTTCACTTGTGGGACATAGGCTATCCCATGATTGACCAGTTGGTCGGTCCTCCATCCAGAGACGTCCTTGTCTCGATACCGGATGTCTCCAGAGTAGTGGGTGGCGATTCCGAAGATGGTCTTGATTAGCGTCGATTTGCCGCATCCGTTAGGCCCGATTACGGTGACGAATTCGCCCTCATCGACGTGCATGTCTATGCCGTGCAAGATCTGTACTGAACCATACCCGCCTTCAAGGGCATTCACTTCAAGCACTCGAGTCATGTCTCTTCCTCCTGCGGCTCCCCGGTCGCTCCCAAGTAGGCCTCGATGACTTCCCTATTGCCCCTGACCTCATCGGGCGTGCCCTGCATCAGGATCTTGCCTTCGTTCATGACGATGATACGGTCAACGCCCTGCCTGAGAATGAAATCCATGTTGTGTTCAATGATGAGTACTGAGATACCGGTCTCATCGACGATGTTCCTCAGGTTGTTGAAGATCTTCATGGCGAGCGGACCGGCGACACCAGCCACTGGCTCGTCGAGTAGGAGGAGTTCTGGGTCACCCATCATAGAACGCCCGATATCGACTAGTTTGCTCTGACCTCCAGAGAGTTCGCTGGTCAGGTTGTGGGCCATGTGAGGGACCTCAAGTTGGTCTAACACCGAGTACGCCTTATCCAGACGCTCTTCTTCCGCTGAACTGCGGTGAGGTCTGAGAAGCGCTTGTAGGGAGTCGGTGAGACCTGATCCGAACTGATTCCTCGATGGTACCATGAGGTTCTCTATGACTGTCATCCGGCGCCACAGTCTAGTATGCTGGAAGGTGCGAGTAAGGCCGAGTTTCTGAATCTCATCAGGCCTCTTCGTAGAGACGTCCTGTTCGAACACCTCGACTGTGCCAGCGGTCTGGTCGAGCAACCCGCTGATACAGTTGAATGTGGTGGACTTGCCGCAGCCGTTAGGCCCGATGAGGCCTACGAACTCACCCGGGCCAATTTCGAAGGAGACGTCCTCAACAGCAATAAGCCCGCCGAACTCCTTGCGTAGACCTTTGACTCGGAGCACTGTCTTCATTCGACTTTACCTCCGGTGAGACGGGGTGGTCTGCTCGGGACTTCGGGCAACAGACCCTTCGGGTTGTACTTCAGTGAGAACACTATCATCAAGCCAATCAGCAGGACCTTGACGTAAGCCATATTAGCAAGAATTGCGCCGCTAATGAAGCCCTCATCTATCGAGCGTTCGCCTAGGAACATCCAGTTCGCGATGAATACTGTAGCACCACAGAGACCCGTTTCGACCATGCCCCATTTGTTGATCAAGAGGCCTATCACTCCAATCGCAAGGAAGGTCTCTAACGGGGTGAAGTGCGGCCAGAACCAGAGTTCACTGCCTGTTACCAGCCACTCAAAGAAGCGATCAATCATGGCAGCAGTTTCATTGAGTGGGAGATCTGATGAACCCTGACCAGCCACTAGGACATTGAAGACGAATTCCATGATGACGTAGATGAAAGCGCCGATGATCATTCCCTTGTTATTGGCCGCTCCGCCAATCACGAATGCGGCCCAGACTAGGAATGTGGATCTCGCAGGCGCCATGAAGGATGGTTGGAAGCCTGTGAGTTTCCAAGCCCAAAGAGCTCCCGCAAAACCTGCGATAGCAGCACCGAGTGCTAGGCTTGCCGCCTTGTGCGTCAATACATCGTGCCCGTGGTGCTGCGCGACCTCCTCGTCCTCCCTGATGGAACGGAGTATCCGTCCCCACGGCGACTTCAGCACCGTCTCCAGAAGCCACCAAATCGCAATCAGGCTGACTATACCTATGATGGCGAGTATCATCATGTAGGGCGCTGGCTGGCCAAGCTCCATCGAGTATGGTGTCGCCTCATATACAATATTGGAAACGTCAGTAAACCCTGATGTCTGATTTAACACTTCGACATTTGTAAACTCACCACTTGAGCGGCCCAGCAACTCGGCGGGACTTCCTATTCCGACTACATCAGCACAATCATCAGGAGTCATCGGCTCAATAATGTCGTCAGCAGTTCCAAATTGGAAATCCGACCCCATGAGAATCTTGTTAGGAACTGTGCTGCCACAGAACCACCAGCGCTCGAAGGGCATAGGGTAACGCGAGATGCCTATCGACGAGCCCCACGAACCTGCTCTCAGCAGAGGCTCGCCCATCAGCAGCACGCGTACAATCTCACCGAGCGATATCGTCACGATGGCGAAGTAGTCCATCCTGAGCCTGGCCGTGGGGTATGCCAATAACCAGCCGAATGCACCCGACAGGAGCACCCCTACGACGACCGCCCAGAAGATTGGCCAGTCGTAACCGTGCAGTTCCTTCGGGGCGGTCAGGATGCCTACTGTGATTGCTCCCACTCCGACGAAGAAAATGATTCCGAAGTTGACCATTCCAGTGACGCCGGTATGCAGGTTCAGAGCGAAGGCCATCAGCGAGAAGATGGAGAGAGTCAGCAGTACGTTGGAAACTTGCAGTGTCTTGATGAAACTCTGGTTCTCGGATTCTGCTACCGGCAACCACTCAACAAACAGTAGAAGGAACACCAGTAAGGAGATGAATGCGATCCACGAGCCGAAAGGGCTCTCTCTACCATACGGTGCTAGGCGCCTCAGTTCCCCTAGGCCCGATTCTTCCGAAAACGCACCGAGGACAGCGAAGCCGGCAAACCAGAGCAGCCCGAGCACTAGGATGGCTTTTGCGAAGAACGGCGGAGCCGCCGTGGTGAGGATTATCACCAAGGCGGTTAGGAGCATGTACTTCCCTTTGCGGTCGAATCCCGACTGGAAACTGTCCAGACCATAGTACAGCGCTGTGTGGAACGAATCAAGCGGGGCCCGTGCCGAATCAAGAGCTTGGGTCACGGCTACCGAACTAGAGTTCCTAGACTGGGTGATAGGTGCAGTCAGACTGGCGAGGAAGTCAGTCAGTGGCTCCAAGGCGTCATCCTCGCGACCCTGGAGCAGGAAGTAGCCCTCGACCACAGCAATCAACCAGACCAGAATCGGGACGGCGGGCCAGATGGCGTCGCCTAGGTCCACTAGGGTGTTGACGAATCCGAGTTCGGTGTTCATCAGGTCCAGCCACGAGTTGTTCAAATCAGCGAGTGCGTCTGCGAGCCACTGTTCTGCAGTGGTGGCGTCCATGTCGCTAGGTGGGCTGCTCTGGACATCCGATCCTGTGAACGGTGAGTCTGTGAGTACGAACTCACCATCAGTCCGGCCAGTCACCATCTCGAAGTTGGTAGCGACTGAATCAGAGGCCTGGCAGTCGTTGGAGCAAGCCCCCTGGGCAAACGAGTTGCCAGCAATGAAGCGGGTGATTCTGTTGAACACATAGGCCCCTATGGTCACAATCATCATTGATTCGCCTCGGGCGTTCTTCCTCTGCTGTAAATTATGCGCCCCCAGTGCGCCCAAGGGTGATATGGCAAGAATCGCTCCCAATTTCTTCGATGGCTGCTCCTCGGCTCGTTTGCGTAACCTATCGACTTTCCATTTTTCCCAAGCCGACCCAATGCCCTCTGGCATAATCATGAGTATTGCTACAAGGAATACATAGGGCATCACTCCGTCCAGAGCAGTGTAGTTGGAACGTCCCAGAGGCAGTCCTATTCCAATCAGCACAGGTGAGGAGAGGGCTCTGACGAACCCCACAATCAGTGAGCCGACTATGGCGCCAGGAATCGAGCCGATGGTTCCTAGGACGATGACTGCGAAGGAAGGTAGTAGGAGAGTGAAAGCGGTCTCTGGGGTGAATCTCAGAGTCATTGCGAAGATGGCTCCTCCCATCCCTGAGATTCCCGCTGACAAGAACGCGCTTGTCAGCTGGATGCGTTCGACGTTGATTCCGCTGCTGGCAGCTAGGTCTGGGTTGTCGGCTACTGCCCTCATCCTGCGCCCGAGGCGAGTCTTCCTGAGCAGGATCAGTAGAAGGATGACGGAGGAGAAGACTAGGACAGGGATTGCTCCCTTGTAGTACGCGTAGCCGGTGGTGGCCTCGGTTATGCAATCGTTGGCTGCATTGTAAAAATCGAAGAGTGGTGTGCTGGCTTCGCTTACCTGCGCCTCTAGGACCCCGTCGTTGTCGAAGTCAGTACATTCACCTATGGTGCGACCGTGGGTATACGTATCGCCATCTTCGAGATCCCTGACGCCTAAGTTGAGTCGTAGTTTCTGGGTCGGTATGTCCCACCTCAGAGTTGGAACTCTCCAATCGGCATCCGGTTCGAACATCTTCTTGCCGGCGCCGAAGCGGAGGTAGGTGATGGCTCTCAGGACTAGAGCCACCCCTAGGGATGCGATCATCATCACCTGCGGAGATGCTTCCTTCTTGCGGAAGCCGCGATACACGAGCCTGTCGATGATGATACCAGCGAGACCGGTGAGCATGAACGCGGCAACGAGTGTCCAGAGGAGGACTGACCATGCCAGAGTGCCGTCCAGAGGTGCATCGTACATCGGGAAGAAGTAGTCCGACCAGACCATGACCATCGAGAGGTACATGCCTAGCATGAAGAACTCACTCTGCGCAAAGTTACCGTAGCGCTGGACCTTGTAAGTGAGTGTGAGGCCGACGGCGATTGCTAGGTAGGTGGACGACCAAGTTAGTGTCGATGTTCCTATGGAGATGAGGTCGAAGGTCAGTCTGACATCATCGTTCAAGCCCTTGAACAGGTTGTCAAGACTCAATCCCACCATAAACAGTAGGAACAGCGGCGACAAGGCGATGGCGATTGATCTGGGCCAGCCTGCAGAGACGTCGTCGAACAGGATCTTGACTAGGAAGAATCCACCCGATATCGACTCGAGGGTCTGCAGTAACCAGACCATGTCATTGGGGACATTGCCTCCGACGAGGGAGTCTATCAGATTGAGCAGGCCCCAGCCGTACAGTAGACCTAGATTGGATTCTAGGATGATGAGCAGCGCGATGGCCGTCCTGCGCTGCCCCTGTGACAGTGCGTTCCACTTGCTGAGTTGAGAGTCTAGCATCGATACCACCGGCGGCGATACCGCCCATCGGACGCTGTCTGTGGGTAGTAATCATTGTTGGGGGGCACCACGGCAGGCGATTAACCCGCCGTGGTGCTTTACGTCCCAGTTTCTCTTCAAGTCACTCAAGACTTCTGGCTTATTGCATGCCGTTCTCAAGCGACCAGAATCGGTCGCAATCGAACGAAACAGTACCATCGCTTGCCGCGTTGAAGGTTCCAACGCAGTATCCGTTGCCGCCCACATCGCCACCAGGGGTGAAGGTGTGGACGCCGCTAGCTCCTACGAAGCCCTGTCCGACAGCATTGATCAGCAAGCCGAGAGGTGTGCCTGGGGGGCTCGAAGCGCCCGCGAAGACAGCATATCCCATGATGATCATAGCGTCGAACGCCTCGGCGGTGTAGATGCCATCGGCGCAGTCAGGGATTGCTCCACAGATGGCTGCGAAAGCCACTGAGCGCTCGTTCGGCGTAGCCGAAGCCGGCTTGGTGGCAACGATACCGTCACACAGTGTCGGGTCAGTCATCGATGCGCACAGTCCTTCCTCAGCGACACCGTCGCCTCCGAAGATCAGTCCAGAGAAGCTCTGCGCAGCGAGCTCCTCAACGATGGCCGCTCCGTCAGCGGCGTACGAAATCAGTACTACACTACCACAGCTGTTGTCCAGAACCTGCTGCACCGCGGAGGTGAAGTCGGTTGTGGTCTCCTCATAGCCAATCGAAGCACAGAGGTTGTCTGCACCGTGAGCGGCTGTGAACGCGTCAGCGAATCCTGAACCGTAGTCGTTGGTCATGTACATCAGAGCGACATCAGTGCCGCCATCTGCTGCGACCACGTCATTCAGAGCAGGGCCCTGGATAGCGTCGCTAGGCACAACTCGGAAGAAGTTCGGGTATGCTTCTGCGTCGCTGAGACCGGGGTTGGTGCTCGCGTACGAGATCATTGGGATGCCTGCAGCGCTGAGAACCGCGTTAGCGGCCATTGTTGCGCCTGAGCAGGCTGCTCCTACTACACCAACTACTCCAGCATCGATTAGGGTCTGAGCTGCAGTAGCAGCGGCGTCGCCGCTGCAACCAGAGTCAGCCATTACCATCTCGAACTGTAGACCGGAGCTCCATCCTGCAGCGTTCATCATCCCAAGGGCGATGCTTGCCGCAGCACCGAAGCCCGGTGCGTAAACAGCGATAGGTCCGGTCATCGGGTTCAGGAAGCCGATCTTCACAGTCATACCGTTGAAGGGGGTATCCTGAATGCCGTCGATAGCCGACCACCACTGCATGCAGTTGAAGAAGATGTCAGAGGATGACAGTGCTACGAACTTGCAGATGTCGTAACCTGCACCGGCAACGTCTCCGTTGTCGAGGAAGGTGTGGTCACCGCTTGCACCAGCGTAGTCGTCTCCGACCATATTGAGGTGGCTTGCCAT
>LWDU01040834.1_pt1 | contig 50281 bp, 28 predicted proteins | sample 727161 | NCBI WGS metagenome assembly LWDU01 (sample SAMN04566230, study PRJNA314399) | hydrothermal vent metagenome | isolation source: deep sea hydrothermal plume seawater | place: Mexico: Gulf of California, Guaymas Basin | collected 2004-07-11
AACTGATCACGTTGCCCGTTGAGGCATCACTGAACGCAACGACAAGCGGGGCATCCCCGGAGGTCGGGGTTCCCGAGAAGTCCGCCGTGGGCGGCGGCTCGTTCACGGTGATGTAGCCCACCTTGGTGGCCGTGTCCGTACCGCCGGCACCCGTCACCGTTAGCGCCACTGTGTAGGTGCCCGCCACGGAGTAGGTGTGGCTCGGGTTCTGGGCGGAGGAGCTGCCTCCATCACCAAAGTCCCAAGACCAACCTGTCACGTCGCCCGTCGATAGGTCGCTGAAAGCGACGGTCAGAGGCGCCGTTCCCGACGTCGGTGTACCGGAAAACTCTGCCGTAGGCCCTACGGGCCCCGTGCTCGCCATGGCGAAGTTGTCCACATACCCTACCGAGGACTGAATACTGTCCACTGCGTTGCCCACTTGAGCCGTGAGGGTGAAGGTCGTGGACGTGGTGGACGAGGGGAAGATCGCGAGCAGGTCGATACTCACGTTCGACACCGCCGTCATCGCATACCCGTGGATCGCTGAGGTGCCCACGGTCGGCGTGGTCGTGTCCGCGAAGTACAGGTTGTACCAGGTGGATCCGTCTGAGACGTCCACACTCATCCAGTCGTTGAAGGTCGAATTAGCCGTCTCGTTGCGCAGGAACGCCGCGTCAAACGACAGGAGGGTCACGCTCGTCCCATAGCTGAATGACTGCGAGATACCGGCACCGCCTGCGGGCGGATTGGTGACGCCGCCGGGATTGGAGGGAGGCGTGGCGTTGTTTGTTCCTGCGGCTGACAGGTCGGCCCAGTTGGTACCGTCCGAGGGCAGTCCACCATCGCTGGTGGTCGCGGTCCCAGGAGCAATTACGTGTCCGGTGCCGAAGTCCACAGCCCAGGGTGAGGCGGGAGCCGAACCCTGCGTCTGGCCCTCAAAGCTGCCATCCTGGATGCCCGGTGGCGGTGGATCAGAAACTGTGATGTAGCCCACCTTGGTCTCGTTGTCCGATCCCGTAGGTGTGACGATGTCGAGGCTGACCGTGTACGAACCGGCGGCGGTGTAGACGTGGCTCGGGTTCTGGGTGCTCGACGTCGAGCCATCTCCGAAGTCCCAGGCCCAGCTTGTGGGACTGCCTGTGGAGAGGTCCGTGAACGCCACCGTGAGTGGGTGGTCGCCGCTCTGGGGCGAACCCGTGAAAGCCGCCGTGGACACGGGCGGGCCCGAGGAGCCGTTGTAGATCAGGAGGGCGAAGTCCTGGTCCGTGGAATCACCATTGCCAGGCAGGCCATCACCGCCGATGGACGCTCCGGTGACGGTAACCGTGAACGAACCGGAGGCACCCGCGGGCAAGAACACGAGCTCGGTGTTGTTGCGGATGTCCGCCGATCCTCCAGTAGTGGAGTTCTGCCCGGAGAAGACGTTGCCGAGGTAGGTGCTGCCACCCACCGTGACCATCAAGTTCAGATCGTTGACGTAAGGAGCGCCAGAAGTGGGTCCCGCAGGATCAGTCCAGACGAGTGCCACACGGAATGGCGCCGAAGGATTGTCCACGTTGCCCGTGACCTGATAGCTCTGCCCACTCGCCGTCAGCAATTGACCTTGGTCCTCGCGAATACTAGCCACGCCATCGAATGCGCGGCCCAGATCCATCAGACCCGACCCCTGGGAGTTACTGGGAAGAGTGTCATTGGCGCCGACGCCCGTCATGAACTCGGCAGTCGTCACCAAGGTGGCCTTGAGCATGGCAGGACTGGGAGCGCTCAGCCCCTGATTGAGGAACCACTGGTAGACCAGGGCCGCCCCACCCGCAGCTGCTGGACAGGAGTGGCTCGTACCCGATGACCAACCGTAGAGGGTCTGCCCTGAAGGCCAGTACTGGTTGCAGACGCTGGAGCCGTTGTAGTTGCTCTGGGGTACACCAGCCTGAATATGGGTGCCGGGGGCCGTTAGCTCGGGCTTCCAGCGACCATCACCTCCAGAACTGTTGACTGGACCGCGACTCGAGAAGCTGATGATGTCGTTGAGGCTGTTGGCCCCACTGTTGCCGATGCCACAGCCATCGCTGCCCGTCTGCCGGACGTTCTCCCCTGCCGCCAATGTGAGGATGTTCTTGGCCGTACCGGGCGTGGAGACGGTGTTGGATCCCGAACCACTGTTGCCCGCCGCGAAGACGACGAAGTACTCCTGATTGCCCGCGGTTCCACTACGAGCATCCCGCGTGATGATGTCGAACTCCTGCGCGTTTGAGTCATAATCCGGGATGGGCTGCCCACCACTCGTGAAGCCCCAGGAGTTGCTGCTGATGCGCGCACCCAAGCCGTAGGCCTGGTCCTCATAGGAGGTGGGGTTCACTCCACCCGGACCGAAGATTGCAGTCGACCCCACCCGCGCCCAAGGCGCGATGCCCAGTCCGTAGTTGTACCCCGATCCGTCTTCAAACGCCGAGCCTGTGCCATTATTGAAGCCACCGACGATGTGAGCGTTCAAGAACCCGTGCCCACCTTGGCTGCCGGTCTGCCCGGACGGATTGAGCTCATAAGGAACGCGGGAACTGGGGAGGTCGGCATGACCGCTCAGAGAAGTTGCATCGTCCACGACATTGACTGAGAACGTCCCGAACTGGCTGCTTCCAAATCCCTGAGAACTCAACCACGAAAGGTACCCGGGTCCGGTGGGTGAATTACCCGAGACGTTCCCGGCGACAATCTGTCCCTGGGCCTCATCAAACCCCTCGAGGTCGCCCATGGGCTCGATTTGAAATACCCGCGGGTGAACGGCAAGAGTCTGAAAGAAGAGGGGGTGCAGGTAGGCGCGGACGTTGACGTAGGGCCCGACGACGCGAGCAGACTGCACGTCCGTGAGCATGGTGCCCAGCTCCGCAAGCGCGGCCCGAATGCCATCCCCATCCACAAGCTGAACGGTGACGCGCATGGGTTCGGTGACTTGCATGGCCAAGGCACGCCGCAGGACAGGATGAAGCTTGAAAGCCGGTTCATAGGCGGACACAAACTGGACGTCCGGCGATGACAGGGCGTAGGTCTCGAAGGCATATACCTGATCGGCGGGCAAGTCGATCACGTACGCGTTCATGGGCAAGTACTGACGGAAACCGACCTGGAAGGTGTCGAGCTCCTGAACCCACTCATCCCGCACGGGGCCGGCAAACTGAACGATGTAGAGGCCTGCCTGAGGGTCCAAACCTCGCCCGCTCTCGTCTCCAAAACGCTCCGCAGGATCGAGCCTGGAAAAAACGTCCTGAGGCCGCTGCCCATTGAGCAAGAACCCATTAAGGACCATCAGGTCGAGCTCGTCCCGGAACCGGTACCCACTCGCTTCGAGCGCCTCACGCCCTCCTTCCACCCGCTCCTCATCCACAACGGCAACGGCGAAAGCGCCATAGTCCAAGGTCCGCAGCAGTGCTCCGCTAGCTTCGATTTCTGATAGCACGGCGTGCTCATCTGCCCGCACCCACACCTTGTGCAGAGGTCCAGGTCCAAACCAATGGTCGGGCAGAGTCGCATCGCCCTGAAGGACTGCAGACTGCATGGCATCCTGCACCAAACGGGTCATCCAACGCGCAAGTCCAGAAGTCAATTCAGAGTTGCCCCCATGGGTAGCACCTCGGGTCGGCGCGGCACTTGTTGAACTGAAACCAAGAGTGACCACTAGCGCGAAGAGGGCGAAGAATCGGCCGTGAGTCATCATTTGCTCCTAAGACTTACGAGAAGGTGGGACTGTACTTGGAGTCTAGGCACGAGCTGAAGTAGCCGCCACAAGTCGTTGATCGGTCAGAGAGCTATGTCGACGGCCACGTTCAGAACTCGATGAGCATTCTCGCAGGGTCGCTTGCGCACCCAAAAAGGTTCCCTCCCGAATGCAATTCACCCAAGAGAGCGCGAACCGTCAAGAAACGCCTCCGTTAGGGCATAATTCAACGCCCACACTGACTACGAGGGGTATCCCCTACACGAATTTCCAACGTCCTCGGGCAGAAGAGGGTCGCGAGAATCGAGCGGCACTATTTACCGAGCATGCAGTTTTCTGGCGGCTCGTAGGGCACGTGGTTCTCATTGGCTAGACCCCAGCGATAGCCCGCGGCCACAAGCTTGGCGACTGCTTCATCAACGCTTGCACCGTTGAGGTGCTGCTGCACCGCGATGGCATGCTCGAGAGCGCTGCGGTCAAGTTCTGTTCGGCCCCACCAGAAGCACACCCTCTCAACTTCGGCCGCTCCCGCAGCAAGCAGCTGCACGGCAGCCACCAGTCCCTTATTCCCTCCAAACGCGCCGCACCCCCAGTAGCCGGTGTGCAACGTCACATGTTCAGATCGCAGAACGAGAGCTCGGAAACCCGTGTACGCGGTCTGCAGCAGGCCCTGGACTTGGCCGGACGTGTAGGCCCCACTCTCCGGAGAGAGTGCGGCTAAAGCGATGATGTTGGAGAGAGTGGGAGGATCAACCCGGGTGGTCGCGTCAAGAACCACATGCTCAGGAGCACACGCAAAGTTGTCCCCATACAAGTGAGTGGTGTCCACAACGCACCGGCGGGGTGCTCCCTGAACTAAAACCGGTGTCGCCATTCCACCCTCACGGGTGTAGCGGGTCAGTCCCTCTTGATCATGCTCGCGCGACTCTATGGCACGACCCAGAGAAGCCAAGCAGGGGTGTTCAGTGATCTGCAGCTCATCCTGCGCCATTAATGGACCCTCCCCGTAACCGAACAGATAGGGGTCAGCGAAGTTCATGTGCCAGTGAACCCTTTCGTCTTCCTCGGCGACCGGCGCATAGATGAAGAACCCCTCCCTGGAATCCACATCGCAATCTGAAAGGGCGTCGGGCAACTCCCCTCCTGCCCAGCGGGAAACGAGGAGACGACCCTCATGACTTGCGCCGGGTGGCGTGGCAACGGAAGCGATGGCTCGCTTGTTACTGTTGGCCCACTGAGGTGGGTGACGAGCGGCAAGGTCGTCCAGCAGCCAGGAGTGCTCACCCAACAGGCGCGGTTCTCGATCGGAAGGGCGGCTCATGCCCAAAATACTAGCAGAGGAACGGAAGTGTCCCTGTTCCGATAGCCTCTAGAAGACTTCAGCGTTGTCTGCGCTGGGCACCAAGAAGAACCGTCCAACGGCTACGTCAAAGTGCTCGCCACCCTTGCGTTCGAAGGTGAAGCAGCCCTCCATCGTCCCCCACTCGGTCTTGAGGGGGCAGTAGCTGGTGTACTCGAAGCTCATGCCAGACTCGAAAGTGGGCTGATATCCGACGACACCATCGCCACTCACTGTCTCCGTGTTGTTATTCGCGTCGCGGATTTCCCAGCGGCGGCGAAGTAGCTGCACCGTGTCTTCGCCCTCGTTGGTTATGCGTATCCGATAGGCGTAGAAGTGATGAGGGCGATCCGGGTCGGAACGCTCAGGGTCTAACTGGGCGGCGGCTTCTACACGCACACCCAGGGTTGTGGTGTTCGAATTAGGAGACTGTCCCATAAGGACCTAGGATAGCCTGACTGGTGAGGGCGCGACAGCAGCGAATTTCCAACCCATGCTCCAAATCATCGCAAGAGCCGTACCCCGCCCCCGTTGGGCCCTCGTCATGCTGGGCCTCCTGGGTGCCTGCAGTCTGCCCGGAGGCAAGAACTACTCCGGATCGGTGCCACCGCATGAAGATGCCGCACTCGATGCTTTCTTGGCCGAGACCCGATTGGCAGAAGCAGACCGCGTACGGCTCGCAGCCCTCATGGGTAGCGTCAAGGGCCACGGTCTGTCCTGGGTCACCGCCGACGCCAAGTGGCTTCAGCTCGACCTCGATCAACGCAAGTGGGAGCTGCGGCATCTACACACTCGGTTCGGGTCAAGCTCTCTAAGCCCCGATCGGGCACTGCTCTTCGAATCAGCGCGGTTTCAACTCTTGGTGGAGCGCGCTTCCCTGGACTGGCGTGGCCGCGATGTCCTCTGGCCGGAACGAGGAGAGGCATCTTCAGAGGACTGGCTCCTGGGAGATGCCGCGCCGGTTGAACTGGAAGAGCAATCCCCGCTCGGAGACGGAACCCTCCTGACGGCGTGGTTTGAGCGGGTGCAGGCTCAAGGCAACTACCTCGTGGCTCTGGATCGCGAGCTTGCTGCACGGCAGGAAGAGGGCTTGCCGCCTGCGGCCCATGGTGTCGCGAGGGCCTTGGACCAATTACGCACCGCCCGGGAATCCCAGCTACCACAATGGCTGGCTCTACTCTCCAAGCGTCTTATGGAGGAGACCGACCTCTCTGAGATCGAGAGTGCCCAGTGGCGCGCAAGAGGGGCCGAGGTGCTGCAGGTGGCCCTCGGGGATCGACTCGACATGTTGGATGAGAGGCTCGCTCAAATCGCCAAGCACGCCCCCGAGGGCTCCCTTGCCGGAAGCAACCGCGACCAGGGCTACTACCGGCACCTGCTGCTGACAGCAACGAGCCTCTCCGTCCCCCCTCTGGAATCTCATGCTCGGCATGAAGAGGCGGTGCAGGCCATTCTCGAGCAAATCCTGGCCAACATCGATCAAGATGGCTCCTCAAGTACCCTGAGTGAGTACCTCGCAACCAACGCCCCAACCTCTTCGGAGCGAGAATCCAGTTCCGGCTCATCCTTTTTAGCCTGGTTCGATGGTTGGACCCTCTACCAGTCCGCGCGCGGCGATGACCTTTCCGATCTCGTCCTTCGACTCAACGCCTACGCCCTCTCCGTGACGGACACCGGTATCCACGCCAAAGGTTGGACACGTGATGAGGCTTCGAAGTACCTGAGAGACTCCACGTCCATGGGCCGGGAAGCCGCATCCCAGGCCATTGACGACATCCTCCTCTACCCGGGTCGCGCCGTAGGCGCACCCGTCGGATACGAACAGTTTCTCTCCATCCGGGCCCGATGCGAACGACGGTGGGGCCCCCAGTTCGACGATGGGCCCCTGCATGAGTTGATCCAAGCCTCGGGCCCGGCCCCCCTGGAATCTCTTCGCATGCGGATTGTGCAGTGGATGAAGACGAGGTGATGGTCGACACAGGAGAGGAGCTAGCCTGGCGCAGGGTGCGTTGGTGCCTCTGGGGCCTGGCCGCGATCCTGGCGGCCTGGAGTTGGCGTCGCTGGCCCGACGTACAGGTGGACTTCGGTCGAGAGCTGTACGTGCCTTGGCGGCTGACCCTGGGCGATGCTCTGCACCGTGACGTGGCCTGGTTCAACGGCCCGCTCTCCGCTTGGTGGAATGCCCTGTGGTTCAAGCTTGTGGGTACTTCGCTGACGACCCTGATCACGGTCAACCTCGCGCTGCTCATTCTGACCTTGGAGTTGTTCACCGACAGTATTCGCCGCTGGGCAGGAAACGCGGCGGCGGCCGCTGGCGGTGCCTTGTTCCTGTGCATTTTCGCCTTCGGACGCTACGCATCCATCGGCAACTACAACTTCGTCACGCCCTATTCCCACGAGTTGACCCATGGCTTGATCCTGTCCCTCGGGGCCTTGCGGCTGTTGAGCCGCGGCCAATCAAGACTCTCGACCTTGTGGGCGGGAGTACTCCTGGGCCTGGTCCTCTTGACGAAGGCTGAAGTCGCCCTCGCAGCCAGCGCAGCCACCATCGCCCGCCTGTTCGCAGCACCGGTTGGTGGTCGGCGGATACTCTTTGGAGTCGGCATCGCCATCCCGATTGCGTTGGCCTTTGGGATCTTGTCCTACACACTTGGCGCGCAGGACGCCCCCATTGCCCTGTTGGGTGGATGGGCTCATCTCGGCAACGCATCCATACGCGAACTACCTTTCTACAGGGCCATTCTTGGGAGTGACGACCCATGGGGAAACCTCACCAATATGGTCCGCTGGGCGGTGGGATACCTGACCGTGTACGGAGTACTCGTTGCCATCTGTATGCGAGGGTCGGGGTCTGCATTGCGGACACTTGCGGCCCGTGCAGGCGGCGTCTGCCTGGGCCTCATCATCATGGGCCAAACTGAGGGCCAATGGCGTCACCTTGCGAGCCCCTTCCCGATCCTGCTCTTGGTTGTCCTTGCCTTTCAGGTTCGTGCACTCCAGAGAGCACGCGGACACCCGGACGAGCCGACAAGGGCGGCTGATGCCCTGGCTCTGTGCATCTTCGCCTTCCTATTGATGGGCAAGATGATCCTGAACCCCCAACTGAGGCACTACGGCTTCGTGTTGGCCCTACCCGCAGCGGTGGTTCTGACTGCCGTGGCGGTTGGATGCATCCCGCGCTGGTTGATCGCGCGGGGGAGGCCGGGCGAGTTTCTCCGGGCAACGAGCCTGGGAGGCTTGGCGATGATCATGCTGATCCACCTGGGTGAATCCCACGCCTGGTACCACCGACGCCTATTCAAGAGTTGGCCAGCAACCGCGGAGCATGAAGTCGGGACGGGAGGGGACGTGATTCGTGCGCGATGGCGGGGTGAGGAAATGGCCGGCGCCCTGGCAGACCTACAGCAGCGCCTGGGTCCAGAAGACACACTGCTCGTCCTGCCCGAGGGGGTCATGCTCAACTACCTCCTGCGCCGACGCTCTCCCACGCGACACGTGAACTTCATGCCGCCCGAGCTGTTGATCTGGGGTGAGGCGGCGATCCTCGCGGAACTGAAGCAATCTCCCCCCGATGTGGTGGCCATCGTGCACAAAGACACTAGCGAGTACGGGGCGGCGCGCTTTGGATGGGACTACGGTCAGCAGATCTGGAATTGGGTCGATGACTCCTATGAGCGCAAGGCCGTGTACGGGGCAATCCCGCTAGTGAGTTCACGCTTCGGTGTCGCCATCATGGAACCCAAGTAGCCATCCGCTGAATCCGGCATGACCTGCTAGGCTCTTGGAGGCCAAGGCCACCTGAACCATGAGCAATGCGACCGAGCCCCAAACCCTTGACGGTCTACGCAGTGCCTTGCAGGCAATGCTCAACTGCATCCAGCGGGTCAGTCGACCCAGATGGTTCTTGCTCTCGGGACTGGCCTACCAATCCGTGGTCTTGGGGGGCACCTTTGGGGTCATCGTCTTCGCCCCGGTGATGGACCTAGCCCTTCCAGGGCTCGGGCGTGCCATCTTGGAGAAGATGGGCGGGCCGCTACAGGCCGTACCGGTGGTGGATTCCCTATTCGATCAGGTGTTGGAAATGGGATCCGTATCCGGCGTTCTCTTCGTGCCCTTCGCACTCGTACTGTTCCGTTTGGCTGCCGGTCTGGGGGCCCTATCTTCACAGGATCACTGGGACGAAGCGCGGGGGAATCGTCCCATGCCCACCCTACGGGCGGCGTGGAAGGCGGGGCGAGGGTTTTCGCGTGCGGGCTTGGGAATGTGGTTGCTGTTTCCCCTGATGATGTTCACCGCCACGGTGTTGTTCGTTGGGCCAATCCACCTATTCATGGGTAGCACCGACCTCTCAGGCCTACGCTTCCTGGGTACGCTGACTGCCGGCGGACTCATCGTCCTGCTGATGGCGTACAGCTTCCTGCTCTCAATCCTGTTCCAACTCTCGTTGCAGTCCTTGGTGCGTAACAGACGCGGGGTGGGCTCGGCGATTCAACACGCTTGGCGTTTGGTGAAGGCAGGTCCAAGGCGCGTCATCCGTGCAGCGGCTGTCGACATGGCACTCCTCTTGACGACCATCATCCTGCACGTGGCGCTGCTCTTCGCCCTACCCGGATCCGCCGCGTCCTTTGCGGGACTCTCCGATCAAGGATCGAACCCCGTCGTTCTGCAGGAGCCCAGCTCCTGGATTAACCTTCCGGTCTACCTGGCCCTTGCAATTCTCTACGGCGTCATGGGCTGTGCCCGAAGCGGGTTCTGGACTCGGGCCTACTTCACACTGGGTGGGATCTCTACGGTGGAACAGGCCTCGGACAATCGCTGACCGGGTCAGCGCAGAATCTCCACCTCGGAGAATCCCAGGGGCGAAGCACCAACGCGACCGTAGTGGGCTTTAGTGATGTGCAGTTCCAATTGCCGAATGCTGCGAGAGCGCCCGAGGTCGATTTCGGTCTTGGACATGGCATCCGGGTCCATCTCTATCGTGCGGTCGAGGCTTCCATTGATGTGCACCTCCACACTTAGTGGGCGCTGAAACTGGCTGTAGCGCGGACGTGGCCAACCGTGGCTCAGTAGGATGCGACGGCCACGCAGCGCTCTGGGAAAGGAGAGCCTGAGCCAGGGCTTACCGTCCGTCACGGCGCAATGCCAACGGGTGGTATAGAGTCCGTCGACGGCATTGGCGGCCTCCTCTCCTTCAATCTGGGTCCTCGCTTCGGCTGTAACTCCCGAACCGCGGATCAGATTCTCCTGGGCCTGAACGGAGTAGAGCAACTGCTCAGCTGTCACAACATCTTTCAAGGTTACTTCGAGGCTTGCCGACAGGAGTTCGACCTCTTCCGGGACGAAGCCTTCCTCGGCTGGTTGACGTTGGCACAACATGCGGGAGTGGATGATCCAGGTTCCATTGGCCGGAAACCGGTGCTGCACGGCGAAGCGCGTCAGCCCTGAAGCTCGCTCGGCATCATGATCCAGGCTGGTAATGAGGTGGATCTTGCTGCCCGGGGTGTCGCGCTGCGCGTAGTACTGGACCTTGGCTACGTGCAAACCACTGCCTTTTTCCCCCTCCCACTCCAGATCGGCGAGCTTGCTTGGTGAGATACCATCCACCCAGATGGTCAGGGGTGTGTCACCGGAGGCTCTCAAGTTGAAGGCATCCGTGTCACTATCGCTGGCCCAACCCCGGGTATCAGACACAACCTTTCCCTGAGGTGAGTAGGCCGTGGCCCTTCCCAAAAAGAGCAAGGCCAGCTCCGTACCGAGGGGCACGTCCGAAGGCCAGGAGCCATCGGGCTGCTGCCAGGCGATGAGCTTGCGGGCCCCCTCCCCATACCAGTCCTGATCGGCAACGACCGTCGTCCCCAGCAGACTCCCGACACGCTCCATACCGTAGACGCTGAAGTAGTGGTGAGCCCCGTTTGATTGCCCCACGTTGGAATCCCATGAGAAGTGTCGCCGCAGCCACTCCTTCCCCGCTCGGACCCCAGCTTGAGCAGGTCCGGTGAACCTGCTCGCTCCACGCCGACCGGCATGCTGTAGGTAGATCTCGAGAATGGACACGCCGGCTGTGGTCATGGAGCTGGTCACCGAAGTACTAGGGCGATAGCAGAATCCCCGAGGCTCAACGTCCAAACCCGTGCGCGGCACGCCATCGGACGGGTCTTGGCATAGCAGGGCGCCCCGCACCAGATCTTCCCAGCCACGCTTGTCGACCTTGACGCCCACCTGATCCGCCGCGCGCAAGGCCAAGGCGGCCAGGAGGCTATTGGAAAGGTCCTCTTCCAGTTGAGAGTTGTAGCCGCCGATGGAGTATTCGAAGAGGCCGTTCTCTGCCCGGTTGTCTAGAAGACTATCGACGAGGCGCTTGATCCGGCGGCGATCACCGTCCTGACCCATGGCGGCCAGGGCCAGGATCTTGGCTGACACAACGTAGGTGGCATCGTTGTCGTGGTGCAGGATGAAGGCTCGTGCGCGTTGAATGACCGGATGACCAGGGTGCACCCCGCTCCTGAGCAGCGTATACGTACGCATGGCCACACTCCCCGGCCGCAAGTGAGGCCACTCGCCCCAAGAGCCGTCGATGAGTTGGTTGCCAAGCAAGTACTCGACCCCCCTCTTCACAGCAGAGTTGATGGCTTGTGTGGGCTGGTCCCGCAGTGGACTGAGGCGGAATTTCCAACTGCCCCCGGAATTCACCACCTTGACGAGCAAGTGATTGGTTCCCTTCTTGAGCACGAACTCGATGGTACCTTCACGGGGATTTAGCTCCCGGTCATAGGGGTCATTGCGCAGAGGCTCCCCATTGAGCCACAAGCGCATCCCATCGTCAGAGCCCACATGTACAGAGACCACGCGATCCACCCGGGAATCGACCGTCCGATACAAGTAGGCAGCAGCCGTCTCCGCCCACTTGGGGGCCTTTTTTGGAGGAGTCAGGATCCGAAGAAAATCGATCTCTCCCACATCCAACTGTCCGCTACCTCCGGGTAGCGGCATCCAATCTAGGGACGAGCCGTGCGTCCCAAGGTTCACCGCATAAAACCGCGGCCCACTACGACCCGATTTCATGGCACCCAGCGCGCGCTCGGGATTGTGAGCCCGCTCTAGGTTCTTGGCCCCTTCGGGATGGTCGAAAGCACCGATCACCTGCCACGGGCCCCATGTCTGAGCCTGCAGCGTGGAAGTCAGGCCGGCCGCCGCGATAGCTAGCGCGACGCGGCTGACTTTGATGGCGGAGTGACCCACGACTCCATGCTACGAACCGGACGAGTGATCGGTGCCCCCAATTCTCTCTGGTCGCGGGCCATGCACTGTAATCCACCTGAGGAACACGATCCCCGAGATGAGCAGTGCCATGGAGAGCCCTTGGGCTTGAGTCATGCCGAAGGCATGACGTGGATTGAGACGCCATGGTTCGACGCACAGCCGCTCGAGACTCAAGAGAATCCAATGCCAAGCGAAGACGGACCCGCTACGCGACATGCGACGACGGCGACTCCAGAGCCACGTGAAGAGGCCCAAGACGAGAGCCGCTTCTACCAAGGCCATGGGGACGACCCGTACGTCAACGCCCACGGTGTACGGATAGACCACCGCATACCAGGCATCGCTGGGCCGACCGCAGCAGGTGCTGTGCCCTGCCAAGTGACAACCGATACGTCCCAAGCCGTAAATAAGCAGAATCGCAGGGGCCAGGGCATCCAGAAATGCCAGCGCTCGCGATGTGCGCCCAAAGACAACCCGCGCGTACAAGCCCGCGGCAATCCAACACGCCAGAGCCCCGCCTAGAAAAGACGCGCCGGGGTACGCAGCCGGAGCGTAGAACCAGTAGCTCAGAACCTTCCAACCTCCTACATCCACGGCGTGAGCCAGAGCACCTCCCGCAGCCATCAAGGGCGCGGCACCCAAGGTGAAATACCCAAGATGCCGCGCACTAAGCGAATGCCGGTGGCACTCACTGCGAGCCACCCATGCCACAACAAACAAACACAGCCCACACCACGCGCCCGACGTGCTGAACAGAAACGGCCCGACGTAAAATGTGGGCTGCATCTGGAATCACTTCCTGTCGGTACTCGCGGCTACTGGACCGGCCAGGTGCGCTCCCATTGCGCTCCTGATTCCAGGATCACCCTGACATGCAAGGTGGGCATGGTGAAAGCAGCAGGCACGCGCAATTCGCCCGAGCGCCAGCGCGCCGTCGGGACACCGGGTTCACCCTCGTGAGAGGACTCGGAGGGCTCACCGTCCTGGCGCATCCCGTCATGGTTGAGGTCGTCAAACCAATCCACCGTCCCTTCCACCATGCGATCGGTCCCCGTGGTCAACTCGAACCAAGGAATCCGGAGCCACCCATCAGAGCGGAACGCCTTTCCGGCATGGAAGACGGAGGTCGCGTCTGGCGCCACATCTGCGCTGTACGGCGATTCACAACCGGCTGCGACCAAAATGACGAGCGCAATGAGTCCGTGGCCCACAGAAGTAATCTTGTCGGGGTTGAGCATTTCGCTGTTTACCTATTGGTTGAAGTTGATGAGAAACTTGCGATGCACTGGTTCTCGACGGTATCAGATCCTTGGCGCGGGGCCATCAAAAAACGCTCCGAAGGGCGAACCTCAGGGTGTGGCCGTGACCGTCCCAGACCGTCACGTCGCCGCTGTTGTCCCAGAGCAGAAGGTCACTGGCGAGGATCCAACCCATGAAATAGTCGGGCTCCCCCAAAGGAGCATCCACCCACACCAGGGACTGCGGCGTACCTCCATTCACGACGAGCTGGGCGCCCACGGGCCAAGAGAACTCAAGCTCGTTGTGATAGGCGTACTCCTCGCGCCGATCGAGAATGCGCACCAGCCGATCCTGGTTCACGCTTCCACCGGGCGCGCTGACCTGCATTTCGATCCCCGTATTCTGGTGAGCCACGACCAGTGGACCGCGTTCCTCGAGCAGGTGTGTTTGCTGCTTCATCCAATGGGAGCGCAAGGCCCCTCGGGCCTCACCCGAGTTCAATGCTACACCCAACAAGACTGCCAACGCTCCAAGGCCCAACCACCGTCTGTTTCCATGGTTCATGATGTTCTCCACGTTAGAAGGTCCCACTAAATCGATCCTGGGTGTCGTTCGCCGTCTTCGTTCGCAGCTCCCAGTGGGTCGCGACCTTTCCCGGCCCCGCTGCATTGGTGAAGCTGGCAATACTGATCTTTGTCGAAGGTGTCCCCACCTCACCGCAGTGGTCCCGAGCACCATCATCCGGTTTGGTGGGAGGGCTCGGTACGTTCATGCCCATGCGCTCGTAGTAGTCGAGGACCTCCAAGTAGTTCCTCTGGAACCCGGGCAGGTCGTTGGACTCGGAATAGGTGTGCAGACAGACGGACTTGAACTTGGGGCAGGCCTCGTTGACGTTGGTCACGTGGACACCGCCGACGGAGACGCCCCCGCCTTTCTTGTCTTTCCGGATGCTGCTGCCCACCGCCTTGATGCAGTCGGCCTCCACGAACACGTGGTCACAGTCAAACCCACCTGCCAGAGGATTCGTCCAGGCCCCCGATGCGGTCTCCACACTAACGAGACCCACAGAAAGCGCCGCAAGGCCAATCCCCAGGCGCGCAACGCAACCCAACAGAACATCTGAGTTCATCATCTTTTGTTTACCTCCCAAGCGATAAGGGCCGGCAGCCGGAGGGGTCCGAAGGAGCCCGGACTGCGGGCCGGTGCAGGGAGAGGACGGCCCGCAGCTGACTCGGTTTCAGGACAAATCGGAGAAAGTGACGGGGCGTGATGCGCCAGGAGTCGCCCATCAACGGCAAGGAAGCTGAACCTCACGCCTGCCAAGGAGTGAGGGTGCGTGGGCCGCTTCCGGGCGCTCTGAAACGAGGGCAACTTCTAAGCACAAGGGCCCACATCGGGCCGCATCTTTCCTCACGAACCTACGCAAATGGCCCATTGACTGAGCCCCCAGAGCACCAATCCAAGAATGAGCTCTGACCCATCAACGATGGGGGCCTGAAACCCCCGAACTATCCGACGAAACGGTGAGCACAGACCCCCCTGGATGTTCGGTGTTGTGCCCATCGTGCCCACGGGGGTTTGGGACGAGATTAGTGACGTCCAATCAAGATGCCATCTAGGCAAACGCCCGGCCCAACTGAACCGATGATCACTGTCCATTTCGCAACCCTCACAGCACTGACAATCCTGATCGGCTCCTCTTGTAGCGAGGCCCCCGCCGAAGGCGTGACGTCCACAGACCCCGAAGGTCACTCTGAGGAGGCCTCCCCCCAGTATGACGGCTCGGTTCTCTATGGTCGCTTCTGCCTGAGTTGTCACGGCGAGACCGGAATCGGCGACGGAGTCTCTGCCAAGATGCTGACCATCAAGCCCAGGGATTTCACCGCGGGTATCTTCAAGTTCCGTTCCGTGGTGGAGGGCCTACCCACCGATGCAGACCTTGCTCGGACCATCGCCAAGGGCATCGGCGGTACGGAGATGAGTGCCTATGAGACCCTCCCCCCCGAGGCCATCGACGCCCTTGTCCAGCACGTCAAGAGTTTGACCGTAGGGAATATCGAGGTCGCCGACGAGGAAGAGGCTCAAGAACTTCCGGGCCTTGTGGAGGTGGTAGAGGACAAGGAGGTGAGGGCCTGGGGCCGGGAGAGGGAACTGAGGCCTCCCACGTCCTCCGGAGAAACGCCCTTTGGAGTTCCTATCCGCCTGAGACCTGGAAACACCCTGAGCGAGGCCGCCACGGTGCCGTACGGGCCTTTCAAATGGAGTCCGGACAACTAAAGAATCTGCTGCCCGTTGGACGATGAAGACAAGTCCTCCTTCCTTCCAGCCCCCAGTCCCCCATGGAAATCACGGTCCAAATCGTCGCGTTTGTCTTTGCGAGTGCAATCCTTGCCCTCCCATTTATCTTGACCTTCAAGTGCATACGATTCGTCCAGGCTAGGCTCGGTATCCATCGGACGCCCGCAACAAGTCGTGCCAAGGGTGGGCTGTGGTCCTTCCACTCCAAGACGCTCTGCTTCTCCTGCAGAGAATACGGCGCTGTGGTCGGAAAGCCATCACTGGGTGGGACAGTGAACAACTCCGGTTTCGCTAACTGGCGAGTGCCGCTTGACCTCCATCTTCCCAAGGCCCTGGCTGAGTTCCTTGAAGAGCGGCGCGAGTGGATCGATGGTCTGGAGGAGAAACACCTCTCCTTGCTCGGCCCCGAGGGACCGGACTGGCAGGAGTTCTCTGACTTCCTGAATCGTGAGCTTGAGCGAGCAGGGATTCGGAAAGGGGTCCTCCTCCTCAAGAGACCGCATCGGGTCTCTCCTGACCTTGCTCGCATGCTTGCCCTCAGTCACCACTTGCAGAGGAAATGGGACACCCACCAGGGCTGGTTGGAGGACTGGTCCAGGACAGCCGGTCCCCAATGGTCTGAGGCCATCCCAGGCGAGCTGGTTCGCGTCTTCGGAGATCGCTACGAGTCTCTTCTCGCGTACGTCGAGTGGTTTGGAATCACCCGTGGCGTCCATCTCTCAATGAAGCGCATCCGGAAGCAAGCTCAGGCTATTTTCCTTGAACAGCAGGATGCTCTCCGCGCCTCGTCACTCAGCTCACACTCTCAGGGAATCGGAGTGACCATTCAGGATGTGGACGCAATGGACCCCTTCGACTTCGAGGTCTTCCTGGGCAAGCTATTCACCAACCTCGGGTACACCATCACGGAGACCCCAAAGACCGGTGATCAGGGTGCAGACGTTCTCCTGGAGAAGAACGGGAGCTCCACAGTGATCCAGGCAAAGCTCTATACAAGTCCCGTTGGAAACAAGGCTGTACAGGAAGCACATGCAGCCAAGGCCCACTTCCATTGCGACTCGGCCCAGGTAATCACCAACAACACCTTCACCCGGTCAGCCCAAGAGCTGGCCGGAACCACAGGCGTTCAGCTCGTTAGCAGAGAGGGCCTGACGGCGCTTCTGGAAGGCTACAACGCTGCACTCCAGTATCGGCAGGTCCCGGTCCCGGCTGCCTAGTCGCCACCTCTGCTCCGGACCGGATCGGTGCCTAGGTATCTGGGCTGCGACAAGCTGTCGGCCAGACGGCTAGGGGCATGGCCAGCGTTCGCAGGAACGAGAGAGGGTGCCAATCTGCGCGGGAGAGCAGTCTACGGTACTGCGAGCATGGACCACGAGCAGACGGGGGCTAGCCGCTAACGGCTCACGGGGGCGTCACTCAAGAGAGTGTGTCGACCTCACCCTATAAAAAGAGATAGCAGTCCATCCGCGGCCTCTTCGGGGGTCTGCTCGCCGGCACGCACGCTCTCCTGAGCCGCCTCCAGACGGGCCGCCACCTCAGGGTGATCCCGGAACGCGTCCATCAGTCTCTCTTCCAGCGTATTCCACATCCAGCGCGCGCGTTGCGCCCGGCGCTTCTCTTCGAGCACACCTGCCTCGCTCAAGGAGCGGCGATGCTCTTGGACCAGCTCCCAGAGCTCGTCCAAGCCATCTCCCGTCTGTGCGCTGATAGCCAATGCGCAGGGCGTCCAGTGAGCCGATTCAGGGCTGGCATAGTGCAGGGCCGCGGCGTGATCGGCCACCGAAGCCTTGGCCAGATCGACGCGCTCCCCGTCGGCCTTGTTGACGGCGATGATGTCGGCGTGCTCCAGAATGCCCTTCTTGATGCCCTGCAGCTCGTCGCCGGCACCCGGCAGGGTCAGGACCAGGAACAGGTCCACCATATCCGCCACCGAGGTCTCCGACTGGCCCACGCCCACCGTCTCCACCAGCACCACATCAAAGCCCGCGGCTTCGCATAGTTCCATGGCCTCGCGCGTGCGACGGGCCACCCCGCCCAGGGTCGCAGCCGAGGGTGAGGGGCGGATGAAGGCACCCTCGCTCTGGGCCAGCGCGCTCATGCGCGACTTGTCCCCCAGGATCGAGCCGCCCGAGAGGGTGCTCGAGGGATCCACGGCCAGTACCGCCACCTTGAGGCCGCGCTCGATCAGCCGCAGGCCCAGGGTCTCGATCAGGGTGGACTTGCCCACACCCGGGATGCCACTGATGCCGATGCGTTGGGCGGACCCGGACTTCTGGGCCAGACGTGCCAGTAGCTCGCGGCTGGCCTCGCGATCGGTCGCACGCCCGCTCTCCACCAAGGTGATGGCCTGGGCCAGCAACACCGGGTCCCCGGCGAGGAGTCCCGCTTCAAGTGTGTCGAGATTGGGAGGGGCCGCCATGGGTCAGGAGCCCTCTGCGCCTTGAGTCAAGATGTCCAACAGCTCGCCAGCCGCCTCCGAAATGACCGTACCCGGCCCGAAGACCGAAGAGGCGCCAGCTGCCAGAAGATCGGGTACGTCCTGGGGCGGGACCACGCCTCCCACCACCACGAGAACATCATCGCGACCGAGTGCGCTGAGCTCTGACTTGAGGGCAGGAACCAGCGTCTTGTGCCCCGCCGCCAGACTGGAGACGCCCACCACGTGCACGTCGTTTTCCACCGCACTGCGCGCGGTCTCGGCGGGGGTCTGGAAGAGCGAGCCGATATCCACATCAAATCCGAGGTCACTGAAGGCCGTGGCAATCACCTTCTGACCACGGTCGTGCCCGTCCTGACCCATCTTCGCCAGCAGGATGCGTGGCCGACGGCCGACAGCCTGCAGGAAGGCCTCCACCCGGTTACGGACCGCGCGCACGGTTTCGCTCGACTCACCCATTTCGCCTGAGTATACGCCACCCTGGGTGCGGATCTGCGCCTGGTGTCGGCCCCAGACGCTTTCGAGAGCGGAGGAGATCTCCCCCACCGTGGCACCGGCGCGGGCGGCCACGACGGCAAGGTCGAGCAGGTTGCCGCTAGAATCCTCTGCGCATTGGGTCAGAGCGGCCAGAGCGGCGTCCACCTCGGCCCCATCCCGGTCCCGGCGCAGCTCTTCCAGCCGCCGCATCTGGGCCTCGCGTACTTCGGTGGCCTCCACGCTACGCACCTCTATCGGCTCGGGGGAGTCGCTCTCGAAGCGGTTGACCCCCACGATCACCTGGCGGCCGGAATCGATGCGCGCCTGAGCGCGGGCGGCGGCCTCTTCGATGCGCAACTTGGGACTGCCCGCCTCGATGGCGCGGGTCATGCCACCCATGGACTCGATCTCGTCGATGTGCTCTTGGGCGCGCTGGCACAGGTCATGGGTCAGGCGCTCCACAAACCAGCTGCCACCCCAGGGGTCGATCACATCGCAGACGCCCGATTCCAGTTGCAGTTGCAGCTGGGTGTTGCGGGCGATGCGCGCCGAAGCATCGGTGGGCAGGGCCAGGGCCTCGTCCAGGGAGTTGGTGTGCAGGGACTGGGTGCCCCCATGCACCGCGGCCAGGGCCTCGATGGAGGTGCGCACGACGTTGGTGTGCGGGTCCTGTGCGGTGAGCGACCAGCCCGAGGTCTGGCAGTGGGTGCGCAGCATGAGCGACTTGTCGGACTTCGCCCCCAGGGACTTCATCAGCCTCGCCCACAGGAGCCGCGCTGCGCGCAGCTTGGCGACCTCCATGAAGTAGTCCATGCCGATGCCGAAGAAGAACGACAGCCGCGGGGCGAAGTCATCGATGTCGAGCCCAGCCTCCATCCCTGCGCGCACGTACTCGATGCCATCGCTGAGGGTGTAGGCCAGCTCGAGGTCGGCCGTGGCCCCGGCCTCCTGCATGTGATAGCCCGAGATCGAGATCGAGTTGAAGCGCGGCATGCGCTTAGACGTGTACTTAAAGATGTCGCGCACGATGCGCATCGATCCCTCGGGCGGATAGATGTAGGTGTTACGCACCATGAACTCTTTGAGGATGTCGTTCTGGATGGTGCCCCCGAGCTGCTCGGGGGCCACGCCTTGCTCTTCGGCGGCCACGATGTAGAGCGCCATGATCGGCAGTACGGCACCGTTCATCGTCATGGACACACTCATGGAATCGAGCGGGATGCCACTGAAGAGGATGCGCATGTCCAGGATCGAATCGATGGCAACGCCCGCCATGCCCACGTCCCCCGTGACGCGCTCATGGTCGGAGTCGTAGCCCCGGTGGGTGGCGAGATCGAAGGCGATGGACAGACCCCGCTGTCCGGCGGCGAGGTTCTTGCGATAGAACTCGTTGGAGGCCTCGGCCGTTGAGAAGCCCGCGTACTGGCGCACGGTCCAGGGCCGGCCCACGTACATGCTGGGATAGGGCCCGCGCACGAAGGGCGCGAAGCCCGGCAGGCTGCCCAGGTGTGGCAGGCTGTCCTGCTCGGGGCCGTAGACCGGATCGAGGTGAATGCCCTCGGGAGTGTCCGTGCCCGAGCCTCCGGTTCTGGTGGCATCGCCCGACCCCGTGCCCGACCCCGTGGGCAGGTCGTCGAACTGCAGCTTGGAGTAGTCAGGCAGAGTCACGGGGAAGGCTCGGCTGAGGTGATGCGGTAAGGCGGGGAGATCGTGGTCGTGGCAGGCTCACCTGACCCGACAGGTTACCCGGCGAGCCGCTTCGGGAGGAGCATAGTACTGCGCCAACCAAGGCCGCCACAATCGGGGAGACCCACAGAGTCCCCGTGCACGCCAATCCGCCCGCGCAGGCTTAGTTCCCGCATGGGCAAGGCCTAGTAATCCGCTACCAGGGAAGGGGCGCACTGGCGCCCAGGCCTGGGCCGAGGACCACAGCATTGCCGAAGAAGCGGGCGGTCGCGAAGTGAAACCCGCGGAAGCTTGGCATCGAGGTGAAGAGGATGATCTGTCCATCCCCCATCGACTCGCGTGTGAGCCATGCCGAGTCGCCGACTCGCTCTGCCGCCTCTGGCCAGAGCAGGCCGGAGAGGCGAACGTGTCTGGCTGGGGAGAAGCGCACGGCGGTTTCAACGCCAGCAGGGGGAAGGTAAACCGAGGAACCGCCGAAGAGAACCGGCACCCGTGCGCCAGCGCCCACCGTCAGCCACGACTCAGAGCGGGCCTCTCCGAGGAGCATGGCCCCACGGGGAGAGAAGCGGCGCATCCAGGCATCGCGATCCTCTGCGGACTCGCCCTCGACGTGGGCGATTGAAATGAACTCCTCCTCTTCCTCTTCCTTCGGGGCCGAGGCCTCAACAGCGGCGCCAGACCAGATACCCTTGGCATCCACCGTCACGCCCCAGGCCCTGCGCTCACGCTCGGCGACGGCGGCGTAGCTCTCGAGCTCCTCGAGAGCGTGGCGTCGAAGAACCACGGCGGAGAGTCCAGCGCGCTCGGACGTGAGTGAGGCGGCCGTGTTCCCGCAGGCGACCAGCGTCCCACCCGCGCGGACCCAGGTCTCAAGGGCCTCGGCCTGGTCCGAGGCAATGGCGCCGGCACCGGGGGGCAGGACGAGGACGTTGTAGCGGCGCAGGTCAACGGAGGAGAGGGACTGGGCATCGAGGATGGTGTGCACGAGCCCGAGTCGCGTATCGAGGTAGTGCCAGAGGTGCCCGAAGGTGTCCGAAGAGGTGGGCGCATTGCCTACGATCGCAACGCGCGGGCGGGTGAGGAGGTGGAAGTGCCCCCCACCGAGGTCCGGCCCCTCATCGGCCGAGAGGCCGGTAGTGAGAGCGTGGGCGCGGATGCCAGCCGACACGGCTGCCGCTGCGACAAGGCTGTCGACATCAACGACATCGTTCTCGTGCCTGCGAACGAGCAACGAGCCCCGGGAGAACTCAACACCGGCGCTGGTGAACGCCTTGTCGGAGGCGTGCACCTGCAGACCTGAGTCCATCGCTCGCACGGCGAAGACAAGGGCGTCGTCCGTAGTGGCGTCGACAGCCCAGGCAACGGGCGTCTCCTCAGCACTCGAAGCGACGACGCCGCCTGCCGCACCTGCAAGCTCCGTGATGAACTCGGTGCGGACATCAGTAGCAAGCTGACCCCAGAGAGCGTCCAGGTCGAGCGCGTGGGGCAAGGACCAGGCCATCGTGTCGTAGATCTTCGATTCATTCTTGCGCTCGAGAGACTCGCGCTCGGACTGCAGAGCCTCGACCGTGAGCTTCGTGTCGAATTCGCAGTAGGCACGGACGGCGCGGCCCATCGGCTGTGCCGCACGGATGATCAGACTGCCGGCGGGCGAGGAAACCGACTCGGCCGAGACCGCTCCGAAGCGGTCAGTGGCTCCGGTCGTGAAGAACTCCTCAAGGGATCGCTCCACCTCGATCCCCTGCCCGACGAGGATGCGCACCAACTCGGAAGTGCGGGCCGTGTTGCCATCGTGCCGAACGACGAAGACGTCGGAGCCACCCGGTGGGTCGGCTACGACGCGGCGCGCGTCAGCGAGAAAGCGCCCCAGGAACCAGTCGGCATTCTCACGCAGAGCCTCAAGGCAAGCCCAGGAGGCGACGGCCTGATGGTGAACCGACTCGCGATAGGTCAGCACAGTCCCGGAGGCTCGGCGCAATGGGTTTCCAATGACAGCACCCTGCTCATAGAGAATTCCGATGGCACCGGTGAGGCCCGCCCACGCATCGGAATAGAACGGAGCCCAGCCATCTGCCCACTCACGGGTGTAGTAGTCCCAGCTGTGAGCGTCGAACGCCTGGGCAATGGCGCCACCCAAGACTTTCTGGCTCCCACTCAGATCGGCGGGGGAGTGGGGATTGAGGGGATCCGCCTGGGGATAGAAGAGGTAGGTGTCCAGCCCACCCATTTCATGGGCGTCCACAAGGAGCTGCGGGTGGTAGCGCAGGATCGCTCCCCAGCGCCCGACCGTCTCCGGCTGGGTGCCCGCGATCCAGTCGCGGTTCATGTCGAAGAGGTAGTGGTTGCCTCGCCCCCTTGGCCAGCGACCGCGCAGGAGCCCCGAGTGGTCGAGGGACTTCGTGTAGCCCGACATCTGATGCGACTGGGTGAGAATCCGCTGACGACCATCGGGGTTCATGATGGGATCGATGACCGTCACAACCTCGTCGAGCATCGCGAGCGTTGCGGGATCCGTGCCCGCGACGAGGCGGTAGGCGAGGGCCAGGGAGGCGTCGCAGCCGGAGGTCTCATCGCCGTGGATGGAGTAGCCCATCCAAGCGAAGGGGAGAGCGCGTTCGAGTACGGCCCTGCCCTGATCCACGCTCAAGCCGCGCGGATCAAAGAGGCGCGCATTGTCGGCAAGTAGCGCCTCGAGCCTCTCGTGGTTTTTGGGGCTCGTGATCACGGCATGGTACTGCGCGCGACCCTCGTGGCTGGTGCCGTGCTCGACGAGGACGAGCCGTGCGCTCTCGGCGGCCCAAGCCTCAAAGCAAGCGCGCAACTCCACGTCCGTTGCCATGCGCGAACCCGTCGCCTGCCCCAATACACCGGCAGGGTCCGTAATGTCTTCGCTGTAGCGTGCTGCCGCAAAGAACGGCACGCCGTAGGCCTGAGCGCCCTCGGGATCGCCGACACGCAGCGAGTCGTCGAAATCCTGCACCGGAACGAGTACTGCATGCGGAGAGGCGCAAGCGATGTGAGCCCCAAGCAGGAGCGGGACGAGCGCGAACAGAGCGGTGGAGTGTTTCATGGGAGTCAAAATATCCCCGCCAGTGGCTTTGCGCCATTGGGCTGGCCTCCGTGGTGGGGTCCCGCAAGGCAGGATCTTGGCGGAAAGAGTGCCCCTTCCCATAGGATACACGTTCTCCGACGCCGTCCCCCTCGAATCGACCCCCATAGAGCCTCTCGTAGCCCGTGCGAGCGGAATCCTGTCATGTTGATAGCCAGCCTTGCCCTTCTGTTCCTTCCCCAAGACCCGGCTCTTGTACACCCTGTCTCTCTCGACCGCACGGGTATCGAGTGGGCCCTCCCTTTCGAGGCTGCACAAAAACGAGCGCGTGAGGAAGGCCGCTTGCTGGCCATCAAGCCGGTCGCATTTGGCACGACCGTTACGGGGTGCTGGTGACCTGCGGCGGAGGTGCTCCGGTCGGGGCCTTTCACCGATGAGAGGGTAGTCGGCCTCCTGAACGAACGGTTCATCCCCATCTACTTCGATCTGTCTCCGAAGAGCCCCGCCAGTGATGCCGCCGCCAAGAGCTTCGTAACCAAACTGAAACCCGAACTGGGTGGAAGCAGGGTGCCTACACCACCGGTACTGTTCGTTACCGCCGATGGAGAGTTGCTTGGGGAAGCCAGCAACTACGCGAGCGAGGGTGAGATGCTCGGTGCTCTACGCGACGTCCTACGCCAGAATTCGAAGTACGCCGGGCTATCTGATGGTGAAGGCAAGCGTCCGCGTCTTGCTCGAGCCCGTACGCACCACTATCTCGGAGAGGATGATGCGGCAATCGCGTTGCTCTCCGAACCACGGAATGCCCGGGAGAGTCTCTTCATCGCGCAAGTCGCCCGCCGCGCCGGCGACCTCGACCACGCCGAGAAGGTCCTGGGAGAACTCGATTCGGACGCGTGCGCAGATGACGTCGCGCTCGAGCTTGGCTTGATCGCATTCGCTCGCGGCGATGTGAAGACCATGCGCGATCGGCTGGCTGCACATTCCGAGGAAGGAGCCCGCGCGCCCGAGGCCCGCTACTTCCTGGGGATCGCACTCTTCCACTTGGGCCAACACGCCGAGGCGCGCGCAATCTGGAAGAAGCTTGTCGGCCAGCATGGCGAGCACCCTTTTAGCTATCGCGCCGACTGGGCCTACACCCAAACCACGGACAACGGTCCGGCAGCAGCGCCCACCTCGTTTACGACGCAGGGTCCGAAGAGCCTGTTGGGACGCCATGGTTACATGGGGCGAAAGAACCCCGATCTGGCACAGCGTCCCGGCTGACCGGCCGTCTAGTTTCGGGGTCCTAGGGCGGATACCGCCGGATCGAGGCCCTCCGACCCCAGGTCAAGGTCGCAGCATGACCCGCAAGGTAGGGCAGGCCGCCCACAAGGGCCTGCAGGAGAAGAGGGCCCACCCCCAAATCCCCCCGTGTTTTAGGATTGAGCATGTTCGCGACTCGCTCGCCGGTCGAGTTCGCATTTGAATTCCTGTCACCTGAACCCTCACGAATGTGGGGCTTTGCCGTCGATTCACACCCGAATTGATTCAGGCGCCCCACTGGATCCCCCCACTTAATTTCACCATGAACCTTCGCCCTGCAATCCTCGCGAGCTGCGCGCTCCTCGCCACCAGTTCCGCATTCGCACAGGTCACCGACCCGAACACCGGGAATACCTACGATGTGATCACATCGCAATTGGCCTGGACGGATGCAGATGCGGACGCGAAAAATCAGATGTTCGGCGGCACCCCCGGCCACCTGGCCACGATTACGAGCCAGGCAGAGTTGGACTTTGTGATGGCGAACCTGTTCATTTCACGCCCCTGGCTCGGCGGCTTTCATGACAAGGCCGACCCCAACTACTCCGAGCCCGCCAGCGGTTGGGCTTGGGTCACGGGTGAGGCCTTCACGTTCACGAACTGGGCCGCGGGCGAACCCAACGACACGGCTGCCAATGGCGGCCCTGAGGACTACCTCGAGATGTTCAAGGACAGCAAGTGGAATGACACCAACAATACCGGCGGCGGCTGGACGGACTCCTACCTCGTCGAGTGGGAGGGCGGCGGCGCCATCGGCACTAACTACTGCGGCCCCGCCAACACTAACTCCAGCGGCCAATCGGCGGTAATTTCAGCCACGGGCTCCACGATCGTTGCAGCGAACAATTTGACGCTCACCGTGAGCCAGTTGCCTCTCAACCAGTTCGGTTACTTCCTGAACTCAAATACGCAGGGCTTCATCCCATTCCCGGGCGGCAGCCAAGGCAACCTTTGCCTCGGCGGGTCAATCGGCCGGCACAGCAAACAGCTCGGTAATTCAGGCTCTACCGGTGTCCTTTCGATTGCCGTCGATCTGTCAAACCTGCCGCGCCCGTCAGGCCCCTACCAGGTCCTTGCCGGCGAAACGTGGAATTTCACCTGCTGGTTCCGTGACAAGAACCCGACCGTGACCTCCAACTTCTCGGACGGGATCACGATCACCTTTCAGTAGCTAGTCGGAAGGTGCACTCCGGGGGATGAGGCGCACCTAGGCAGCCGTTGCGGCGGAGAAGGCGCGTGTGTGCCCACGCGCTGATTGCTGCGCGTTCACTCTTCGGGCGGCCGCGCCAGGTCCGCCTCCGCCGCGATCACCCCGAACGCGTTCCAGGGACCTGATTCGACCAACGCACTCCAGTCCGCTCGGGCTCCTTCCACGTCGCCGTTGGCGTAGCGCCAGGCGGAGGCGCCGTAGCGGCGAGTGACGTCCTGAATGGCATCTGACTCGGAGCCAACGACGTCAGAGAGGTCCAAGCGACCCGCGTAGAGCAGACACAGGTCGAGATAGGCGTGGTTCTCGATCACGTCCCAATCAGGTCGGACCCTGGCCACCGCCTCCCGCGCCTCGTTGGAACGACCAGCACGCATCAGGGCCTGATAGCGCCAGTTCAAGGCAGAGGCGCGACTGTCATCGTTGGTGGCCGCCTTCTGACAAGCAGTCCATGCGTTGGCGGACTCTTCCCAGCGCCCCTGCAGATGAATGGCAAGCGCCAGGTGGTAGAGGATGTTGCCGTGGTCGGTGCTGCGAGGAATGTTGAAGGCATTGGGCGCACCGTCAGGCTCAATGCGATTGGGATGGTCCCGGGCCAAAGCCCAGGCGCGGGTGAGGTCCGCCTCGGCACGGGTAAATTCGCGCAGACTGATGTGGCGATGACCGCGATGGCGCAGCAGGCGGTAGCTATCCGGAAACTCCCGCAGTCTTGCCGTGAACCACTCAATGGCCTCCGAGTAGCGCCCGAGGTAGCCCAGTCGGCGACCGACCCAGATGGCGTTGGCCTCGCTGGGTCCTGCGTTCCAAAGCGACCTGGCCTGCGCCAGATCTCCCTTCAGGCGTTCGAGCCGATCGCCCTTTGGGACGATTCGTTCCAGGGGGCGGCCAAACAGGGAGGCGGCTTCGATCCCCGGACTATCGGGGGTCAGGCCGCAGGAGCCAACCAATGAACCGAGCAGAAGGGCAAGCGCGAGACGAGAGAGTGACATGGGCATGAGATTGACGCGAATCCGGAGGCTCGTGTGGGCGGAAGCCCACGAGTGGTTCAGTCGTCGTCCCCGCCATATCCCAACGCACGCAGGGAGTCGAGCTCTTCTTCCGTGGCGGGACGACTCTTGGATTGACCACGCGCAGTCTGCTCAGCCAGCAAGCGCTCGGCCACGGCGGACAGCTCCACCACCTTCGTGGGATAGAGCACCGCGACGTCGTGCAACTCGAAGGGGTCACGGTCCAAGTCAAACAACGATGATCCGCCGTCGGAACGATGCATGAACTTCCAGCGGCCCGTAGTGAGACCCAATTCCGACCTATGCTCCGTCAGCTCCGCTCGAGCCGAGCTTTGAACCAGAAGGGGCCGAGGCTCGAAGGAGTCGTGCAAGACGTCGAACCCCCGTGACCGCAGTTCGTACGCGGTCTTCTGTTCGGAATCCTGCAGGTTCGTCAACCCGAACAAGGTGGGGCCAAGATCGGTAGCCGAAACCAGTCGGCTCTCCTTGCGCGGGTCCAGGCCGGGGGCCCTGAGCAAGAAGGGCACGCGTACCTGTTCATCCCACGAAAACCCGTGGCCAGGTTCCCGGTGTTGGTTCAGACCCTCTCCATGGTCCCCCATGACGGCCACTACCGTGCGGTTCCACAGGTTGGCCTCCTTCAGATGATCCAGCAACACCCCGATGTGGTGGTCCATGAAGGCGATCTCACCATCGTATTGGTTGACACTGCTGAGCAGGTTCACCTTGTGCCCCTGTTCGGTGCGCTTGACCTTGCTACGGAAGACCGTCAGGGCCACGGCCCTGTCACCTAACCACTGGCGCAATTCCTCTGTGGTCTTGAAGGCCTCGTTGTAGGGACTGGGAGGGAGATACGGACCGTGAGGATCAAAGTAATGCACCCAGAGGAAGAAAGGCTGCTGCCCAAGCCCCTCGAGCCAGGCCATGGCATGACGTGTGGTCTGTGCCGCGTCGCGCTCCTTGCTGCGCGTGGGTTGGTTGTATATCTCAAATCCGGTGGCGAGGCCTGCCTCGGATCGCAGGGGAAACGCACTAACAAAGGCCCCCGTCCTGTAGCCAGCCGCTTCATAACTTTCAGCCAGAGTGACGAGCGATGGGTCACGCTCGTAGATGAACTGCTTCTTGACGTTGGCCAGAACGCCATGCTCGGCTGGCCAGACGCCCGTGAACATGGAGGTGTGGCTCGGCAGGGTGGTGGACATCGGGACCAAGCAGCGTTCGAACAGAACCGATGAAGCCGCCAGTTCATCCAGATTGGGCGAGGTCTTCCTGAAGTACCCATAACACCCCATGTGATCTGCGCGCATGGTATCCAGGGTGATCACGACCACATTGGGACGCTTCAGTGCTGGCACCTGCGCCGCGGCCAAGGTGCAAACACCAAGAGCAGGAAGGCAGGCCAGAGCGAGTCGGGTTCGAAGTGGGTTCACGGGGCTATCGTAACGGTTATCGGCGCCACCACCGAGTCGGTCATCATCGCAAAATTTCTCGGTCCCCTCTGGACCAAGAGTAGGGCTCCGGGCCCACGCAAGGCTGACTTCCTATCCGGGACTCGCCCGTGGTTGCGGGTAGATGGGCATGCACGCGCGCAGAGGCTCGCGGCCCTGTGGCTCTAGGAGGTTCCCTCAGTTCAGGTCCGGGGAGAATGCAAAGGAGTAGTATCATCTTCAGTCCGAGTACGCCCGCTACTCAAGTCTCCTTGAAGCCCCCCTCCACCCTCTTTGACGACTACCTCGCACGCCTGGAGCGTGGTGAGGCTACGGACTTCGAGTCCATGTGCGCTGAGAATCCGGATCAGGCCGGCGAGCTGCGTCGGTTGGAGAAGGCCCGAACGTCCGATGTCCTGGCCGAGAAACCGACACAGGTCTCCTTGTTCCGAGCTGACGACGGGCCTGAAACGGTCCTTCACGGGGCCTGGAATCTGGCCGAGGGTCGCATCCTGGGGGACTTCCGCCTGGTGAAGTGCATCGGCCGCGGGGGCATGGGTGAGGTTTGGGAGACCGAGCAGCTCTCCCTCTCCCGACGGGTAGCGCTGAAGGTCCTGCTCCCGGAGCGGGTCGACACCCGGAACCTGGACTACTTCGCTCGCGAGGCCCGCGCAGGGGGCAAGCTGGCCCACCCCGGCATCGTCGCGGTCTACGGCACGGGCGAGACGGAGGGTGTGCACTGGATCGCCATGGAGTTGGTGCAGGAGAACTGCGACCTGGGACACGCGCTGGACGGCTGGCGCGAGACTGAAGAGGTGGGTTTGGAATACTACGCGCACGTAGCCGGGTTCGTCGCCGAGCTGGCCGATGCCCTTGAGGCAGCGCACGTCGCCGGGGTGATCCACCGCGACATCAAGCCGAGCAACGTCCTCGTGACTCCCGACGACCGTCCCAAGCTGACCGACTTTGGCCTGGCCAAGCTCATACACGAGCAGTCCCTGTCGGTGGTCGGCGAGGTTGCGGGCACGTACTACTACATGAGCCCCGAGCAGGTGGCCTTGAAGCACGTGGGCATCGATCACCGGACCGACATCTTCAGTCTGGGAGTGGTGCTCTACGAGATGCTGACCTTGGTGCGGCCCTTCTCTGGGGACACCAGCGAGCAGGTGGCGCGCAAGATCCTCTGGGAAGAGGCGCCCGACCCGCGCAACATCCGCTCACGGACGCCACGAGATCTGGCGGTGATCTGCGGCAAGGCGATGGAGAAGGAACCGGCGCGGCGATATCAGACCATGGAGGAGCTTGCGGCGGACCTGCGTAGACATCTGGCCCATGAACCGATCCTGGCGACTCCTTCAGGAGCCCTAGTGCGGCTGCAGAAGTGGTCGAGGCGCAACCCGACGAAGAGCGTGGCGGGTGGAGTGGGAGTGGTGGCGCTGGTGGCCATTTCCGTGCTGGCTTGGAAACTGAACCTCAAGCGGACCGCCCTCGCCGAGACGAACGAGCAGCTGCAGACCAAGACCACAGAGGCCGAGGGCAGCGCCTCGTTGGCGACGCAGCGCGCTGACGCGCTCGCCCAGGCCAACGAACAGCTGGAGGCCAAGACCGCCGAGGCTGAGGCCAGCACCTCGCTGGCCATTCGACGGGCCGACGAGCTGGTGCGGGCGAACGATGACCTCAGCGCAGAGCGGAGCGAAGCAGAGTCCGCGCGGGCGGAGGCGGCCGCACAGCGCGATCAAGCCGAGAAGCGCGCCGAGGAGTTGCAACAAGTGTCGGAGTTCCAAGCGAGCCAGCTCGCGGGAGTGGATGCCGAGGCCATGGGGCAGACCATTCGAACGATGGTGCTTGAGCGAGCACGTGCCGCTGGTGAGCAGGCCGGGCGGGAGCAGCAAGTGTTGGCCGAGGAACAGGAGACACTCAAGGGACTGTTGGATGGTGCGGACTTCACGGGTCTGGCGCTTGGTGTACTCGACCAGGAGGTCTTCGAGCGAGCGCTTGAGGAGCTGGAAGAATTCGAAAATCAGCCTCTGGTTCAGGCGCGGCTCCTGGAGGTTGTAGCGATAACCTTGATCCGGCTTGGACTTGTGAACAAAGCCCTGGACCCCCAGAAAAAAGCCGTCGCGATCTCAAGGCGAGAATTGGGAGATGAACACCCCAGCACCCTGACGGCAATCGGGAACCTCGCCACCGTGTGCTACTCCGTCGGTGAGTTCAATGAAGCAGAACAACTCTGGCGCGAGGAATTGAAGGTCTGCCGGCGGACGCTGGGTGACGAGCACACCAGCACACTGACTTCGATCGCCAATCTCAGCAATCTCCTGAAGGATCAGGGGATGTACGACGAGGCCGAGTCTCTGATGCGGGAGGCTCTTGAGACACTGCGTCGCACCCTGGGCGAGGAGCACCCTGACACCCTGAGTGCGGCAAACCACCTGGGTCTACTGTTCGGAACACAAGGCATCTTCGACGAGGCAGAGGCACTGTTGCGCGAGGCGGTCGAGGGTCAACGAAGCACTTTGGGTGAGGGGCACGCCGATACTCTGATTTCACTCAGCAATCTGGCTGGCATCTTCCTTGCCCAGGGCAAGATGTCCGAAGCGGAACCACTCATGCAACTGGTCCTCAAGGGCCAGCGACAGAGTCTGGGAGACGATCACCCTGTGACGCTGCTCTCGCTCAACAACCTGGGTTTGGTGCACTACCATCAAGGCAAGTTCGACGAGGCGGAGACCTCATGGCGAGAGACGCTGGCGGCCACAAGACGGACGCTGGGGGCGGAGCACCCGGACACACTGCTGGCAATCAACAATCTGGCCAGCCTCTTCCATGGTCAGGGCAAGCTGGATGAGGCAGAGCCGATGCTACGCGAAGTCTTGGAGATACGGCTCCGCACTCTCGGGGCCGAGCACCCGGACACATTGATATCAACTGGAAACATGAGCGGCCTACTCTGGGCCCAGGGCAAACTTGACGAGGCGGAACCGCTAGTTCGTGACGTGGTACGGATCCGCCTCCGATCCCTGGGCGCTGAACATCCGGACACTCTGCTGGCAAAGAGCAACCTGGGCAGCCTGATCTGGGCCCAGGGGAAGCTGGACGAAGCGGAGCAGATCATGAGAGAGGTGGCGGAGGGAAACTCGCATGCCCTGGGCGTTGACCATCCATCGACTCATACGTCCCTGGGGCTACTGGGCAGCATCCTCCTCCAGAAAGGTAGGCCTGATGAAGCTGAGCCGCTCCTGCTGCGAGCAGTCGAGGGCCTCCAGAAGTCCCTTGGGTCTGATCACCCCAAGACCCTGGCAGCCAAGAAAGATCTCGAAGCCCTCCGCGCGGCGCGCGCGTCAGAGACAGACAAGTAAGGGCCGCTAGCTCTCGAAGAGTTCGGCGGGTCGCCGGAGGGGAAGAGGCCGGATGGCTCGATCCGGGCCGTGGGTTGCAGCCATGCCTGTGCTCAGCACGTCCTCACCCGGATGTTGGCTCGCGCCGAGTACGTGAGCCTCACCTTCCTCGAAGCTCTCGCGGGTCTGCTTCCAGATTGCGTCCAACTGGTCGTGCCACCAACCATCCAGCAAGCAGGCGGCTGCACCACCGCGCTCCTCGATTACGCGCACGTGCTCCCACGCGCTGCGGGCCAACTCTTCGGTGCGCCGCTCCAGGTGGTAGCTTCCGGCTGCCGGGTCAGCCACGCGGGCCAGGTGGCTCTCAAATGCGAGGACGCTTTGTGTGTTACGAGCCAGGCGGGCGCCCATTGAGCCGGGTTCGTCCGCCAAGGCATCGAAGGCCGCGGTCGTGATCGCATCGGCACCACCCAAGACGCCAGCGATGGTCTGGTCCGTGGCCCGCAGGGCGTTCGTCATGGGATCCAGCAGGGAGTGGGTCGATAGCGCTCCTCTGGCGTGAATCCAAGCGGGCGCAGGTGAGGCCACTCCCGCGGCCCGCATGACGCGCTCGATCAACACACGCAAGGCACGCAAGCGCGCGATCTCCTCCATGATGTCGGGCCCGACGGCCACGGCGACGACGAGTTGGCTGGCCACGGCATCGGGCCCCACTCCGCCGGCCTCTGCGGCGCGCAAGGTCTCCAATAGGTTTGTGATGCCTGCGGCCAGATCCAGTGAGAGGTTCGCACCCGCCCCCTGCCAGGAGCCTGTGTCCAAGCGCAGCGCGCGCCCCGATGGCTGGCGCTGGGCTCCGGCCTGCACCACACCGGGCACCTGCTGGAGATATCCGTCCCACTCCGGAGACTCATAACCGTCCCTGGCCAGACTGCCCAGGGGATCGAAACCCATGTGCAGTATCCCCGAGCACATTCCAAACGCATCCAGCACGGCCAGGCCATCACCGTGGGATCGCATCACGATCGGGGTCGTAGGCTTAACCTCGGCAAGCCCATCGAAACAACCCGCGGACCAGGAGAGCTCGAGGCCCTCGCTGCCTTGGCTTAGTACGGACTCAGCATCAGACGCATCTCCATGCAGGGCGGCGATACGCAGCCAGCCCCTGGAGTAGCGCCCGCCCAGGGGTACGCCCACCGGCCGGTCCTCCCGGGTGGAGAGGGCGCCGGGCGAAGTCTCCGATCCCGCGCGCTCGCGCCACTGGGAGCGAGTCACGGGCGGGAACATCTCTTCCCCATCAGAGGGCTGAGCGCTCACGGCTACCTCATCCTGTTGCGGCGGAAAACGATTGGAACTGTCGTCATGAAGAGGCCACAGCCGGGGGTCATCATCTGGGAACCCGCTGTGGGAATCGGAGGCTATCATACGCCAACCATGCATACCCAACGTCCCTCCTGTCCCGCCATCACAATCACCCTGGCCGCGCTGATTCTGGACTGCGCCTGCGCGGGAATGCCGCAGGAGTCCGACTCAGTCGAGCCGGAAACCGCTGCGAGCCAACAGGACGAACCCGAGGCCACAACGCCTGAATCATCTGACCCCGCGGGGCCGCGATTCGTCGAGCCTGCCGATTACGGAAAATTCGAATCACTGCGCGGCGGAACGCTTTCCGAGAATGGCGCCTGGTTCGCCTATGAGGTCAGCCGCGTCGACAAGACGCGCGAGCTCCACGTTCTGTCCCTGGCCGACGACACCATCGAGACGGCGGTGCTTCCCTGGGCAAGCCGGGCCACGTTCTCAGCCGATGGAGCTTGGGTGGCGTGGTCCTCGGGCGTCTCGGACGAGGAGGCCAAGAAACTGCGTGACAAGAAAGAACCCGTGCGGTCTGACTGTGTTCTGCGTGATCTGGACAACGGTGATCAACGCGAGTTTCCGGGTGTTGCACGGTTCACCTTTGATGAATCCGGCCGGTTCCTCGCCCTGCATGGCTACCCGGCAAAAGGCGCGGATGAGAAGGGTACCGATCTCCGCATCCTCGACCTTGAGCGGGACAGTGAGCTGACGCTTGGCAACGTCGACTCCTTCTCCTGGTGTGAGGTGGCCCCGTTGCTGGCCATAGCGATGAAGACCGGCTCGGACGCAGGCAATGGCGTGCAGGTGGTCGAGGCCGAGAGCAATCGGGTGCGCAATCTGGATGCCTCCAAGTCCGAGTACTCCGGGCTGCGCTGGCGCGAAGAATCCTCGGACCTCGCGGTGCTTCGAAGCGTGCTCGGGGAGGACGAAGAAGACGGCGACAAGAAAGAGAAGAAGGGTGAAGACGAAGAGGAGACTGAGTACGTCGCTCTGGCGTGGCTTGACGTCGAGAACTCATCCGATGCACCGCGAGTACTCGATCCCTCCGCAGCCGGACTTGAGGCCAATATGCTCGTCTCCAATTCCGGGGGCCCACGCTGGTCCAAGGACGGGAGCAGGATCTCGGTGGGCTTGAAAGAGCGCGAAGTGGATGACGCTGACGACACGGGCGAGGAACCTGAAGCTCCTGATGAGGAGGATGAGAACGGTTCCGAAGACACAGATACCGAAGATGCGGCTCCTGACAAGTCGAAAGACAAAGACCTCGACCTCCCCGGGCTGCAGGTCTGGCACAGCGATGACTTGCGCATCTACCCGCAGCAGAAGAGTTCGCAGGGCCGCAGCTCGAGCCGCACGCTGACTGCGGTCTGGCACTTGGAGAGCGATCGCCTCGTGCGCGTCGCAGAAGATCTGCTGAACCGGCACGAGCTCCTTGAGGGCTGGGACCGTGCACTGGAGCGGGACACCGCCCCTTACGCCTGGGGTGAGATGTTCGGCCGCCCGTACCATGACCTGTGGATCACCGACACCGAAACCGGCGAGCGCCACATGCTCCTGGAGAGGGTGCGGCACTCCTGGGCCAGCACGGGAGGCCGGTACATCCTCTCATTCGACGGCACGGATTACTGGGCCGACGATCTGGTCGAGGCCAGCCACGTGGCCTTGACCAAGAATGTCGAGGCACAGTTCGGCAACACCGAGTACGACACCCCCACCGACCTCCGCCCACCCTACGGAGTCAGCGGTTGGCTGGAAGACGACGCGGCGGTGCTGCTCCGGGACCGCTTCGACGTCTGGCAGGTTGCCCTCGATGGCAGCGGCGGTAAGCGCCTGACACGTGGCGCTGAGGGTCAACGCCACCACCGGCTCCTCGATCTCGATCCCGACGAGCAGGCACATGACCGTGGAAAACCCATGTACTTCCACGTCCGCGGCGACTGGACGGAGCGGCAAGGCTACTCGCGCCTCGATCCGGGCGAGGAGTCCGCACGGGCCTTGCTTGATCTACCCAAGGGCGTCAGCGGCCTGAGCAAGGCCAAGGAGGCAGATGTCTACGCCTTCCGTATCGGCGCCCGGGACGACTCCCCCGACTGGTTCACCTCCGACGCGGACCTCGCTCCGTCCAGGCAGGTCTCCACAACGAACGACTTCATCGACGAGTTCCACTGGACGCGCGCTGAGCTCGTCGAGTGGACCAGCGATGCGGGTGTACCCCTTCAGGGGTGCCTTCTGTATCCCGCTGATCACGACCCCTCGGTCCGTGCCCCGATGATCGTCTACACCTACGAGAAGCTGTCGCAGCAGCTCCACAATTGGAGAGGACCGAGCGACACCGACTACTACAACCAGGTCGTGTGGACACAGGCGGGGTACTTCGTGCTGCTACCAGACATTGTCTATCGCGCCCGCGAGCCAGGTCCCAGCGCCCTCGACGCCGTGCGGCCCGCCGTCGCCAAGGTGGTTGAACTGGGTCTCGTGGATCCTGACCGTGTCGGCCTGATCGGGCACTCCTGGGGAGGCTATCAGGCCGCCTACCTGCCTACGCGGACCGACATTTTCGCCGCCTCGGTTGCGGGGGCGCCGCTCACCGACTTCGTGAGCTTCATGGGCCAGATCCACTGGTCGGGTGGCTTTCCCGAGACCAGCCACTGGGAGACCGGCCAGGGTCGGATGGAGGTTCCCTACTGGGAGGACCCCGAGGCCCACCGACGTAGCTCACCCATGGAGAAGGTGCATGAACTCAATACGCCGATACTGATGATGTTCGGCGATGACGACGGCTCCGTCGATTGGGACCAGGGCACGCAGTTCTACAACTACGCTCGCCGAGCCGGGAAGCAGATGGTGCTACTGGTCTATGAGGGCGAGGGCCACGGTCTGCGCCAGGATGCCAATCGCCGCGACTACCACCGTCGGATTCTGGAGTGGTTCGGCCACTATCTGAAGGGAGAGCCTGCTCCCGCGTGGATCACTGACGGCGTGAAGATCGACGACCTGGAAGATGAGAGGAAGCGCCTCGCGGACCCAAAGGACTGAGGCGGACTTCAGCGGTGGAGAATGGTCGCGCAGGGCGCGACCATTTCCTCACATGTTGCGGCGGTACTGGCCACCGACCGAGTACAGGGCTGCGGAGAGCTGGCCAAGGCTCGCGACCTTCGCCGCATCAAGCAGGGTGTCGAACACGTTGCCCCCTTCCACGGCGCTATTCTGCAAATTCTCTAGTTGCTCCGGTGCGCGGGCTTCGTTGCGGGCCTCGAAGGCGTGTACGGAATCCACGGCGTAGTCCTTTTCATCGGCGGTGGACCGGATCACCTCATCGGGGATCACTGTCGGGGAGCCCTTGGGATCGCGGAAGGTGTTGACCCCAACCACGGGTAGCTCGCCGGAGTGCTTGCGAGTCTCATACAGCAGGGACTCCTCTTGGATCTTGGAGCGCTGGTACATGCGCTCCATCGCCCCCAGCACCCCGCCGCGCTCCGAGAGGCTGCGGAACTCGGTCAGCACCGCCTCCTCCACGAGTTCGGTCAACTCGTCGATGATGAACGCACCCTGCAGCGGGTTCTCGTTCTTGTTCAGTCCCAGCTCACGATTGATGATCAGCTGGATTGCCATGGCGCGCCGCACACTTTCCTCAGTGGGCGTGGTGATGGCCTCGTCGTAGGCGTTCGTGTGCAGGGAGTTGCAGTTGTCGTAGAGCGCGTAGAGCGCCTGCAAGGTGGTGCGGATGTCGTTGAACGCGATCTCTTGGGCGTGCAGGGAGCGGCCGCTGGTTTGGATGTGGTACTTGAGTTTTTGGCTGCGCTCGCTGGCACCGTAGACGTGCTTCATGGCCGTGGACCAGATACGGCGCGCCACGCGACCGATAACCGCGTATTCCGGGTCGAGGCCGTTCGAAAAAAAGAACGACAGGTTCGGAGCGAAAGCGTCCACGTCCATACCGCGTGAGCGGTAGTACTCAACGTAGGTGAAACCGTTGGCCAAGGTGAAGGCCAGTTGCGTGATGGGGTTCGCACCGGCCTCCGCAATGTGGTAGCCGGAGATCGAAACCGAGTAGAAATTGCGAACACCATTATCGATAAACGACTGCTGCACGTCCCCCATCATCCGCAAGGCGAACTCGGTGGAGAAGATGCAGGTGTTCTGAGCCTGATCCTCCTTGAGGATGTCGGCCTGAACCGTGCCGCGCACGACTGAAAGAGTCTCGGCACGGATCCGGGCATAGTCTTCTGCGGGGAGCACCTGGTCGCCAGAGACACCCAGCAGCATCAGTCCCAGCCCGTCGTTGCCTTCAGGGAGCTCCCCTTGGTAGCGCGGGCGCTCGGCACCCAGGTCGGCATAGATGGCCTCGATGCGCCCCTCGACCTCTTCCTCCCTTCCCTGCTCGCGAATGAACTTCTCACACTGCTGATCGATGGCGGCATTCATGAAGAAGGCCAGCACCATGGGCGCTGGCCCGTTGATCGTCATGGACACCGACGTGCGCGGGTCGGCCAGGTCGAAGCCCGAGTACAGCTTCTTGGCATCGTCCACCGTGCAGATGGAGACCCCAGCGTTACCGATCTTGCCGTAGATATCGGGCCGACGATCCGGGTTCTCTCCGTAGAGGGTGACCGAATCAAAGGCAGTGGACAGGCGTTTCGCGGGGAGATCGAGAGAGACGTAGTGGAAGCGGCGATTCGTGCGCTCCGGACCTCCTTCTCCCGCAAACATTCGCGTCGGATCCTCGCCCTCGCGCTTCAAGGGGAATACGCCCGCCGCAAAGGGGAAGGCGCCGGGGACGTTCTCGGTCAGGATCCACCCCAGGATCTCGCCCCAGTCTCGAGATCGGGGCAAACAGACCTTGGGAACCGCCGTGCCGGACAGGGATTCTGTAGTCAGGTCTTTCTCGATGGTCTTGCCGCGCACCTCGTAGGAGTAGCGCTCCGCCTTGTAGCGGATGACCTGCTCAGGCCAACCCTCAAGCGCGTGGCGACAGTCGGGGTCCAGGCGGTCCCGCAGCTCGGCGTAGTGCTCCAACAAGGACCGCACGGATTCATCATCCCCGTCTTCGGCACCGAGGGCGGGCGCCACACCGGTTTCGACATCTAGCTGCCCAGTCCGCAGAAGCTCGATGGTGCCCGCAAGTTGGAACATGCGCCGTGCCAACGAAACCTGACGGGCGGTGAATTCTCCATACTCATCGCTCTTGTCCGCGATTTCGGCAAGGTACCGAACGCGTTCCGCCGGGATGATTGATCCCAAGCTGGCTCCCTGAGCCTCCGGCTCGAGGTTTGGCTCAAATGTCCCCGAACTCTTCTCTGAGAGCGCCGCCATGAGAGCCACGTACAGCGAGTTGACCCCCGTGTCATTGAACTGCGAGGCCACCGTTCCGTAGACGGGCAGGCTCTCAGGATCCGCCTCGAAGGCGCTGCGATTGCGCCCCACCTGCTTGCGCACGTCCCGCAGAGCGTCGAGAGATCCTCGCTTGTCGAACTTGTTGATGGCCACGAAGTCGGCGTAGTCCAACATGTCGATCTTCTCGAGCTGGGTCGCTGCACCATACTCGGCCGTCATTACGTACAGGGAGACGTCACAGTGCTCCACGACCTCTGTGTCGGACTGCCCGATGCCCGAGGTCTCGAGGATGACGAGGTCGTACCCGGCCGCCTTGCAGATATCCGCCGCATCCTGGACGTGCTTTGAGAGTGCCAGGTTCGACTGACGCGTGGCGAGAGAGCGCATATACACACGAGGGTCATGGATCGCATTCATGCGGATGCGGTCTCCAAGAAGAGCCCCCCCACTCTTGCGCCTACTGGGATCCACCGAGATCACCGCAACCGTCTTGTCGCCAAAATCCGCCAGGTAACGGCGTACGAGTTCATCTACGAGAGACGATTTCCCAGCCCCCCCCGTACCGGTCACGCCGAGGACGGCGGTCTTCGCGCCTTGACCGTGACTGCTCAAGACCTGGCGCAGCTCGTCGAGGCGATCGGGTTCGTTCTCGGCCAGAGTGACGAGGCGGCCAATGGTCTGGGGGTCGCGCTCAATGGCCCCAAGGCCATCCACGGTGCGCTCCACCGGAAAGTCACAGCGCTCCAGCAGATCATTGATCATTCCCTGTAGGCCCATGGCGCGGCCGTCATCCGGTGAGTAGAGACGCTCGACCCCGTGGGCCTGCAGCTCCTCGATTTCGGAGGGCAGGATCGTGCCTCCTCCCCCGCCGAACACCTTGATGGAGGCCCCCCTCTCGGCGAGCAGATCCACCATGTACTTGAAGTACTCCACGTGTCCGCCCTGATAGGACGTGATCGCGATGCCCTGCACGTCCTCCTGAATGGCGCACTCGACAATCTCAGCCACGGACCGATTGTGGCCCAAGTGGATCACTTCAGCTCCGGAGGCCTGCAAGATTCGCCGCATGACGTTTATCGCCGCGTCATGCCCATCGAATAGCGAAGCCGCCGTGACAATGCGCACGGGATGCTTGGGGCTGTAGGGCTCGGGAAGAGCAACGGGACTTGTAGCCATGGGAGAGTCCGCCACGCGAGTCACCCAGAGTGTCGCGGGCACGGGAGCCCATGGTACCGCCCGGGATGGGAGAGTCGCAATCGGACCAGAGGGTTGACTGAAAGAGAACCCTCCCGAAGTCGTCGGAAGAGACCCACTGGACCCGTTATCCGCCAGCCAGCGCGGCGACCTCGGCCGCAGAGAGAGCCCGATCGTAGATCCGCACGTCATCTATCGCTCCTTGCCAGGGGCGCACGGACGGATCAGTCGGGTTGCCCCCGATCCAAACCGGGACACTTCCGTCGGTCGCGATACTGCCCGCCTTGCTCCGGATTCCCACTGTGGCGCCGTCCAGATAGAGCTTCATGGTGACGCCGTCGTAGACAGCCGCCGCATGGAACCACTGGTTTTCCGTCAGGTTGCCAGACGAGGCGATCAGAGTCGTTGTCGACCCGCCGGCCTTCAACCTGAACCGCAGGCGGGTCTTGGAGCTGCTCTTGATCGTGCTCATCATCCAGAAGTGCTTGGCTTCGGCTGTTCCCGTCGCCTTCGAGATAATGCGCCCATCGTTGTAAGGCGAAACTGCAAGATCGCTGGAGTTGATCCAGCCGGCCAAGGTCATTGCGCTGCCAGCAACGTCAATCATCCCAACGTCGACATAGTCGTTGACGCCGTCGAGGCTGACCGCATTCGCCAGCTTTCCCGTCGTCCAATCGGCACCGTTGGTAAGCGTACCGTTGTAGCCGTTTCCAGAGACATCGGCTGCAGTCGTCCCGGTCCCTTCGTCAAACGGCCAGTGCGCGAAGATCGCAGACATCACTGTGATCGATACCGTTGCCTCGTTGCTAACCCCGGATCCGTCGCTGGCCGTGAAAGTGAACGCGTCTTGCCCCATGAAACCCGTGTTCGGCGTATAGGTCACCTGTGGAGGCGTCCCGCTCAGCGTGCCTGAAGCCGGTGCCGTCCCGATGCTGTAGGTCAAGGAATCACCGTCAACGTCGGTAGCCACGAGGATTATCGCCAAAGCCGTATCAACACTCGCACCCACGCTCTGATCCTGAGCAACCGGGGCGTCGTTTACGGGGTTGACGGTGACCGTGATAGTCCCCGTATCCGTGCCCCCCTTCCCATCGTCGACTTGGAACGTGAAGGCGTCGCCGCCGTAGTAGTCCGGATCGGGCGAGTACGCCACGGTAGGAGGAACGCCCGAGAGGGTGCCGTTCTTGGGGTTGGACAGAATACTGAAGCTCAGGGGATCACCGTCGGCGTCTGAACCCTGGAGAACGATGCCTGCCATGACGTCCTCGTCGGTGGTCAGGGCATCGTCCACCGCTACTGGGGGAGCATTCCCCGTCAATCCCATGATCTCCCCTGCGGTGAGGGCCCGATCGTAGATCCGCACGTCATCGATCGCTCCTTGCCAGGGGCGCACGGACGGGTCCGTCGGATTGCCTCCGATCCAGACCGGAACGTTTCCGCCTACCGCGATGCTGCCCGCCTTGCTCCGCGTTCCGACCAGGGCTCCATCCAGGTACAGCTTCATGGTCACGCCGTCGTAGACCGCCGCCGCATGGAACCATTGGTTCTCGGTCAGGTCGCCAGATGAGGCGATGAGAGTCGTAGTCGACCCGCCGGCCTTCAACCTGAATCGCAAGCGGGACTTGGAGCCGCTCTTAATCGTACTCACCATCCAGTAATGGTCCGTTTCGGCTGTTCCCGTCGCCTTCGAAATGATTCGGCCATCGTGATAGGTCGTGATTGCAAGGTGACTGGAGTTGCACCAACCCGCCAGGGATATGGCATTGCCCGCAACGTCAATCATCCCAACGTCGACATAGTCGTTGACGCCGTCGAGGCTGACCGCATTCGCCAACTTTCCCGTCGTCCACGCCGCACCATTGGACAGAGTGCCGTTGTAGCCGTTTCCGGAAACATCGGCTGCGGTGGTTCCGGTCCCTTCATCGAAAGGCCAGTGCGCGAAGATCGAAGGCGTGACTGTGATCGATACCGTTGCCGCGTTGCTGACCCCGGGTCCGTCACTGGCCGTGAACGTGAACGCGTCTTGCCCCATGAAACCTGGGTTCGGCGTGTAGATCACCTGTGGAGGCGCCCCGCTCAGGGTGCCTGATGCAGGCGCCGTCCCGATGCTGTAGGTGAGGGGGTCGTTCTCAATGTCGGTGGCAACGAGGGTGATCGCCTGGGCGGTATTAACCGTTGCTCCCACGCTCTGATCCTGCGCGATCGGGGCATCGTTTACCGGATTGACGGTGACGGTGATCGTCCCCGAATCCGTACCCCCTTTTCCATCATCCACCTGGAAGATGAAGCTGTCGCCCCCGTTGAAGTTGGGATATGGCGCATAGGTCACCGCTGGCGGCGTGCCAGACAGAGTGCCGCTAGTGGGTCCCACCAAGATGCTAAACGTCAACGGGTCACCGTCGGGGTCCGTTCCGTCCAACACAATCCTGGAAGGCGTGTCTTCGTCGGTGACCAACGCGGCATCAGTAGCCACCGGTGGGGAATTGGTCACGTCCACCGAGATCACAACCGTGCCCTCATTGCTATCGCCGATGCCATCGTTCGCCACGAAAGTGAATGTGTCCCCACCCGTGAAGCCCAGGTTGGGCGCATAGGTCACCTGCGGAGGAACCCCACTCAAGGTGCCGGATGTCGGAGGCGTGCGAATGGCGTAACTCAACGGGTCGCCCTCTACGTCGATCGCAACCAAGGTGATGGCCAACGGAACGTCCATGTCCGTCGCCGTGCCCTGGTCCTGCGCCACCGGCAAGTCGTTCACGGCATTCACCGTGATGGACACCGTCCCGGCGTCCGTTCCGCCCTTCCCGTCGTCAACCTGGAATACGAATCCGTCGGCGCCGTTGAAATTCGTGTTGGGTACGTACGTGAGGGATGGCAAGACCCCCGAGAGCGTGCCACTCACGGGACCTGAGAGAATGCTGAACGTCAGCGCGTCACCATCCGGGTCCGAACCTTGAAGGACTATGCGGGCCGACGTGTCCTCGTCGGTGACCAGCGTGTCATCCACCGCTACCGGCGGTGCATTGCCGATCAGCGCCAAGACCTCCGCCGCGGAGAGGGCCCTATCGTAGATCCGCACGTCATCAATCGCGCCTTGCCAGGGACGAATGGTGGGATCCGTCGGGTTGCCGCCGATCCAGGCAGGAACGCTACTACTGACTGCAATCGCCCCCGTCTTGTTCAGGCTCCCGACCAGGACGCCATCCAGATACAGCTTCATGGACGCGCCGTCGTAGACGCCTGCTGCATGGAACCACTGATTCTCGGTCAGGTTGCCCGAGGAGGCGACCAGGGTCGTTGTCTGCCCTCCCGCCTTCAGCCGAAACCGCAGGCGGGTGTCTGAGCCGCTTCGAATGGTACTCAACATCCAGAAGTGCTTGGACTCCGCGGTCCCGTTCGCCTTTGAGATGATGCGCCCGTCGTGGGAGGGGGTGTTCGCGAGCTGACTCGAATTGAACCAGGCCGCCAACGTCATGGCGCTGCCTGAGACATCGATCGTCCCCACATCGACGAAGTCATTGGACCCATCAAGATCAACTGCATTGAGTCGAGCCCCTGCCGTCCAAGAAGCGCCGTTCGTCAGGGTACCGGTCTGACCGTTACCGGAAGTGTCGGCAGCCGTTGCGCCGGCCCCTTCATCGAATGGCCAATGCGCCAGGACGCCGATAGCCGCTGTGAACGTGGCTTGAGAGTTCGGAATGATCGCGTTGCCAGCGAGATCTTCCACGCCATTCAAAGTAAGCGTGTAGACCGTATTCGGTGAGAGCGTCGATGTGGTCAGGGTCACTGTCCGGCCATCAAGGCCGAGGGAAGCAGCAGAAACAATCACGCCATCCGAGACTGCGTAGTTGGCTGCATCACTGGCGGTGACCCAGTCGACTGATTCTGAAAAGAGAATACTGACGAGACTGGGTGCGTAAGCGCTAACCGTGGTGATCACGGGCGGCGATGTGTCCGGAGGCATCGTCACAGAGGCCTCTGCCGACGGCAATGACTCGCCACCCAGAGTGTTCCATGCCGTGACTACGTAGTAGTAGGTCTGGAGGGCGACAGCGGTCGAATCGTAGTACTCACTGGTGCTGACTCCCGAAGCGAGCTGGGTGCTGGCGTCTGCAACGAATCCCGATACCGTCGAACGGTAGACGGAATATGTATCGAGAGTTGGCTCGGTGTTGTCATCCCAATCGAGCCAGACCAGGGCATCGGTCAACGCCGAGGCCATGAGGCCGGTGGGCGCAGCAGGAGGACCCTGAGTGCTGTCGAAGCCGAGATTCTCAAACAGCCAAACCTTATCGTTGTACCAACCGATAGAGATGATATCGAGATCGCCATCTCGGTCGATATCGAAGAGTCGTGTTCCATCGTGGTGATCGATTCCTACACCACCAGGGTCAACAAGATGTTGGGTGAAAGTTGCCCCCAATCCGTCGTTCTCGAAAACGTAAACGGCACCATTCCCCCAGTGCTCTCCCAAGACTACGTCCACATCGCCGTCACGGTCCATGTCCGCTGCATCGAGACTCCAGCCACCGCCGAGGTTCTGCCCTATCGTGTGCACAGGCCACAGCTGCGTTGGGTCTGCCGGATTCTCCAACCAATAGAGGTCATTCGTTGCTCCACTGAAGTGTGTGAACCCGACCACTGCATCCAGGTCGCCATCGAGATCCATGTCGACCAGGCGATTACGATCCGGCGTTCCCGTCGTCGTCTTATCACCCCCAATTGTTGAAGACTGAAAAGACGTCCATGTGCCCGCGTCGTTGCGCAGCCACCTTGTGCCTTGATAGACGTCGAGATCCCCATCCCCGTCGATGTCCCCAACACTGAGCCCCTCCCCCTGCGAGATAGGGTGGATCGTGGTCGAGTCGACCGTGGAGGGTACGGTCAAGAGCTCAATTCCAGACTGTCCCCACTCCCCACCCTGCCAGGAGAGTACGGCCTGTGTCGGGCCCCCATCCGCAAAAACGCCGCAGGCCACGCCTTGAAAGAAATCCTGCGTACCGGGGAAACTGGAGCCGTTGGCCTGAACCGAGAAGTTGCCTACGCCGTCGTTGAGGGCGAGGTAAAACTCGCTGAAGTCGTCCGAAGGCGCGGCTCCCTTGGATCCGAGAATGTCCACATCTCCATCACCGTCAAAGTCCCGGACAACGCACATATTGTTGAGTGGTGCCCCGATTGTCTTACGCACCCAAGAGGACGAAAGGTCTCCGGGGTTCTTGTACCACCAACCGCCCGTAATCACGTCGCGCTGCCCATCGTTGTCGACGTCTCCGCCCGCAACGAAGAAGGGCTGCCAAGGCGCAAGAGGGTCCAGAAGATGCGTTCGCCACTGGTCGAGAGGGATAGTGTTCGGCTCGGCCAAGAACACGTCGATGCGTGGCGAGCCATAACTGAATGGTTTGACCAACAGATCAATGTCTGAATCCCCGTCGAGATCCATGGCCCGTGACATGTGGTTCGCGAGCCCGGTCGAAATGACCTCTAGCGTAAATCCACCCGTTCCATCCCCCCACCCGATCCACATCCGTGCGTTCGCCCCAGCTCCTGGAGATCCCATTTCAGCTGTGAAGACGTCCAAGTTGCCATCCCGATTGAAATCTCCAGCTTCAAGGGAATGCCCGTGCTGCACCAAAGGAATCAGAGTTGTCGAATTCCAAGTGGAGCCATCAAAGGCATAGAACTTGAACGCCCCGTCTCCGTCACCGGAGTTCTGAAATACCTCAAGATACCCGCCTGGAATGAAGTCCCTCGCAAGGGTCCGGGCAGACGTGTAGCCGGGATCGATCGGCATGGGGGTGTAGTTCTTAGCCCCGTCATAACGCAACCAGTACCCACCGACGATTATGTCCTCGGTCCCGTTTCCGTCGATGTCCGCGACATCCAAGCCCTCGGGGTTGACCGCAGAGAAGGTCACATCCACAAAACTTGGCCACGGAGAATTCGTGAGCGGATCTGAGGGTATTTCATAGATCCGTAAACGGGACTCGGTTGTTATCCAGGTAGCGAACTCCGCGGCTCCGTCTCCGTCGAAGTCACCAAAGCCCTGATCGTGATGCATCCTCCCACCGGAATCCTTGATCAGCCGCCGTACCCACGGGACGGACGGGTCGATGTTGGGAAATGGGTTCTCCCACCACCACACGTTGGGCCCGGAGAAATCCTGACCGAACACAACGTCAAGATCTCCATCACTGTCTATGTCAAAGAGGGCTCCTCCGGCTTCGGGTGCCAGGAAACCGGCTTCAATCGTTATGAGAGACCAACTCGCGCCAGCACCCAAGTACCCCACGACCGAGTTGCCCCCCCCACGCGCCCCGATGATAAAGTCATTCTGACCGTCGTTGTTCAGGTCGCCGACTAGAGCTGCCGTTTGATCCGGCCCACCTGGCGGGGTCGGAATGTCACCAAGGGTGCTGGAGAGGTGGGTCCACTGCACCTGACCCCCCTGGGGCGCCGCAACCGTTGGGGACACGAGCGCAACGGCCGCAACTATAGCTACGGATCTGACCTGACAGGCGGAGAGCTTCATCGAGGAGGAAACGGAATTGAAAGGGCCTAATTAATTGCGGCAGCGGACCTGAAGCAGGAGCAAGTATAGGCAGCCGACAAGAAGGTGGGCGCCCTTTCTCGCCCACTCCCTGCTTTGGGCCTGGAACTCTTCAAGACAGGAATACAACTTCCTGCATCGGACCAAGACAGGCCACAGGGAAGGCGCCTCCCCTGGCAGTTGCGGGTCGGGGGTCGCGCTTGGTGGGGTCCACTGTAATTCCGCACCCACCGGAGCAGATTTCCATAGAGTTACCGGTCGTGCACACCGAGGAGAATTCTGGATGAGGACCACGATCACAAGAATCCAAGCTACCTGGCTGATTCATGCCGCAGGACTGGCAGCACTCGCCTTGGCCAACCCGGTCTCCAACATCAACAGCGAGAGACCCAACATACTCTTCGCCATCGCCGACGACTGGGGCTGGCCCCACGCTGGTGCCTATGAGGACGCGGTGATCAAGACTCCCACCTTCGATCGCCTGGCCGGGGAAGGAGCGCTCTTCCATCACGCCTACGTCTCCTCCCCGTCGTGCACGCCATCACGAGGGGCCATCCTGACCGGACAGTGGCACTGGCGACTGGAGGGTGCTGGCAATCTGTGGAGCGTCCTGCCCGACCACTTCGATACCTACCCTGAGATTCTCGCCGCGGCTGGATACGCAACAGCTTCGAGAAGCAAGGCCTGGGGACCGGGTCGAACGGAAACGGCAGGGCGGCATCCGGCCGGCCCACCGGGTCCCAAGAGCCTGCGTGAGTTCGTTGCATCCGTACCTGAAGGGCAGCCATGGTGCTACTGGCTGGGAAGCCATGACCCGCACCGTGGTTACGTCAAGGACTCCGGCGCCAAGAGCGGCATGGATCTCTCCAAGATCGAGCTCTTCCCCCACTTCCCCGACTCGGTGGAGATACGCGGCGATGTGGCGGACTACTACCTCGAGGTGCAGCGGTTTGACCGCGTTGTAGGTGAAGCGATTGCCGACCTGGAAGCGCTCGGACAGCTGGACAACACCCTAGTCGTCATGACCGGCGATCACGGCATGCCCTTCCCGCGCTGCAAGAGCAACAACTACGACAGCGGCGCCCGGGTGCCCTTGGCTATTCGTTGGCCCGCACACGTGAAGGCGGGCACGGTACTGAACGACTTCGTCAGCCTCATCGATCTCGCGCCGACCTTCTACCAAGCCGCAGGGGTTCCCATTCCATCCGACGTTTGCGGACGAAGCCTGCTGGCGCTGATGGCGGGGGTGGACGAGAGTGACCGCAGCTACGTGCTACATGGCAAGGAACGCCACGTTCCAGGACAGGAGGCTCCTAACAATGGGGGCTATCCGACCCGCGCTCTGCGTACGCATGATTTCCTCTACCTGCACAATTTTTTCCCCGATCGCTGGCCCAACGGAACTCCTCACTACCAGAAGGCCACCATCCCCAACGCATGGCTAGCCGACTGTGACAATGGCCCCACCAAGACCTATATATTCGAGAATCGGGACAAGGATGAGCACCACCGCAGGCTCTATGACCTGTCTTTTGGCAAGCGTCCCGCCGACGAACTGTACGACCTGAAGAAAGACCCCAACCAGTTGGTCAACGTTGCGGCCGACCCCGCCTACGCCAAGACCCTGATGGCATTGAACAAGCGCTTGTTCGCCGAACTCAAGGGAACGGCAGACCCGCGGGTGACCGGCAAGGGTCCTGACTTTGACCAGTTCCCCTATCTTGGAAGCGGCCCAAGATTTCCCGGTACCCGCAAGTAGCATCAGCCCTGGCGACTGCCCCGTTTGGACCAGCGTCCGGGCCAGATCCCGCCGAGAATGAACGACCTAGATCCTAGAATTTGTCGAACGCCCCCCCCTTGAGGTGTCGTGAGGGGCATGGGTTGGATTGGCCAAGTATTCGCCAGCCAAGGTTAAGGTCATATTTGCGAGCGCCATGAGAGAAACAAAGTCCACGAAGTTCAGAGCCCTCATCACCGCACGGCCCCTGCCCCTACTGCTCATTCTGGGTGGGGCGTCTATTGCCCTGGTGCTTTGGTCCGTCTCAGGCTCGTACCATCGCAGCATCGAGGTGTCTGCATTGCGTCACGCGCAGCAACTCTCAAGCGCGGTCAAGGAGTTCCGCACCCTCTATACGTCGGAGGTGGTAGAGAGGCTGACTGAGCGGGACGTAGTCGTTTCGCACGACTACAAGCAGCACGGCGGGTCCATTCCTCTGCCAGCGACTCTCAGCATGATGCTCGGCGAACGCATCGCCGCAGGTGACTCTGGTACAGATGTCAGGTTGTACAGCCCCTATCCCTTTCCTTCACGGGAAGGAGGTCTACCTGACAAGTTCGGCCAGCGAGCGTGGTCAGAACTAAGTGAGAACCCCGGCGCGCCGGTCTACGCTTTCTCGGAAACGCCCGCCGGCTTGGTGCTACGCTACGCTACGGCTGACAGAATGCGACCGTCTTGCGTCCGATGTCATAACGCCCATCCCAACACCCCCAAGTCCGATTGGCAGGTTGGGGACTTGAGAGGAGTGCTCGACATCACGCTTGCGCTTGGACCTGAGATTGCTGAAGCCAACTCAGTGCTGCAAAGCACGGCCTTCCTGCTCCTCTTCGTCGGCGTGCTGGGGCTTAGCGCCCTGTGGGTGGTGCTGACCGCGTTCCGCCACAGTTCGGTCAAGGCTACCAATCACGCCAAGGCGATGGATCAGGCCAATGAGGACTTGGAGACGGCGCTCGTCGAGCACGAACTCTCTTCGAGGGAGAATGACACTCTCAGGGGTCAACTCATACACGCTCAGAAAGTTGAGAGCCTGGGCCTTCTTGCGGGGAGCATAGCGCACGACTTCAACAATCTGCTGACGCCCATCATCGGGAATGCAAATCTGTTGAATGACGATCTTCCGGACGGGTCACCTACAAAGCTCGCAGTCGAGGACATCGAGTCAGCCGCAGCCTCCGCTGCTGAGCTGTGTCAGGAGATGCTGGCTTTCTCTGGCAAGGGATCATTCGGCGATTCCATCATCGACATCAACGAACTTGTTGCGAGCGAGGAAGATCTCTTGCAAACCACCCTCGAGGACAACTGTGCTATCGAATACGACCTAGAAGCTGAACTTCCGCCCTTCCGGGGAGTCGAGAGCCAGATCCGACAGGCGATTCTGAATCTAGTGTCGAACTCTTCCGAAGCCATTGGAGATGAAAAGGGCGTGATTCGGATTCGCACTTTCTCTTGCGAAACTTTCCCATCGGAGGGCGGGACGCCGATCTTCGACTGCCTTGAACGCGGACCTTATGTCGTGGTTGAGGTCACCGACAATGGTAAAGGAATGTCCAAGGAAACGAGAGAGTTGGCCTTCGACCCGTTCTTCACAACGAAGGCCACGGGTCGTGGCTTGGGCCTTTCTGCGGTTCTCGGAATCCTCAAGGCCCACCGAGGGGCCATTCTCTTGACCAGTTTCCCCGAAGTTGCCACCCAGGTTCAATTGGCATTCTCTGCCGTGCCCCTTCCACGCCTCGATCAAGAGCCCACGGCAACACCCACAATGGTAGAAGAACGCCACTCGGGCAAGATACTGGTGATCGATGATGAGCCAAGCGTGCTCCGACTAGCCGAGAAGGTCCTGCTCAGAGCCGGTTTCGACCCTCTAATTTCGACCGGAGGCAAGGAGGCCGTGCGCATCCTTGAGCAGAACGCTCCAGACCTTGCATGCATCATCCTCGACCTCACCATGCCCGACATGAGCGGCGGGGAGGTGTTCGAGAAGATCCGGCGCATCCGCACCGACCTCCCAATCCTCTTCTGCAGCGGTTTCGACGATGACCAGTTCTATCGCGATCTGAAAGACCCTGGGCCCTCGGCGTCCATCCCCAAGCCTTACCGGCCAGCCGACCTCGCCTCCGCAGTGGAGGCATTGTTGGCGGCATGCCCTAGAGCCTGATCGCCACTCGGCGAACAAGCCGTGACCCCGGGTGCGATCTTCTTGCCTGCATTGCAGGTGCTTTCGCGGACCCGTGACTCGGTGTGCTTCAGAGGTTGAGGGCGATCACACCACCGACCACGGCGGCCACTGCTAATAGCAGGCTGATGGGCCACCACCACAGA
>LWDU01040835.1_pt1 | contig 50222 bp, 36 predicted proteins | sample 727161 | NCBI WGS metagenome assembly LWDU01 (sample SAMN04566230, study PRJNA314399) | hydrothermal vent metagenome | isolation source: deep sea hydrothermal plume seawater | place: Mexico: Gulf of California, Guaymas Basin | collected 2004-07-11
AGGCGGCGCAGACCTGTGGGTGCAGGGTTCACGGGGCGGATCATGATGAGCGTCAGGGCCCTTGTAAAGCGCACAGGAGGATGGTGCCCTCCCGGCATCTCTCCCGGGGGGGGCACGGCTGGGATCGCCTACTTTCTACCTACTGGGAGAACTCAACCTTGCCGCAGGCGGGGCACCCGTAGGTCTTGAACTCGACAATATCCGCATGGGCGTGGGCCAAGGGCCAGACCTGCGGAAGGGCGTCAGCATGAGGCACGAAGCACGAGAGGTCCCGCGTCCCTCATGCACGTGCCGCAACGAGAGCAATCGAGCTCCGATTCCGGAAACTTGCTCAGGTTGTAGTCCATGCGAATTCAGTGGTCTGTGCGTCGCTGAATGAGCGTGCGCCTCCACGCCACAGAGGGACGGCCCAAACTCAATCCAACCCGCTCACCTCAGCCTCTTCGAGAGCCTGGTGCGCAAAGGCTTGGAAGCTCGTGCGCGCGAAGTCGTCGGTCAGCATGTTGAAGTGCCGATCCTGAAAGGGGTCGATGGGGTTGGTGGGAGCCAAGCGTTCCTTCAGGTACACGGTGTAGTAGCCATAGGCGCCCTTATAGGGACCGCCGACTGTCCCCGGCTCCAGCTCAAAGAAAATCTGATCGGTAACCGAGAGGTTGTGCAGGTACTCTGAGTAGGGGCTCTCCCCCACAAAGCGCCGGAAGTCATTGCGGGTGGTCGACTCGCCGGTGAAGCGCCCCTTGTTCTTCAGGCCCATGGCCGGTGGCATCTTGCCGCTCACGGGAAGAGGCGGGTCCCAGTACTCGCTCTTGAGGTCTAGGAGGTTTGACCAGAACTCTCTGAAGCCCATCAGACCCTCGGGCTTGACGTAGTTGCGACCCTCTTCGAGAGCGCTCTGCTTCTCGCCCTCCTGGTCGATGATGTAGTCGATGTAGTCGTCAATCTCCTGCCGAACGGCATTGCCGGCCTTCTCGGCACCAGCCCAACCATCCGCTTTCCACTTGTAGCGCGGAAAGTCGAATGCCGAAACGAGCAACACGTCCGCCTTGGCCTTTCCGAGCCCCATGATGACGTTGGCGCGGGGCAGGTAGGCCTCCAACTCGGGTGGAAGGGTGTTGTTCGCCGTACGCGTGATCTGGGAGGCAATCAGGGTCTTGTACGACTCAACTAGGTAAGCGTGCTCGTTATAGGCCACCACGGAGGGAAACTGATGCCCGTCGAGAGCAAGGAAATCCCAGTTGAACATGGATCCCGCAAGGTCCGCCTGCATCTGACGGACTTCGGCCAGGAACTCCTCGCGGTCCTTCAGAACGCCTGCCTCGATCAATTTCTTCGTGGTCAGGTATTCCAAGGCCAGGAACAGCTTGGCTTCGTAAACGTCGTGAGGACTGAACACGTGCTTCATTTCCTGAAAGACCTCTTCGGTCTTGAGCGTCTCGCTGAAACCACCGCCCTCAATGGTCATGAGCGCCTCGGGCGGAAGCCCTTCGGTCTGCGTCTTGATCTCTACGAGGCTCGCGAGAGCCATCATGACGTAGTCGCGCAGGAGGCTCATCATCATCTCCTCCTCGCGCTTGATGGGCTCACCTGCCTCTTCCGCTGCCTCCAAACGCCACTGATAGTGTTGCGCGTAGTCCGCTACCAGGTCGAAGTTGGGCGATCCTTGATGGATCGCCTCAAGGGTAATTTCCGGCCAGCCGTCCGGGTGGCCGGGGAAGAACATGGTCTCGAACTCGAGAGTCTGCCGCACCTGGTCGTTGTACCAGGCCACGCTCTCATAGGCCCGGCGGGTCTCGGTGTCCAAATCGAGGCTCGGGTAGCGGTCTGTGAACTGGGCGCGATGGATCTCGGTGCGCCGTACGTACTCGGCCTCGTCGTATTCCATGTAGGCCAGAGCGCTGGCCACGGCCACATCGACCTCTGCCTTCTGCTCGGCCGTCAGGGACTCGTAGGAGGCACCCTTGTAGCTCTCCCCCGCGATGGAGTTCCGGCTCTCGTATTGACGCAGCTCGCGCTCCTGCTTGATAAGGACCCCCAGCCTGCGAGAATCCAAGGCGTTGTAGCCCTTGCCGTAGCAGAGGAACCGCTTGATCTCCATGTTGCTGATGCGATGGCCGTCGATGATGAGCGGCTTGCCCAGAATGGAGTCCGAGGGGCCCTGGGGAGAGGAAACCGGGGCCGGAGCCGCTTGCGAGGCGGTGGAGAGCAGCACGGTGAGCAGGCTGGTGGAAAGCGAGAATGTCATGGAAAACGCTGAGAGTGGAAGAGATTGGACGGTTGGGTCGAGAGCTTACGCAGAATGGGCAAAGAAGAGAGCAGAAAGTCAGAATCGGATGGGGTGGGGCTGTTCATGGCCAAGAATCACGCGGATACCAGCCAAAATAGGGTCGGATTGCACCTTGATCACAGAATTTTGGAGGGCATTCGGGTGCCGCCGATTGGGAAGCCATGGAGGACAGGGCTGATGAGAGAAGGTCGATGCCCGTTGACCAGATCCCAGAACCGAGGCCCCAAACCTCGCGCCCCCTGCTCTAATTGATGTACCCACTGCATCCCCCCCATGGAATACCAACCCCGCACGATCGCTTTCCTGAGCGAGTTCATTCACCCACCTCAACCCCCGGATGCACGCGCCATCCAAAAGCTGCACAACCGGATGTTCGAGTCCGGGCACCCACCCTACTCCAGCTTCGCGGTCACGCCAGCCGGCCCCTTGCTCACCAACCCATCTGCTCGCAAGGGCGCCGTCTCCCAGGTGGCATTCCTTGAAGACAGAGTGCAGTTCAGAGAAGAGTTGGGGGACGCCACCCAGGACTCTTTCGCGCAACGGGTCACCAATGTTCTCGAGGGCGCCTTACCCCTGCGCAACATTGAGATAATCACCGGACAGCAGATCACCCTGCGCAGCCTAATCAACCCCCAGGCCTTCCAGGATTCTCGCAAGTTCCTGCATGAAGGCATGTTCCGGTTCGGGGACGCCATGCGCGTCTACGAACGCTCGCCGCAACTGTTCGGCATGCGCCTGGTGTTTCCGCCCGAGGGCGAGCAGCGCAATGCCTACTCCCTGCGCATTGAATCCTACAACGCGGATGCACGCTCACTTTACGTTGAGATCCAAGGATCGTTCGGGCCGACGGCGGTTGCGACGGGGCTTGATGACATCACAAGCAACGTGCACGAGACCTACGATTTCATGCTCGGGCGGGTGCTGCCCTTCATCGCGTGCTTTGACGCGCGGCAGCCCTCCTGAAGAGAGCCAGAGGCCTTCTCGAAACTTGTCGGGAGCGCTAGGTTAGGTACCGACCGATGCATCCCGTCGAAATCCAATGCCAAGCGGAGAACGTGTGCGCCACAGGTCTCAGGGCCTTAGCGTTGATCACACTTTGCGCCTGCACCCAGCAAGGCTCCGAGGCCCCAGCGCCTCCGAAAGGGGCCGTGATCGGAGTGGGGCCCAGTTGGATTCTCGATAAGGAGGTGGACCGCTGGGTGGACACCGTGGCCCTGCTGGAGCCTTCGGAAACTCGGCCTTCCTGGCGACGCAAGGCCCTTACGAACCTGGTCCTTCCGAGCAAGCTGGCCGCCCTTCTGGTTCCGGCGGAGAGGCAGCTGGCGCTCGGCCGAGCGGAGCACGCCCTGCAGGCTCTGAGAACCACCGGAACCTTGCCTGACGAGTTCCAGGAACCCCTCGAGAGCGCCATGGGCGACGTGAACGAGGTTGGGCTGGGGCGCTGGATCATGGCCCGCGGCCTGCCCCTGGGAGAGTGGAGCGAGATACTCGAGGAGGCTGGCACGTTTCTCATCATGCGCGTGCTGGAGGCCCCCGATGCGGCAGACTGGCAACCGAACACAGCCATCCGGATCGAATACGTTCACATCCCCTACCTGCGTCCGGAGGACCAGCCAGCCTTGCTTGTGGAGCAAGCGCGCGAGCAGATTCGAATCTGGGCTGTGACCCCTGAGTGGGAGTGGATTCTCCCGCAGTACTACCAATGAGACACGGCCACAGGACACCTTCCATCGCTCTCGTCCTGGGTGCCGCCCTGGCCTCCGTGCACGCCTCGGCTGGACTTGCAACAGCTGAGCTCCGGGCCGCGTGCACCGAACAGGAGCCGCAGGATGAACTCGAGGACAAGCTCCCTCCCAAACTCAAGGCCTGGCCCAAACCGAAGAGCCAGGCCGAGCTGAAGGACCGGATCGCGCGCCTGCGCCAGGATCGCTCGGAGGAAGTGGCAGCCGAGGCACACGCGGCCTTGATTTCCATGGGCCCCTCCGCCGCCCCGCTGCTGATCCGCTCCCTTGGAAAGGAGAAGAGCAAGGACGCTCGCGAGCGCATCCGATCCGCACTGGCCAGTATCCTCGATCAACAACACTCACGCCTGATCGCGGAGTTTTTCAACGACAAGTCCATCGACGTCCGCGTCTGGGCGCTCATCACCGTCAGCCGCACGCCCGATCCGGGCCTTCAGAAGACCGTGCTGGGGCACTGGAAGGCCCTCGCGAAACGCGGTGACAAGGCGGAGGAAATCGAGCGCTATGCTGCCGGCCTGTGCCTGCTCTCAATAGAGGATCCGCAAGGACTCGAGCCCGTGGTCAGCGCGACGATCTCCCACTGGAAGGAGCGCGCAGCCCAAATCCGCGGCGTCCTGAATGGGCTCCGCTCGGCGGCACTCGACAAGGCGCTCCTAGGGCACTTGAAAGCCACAGACCGCAAGCAGCAGTCCGCGGCTCTGCGTTTGATCGCAGCTGGGGGAACACCGGCCACTATCTCCGCCGTAGCTCCCTTCCTGGACAGCGGCGACCCCACCCTGCGGATCGATGCCATCAACGCCTGCCGGGTGCTCGTGGCTGGTGAACCCCCATTGGACAGGATCCCCGTATTTGAGGCCATTGAGCTGGCCAAGGCCTGGAAGGCGAGGCTCTGATGGAGGCCACGCGATCCCGCTGGGGGCCCTCCCTGGCCGCACTCCTCTTTCTCGTGGCGATCCCAAGCCACGCTCAGGCCCAACGCGGCGATCGGACCAAGCCCGCCAACGACCCGGCCAACTGCCCGCACACCGCGGGAGATCCCAAGATCTTGAAAGCCGCCGGCATTCTCTCGCTGGGAGGCTTCCCCTTCGGCGAAGAAGACAGCACTGCGGGTATTGACGAGTACCTAGGCTCGAATGATGTGCGCTGGATCGAGACCGCGCACTTCAGGATCGGAGTGGGGCTGGGCCCCTACAGGGTCAGCCGCAAGGAGAAGGCCAGGCTGATGGATGAGCTCCAGCGTCTGGCAGTCCACATGCCCTCCATCAAGCCCGAGAAAATTCGCGTCATCGATCCGTGGCTGAGGGCCTACATGTACGCCCAGCGCGCCGAAGATCTCTGGACCAAGATGCAGGGCATCTTGGGCGTTACTGACGGGGACTTCCCGGATGGCACCAAACCTTGGGACACCCAGGGCAGGTACATGGGTATCGGGCCGTTCATGGGGGAGAAGGGAAAACCAGAAGTCTTGATTCTCTCCAGCCAGGGAGCTTGCAGCGATTACCTTCGCAACTACTTCGGCCTGCTCACAAGGATGTCCCAGCGTTGGAACATTCTGGACCGAGACGTACTCCACTTGGTGATCCACACCGGGCAAGGGGATTTGGATGAAGAGGCTGCCCTCCACGGCCACTTCGTGTTCAACCTCTCCCAACAACTGCTCGACGCTTACAAGCACTACTCCTACGAGATCCCGATCTGGCTGAAAGAAGGCCTCGCCCACTGGCTCGAACGCTCCATCAATCCGGAACACAACACGTTCAACGGTAGTGAAGGCGCGGCAGCCATCAGAACCAACAAGGCCGATTGGAACCGACCGACACGCGCACTGGTCCAGAGCAGTGACTCCATCTCGCTCGCGCAGCTGGTACGCATCCAGGGATTCGGAGAGCTGGAGTTGGCCCACCACTACACGGTCTGGTCCATGATCGACTTCCTGATGACCGAGCATCCGAAGTTCGTCGGCCAATTGCTGGACGACATCAAAGGCATGGTCAACGAGCAGTTCATCGACGACGGGACCGGCATGGACGACAAGCACCGCGCTGCCTTCAAGGCGCATCTGGGCATGACCTACGCCCAGTTCGATCGGTCCTGGGCTGCCTGGGTCCAGGAGCACTACTAGGCCGCCAGGGGCCCTCCCGAGGCCCGCCGTGGGCCCTTGGGCCGTCTGAGAGGGTGATTTCCGCTCCAATGGCCCAACTCTGGGGGTGAGGGCTCCATCTCGGGACACTGACGGTCGATAGGAGAAGCCCCGAAGTCCAAAAGCGAGGCAGGAAAGTTACCGTGTACGTAAGAGTCTCTCCCATCCAACCTCTCCCGCGCCCCATCACCCCCGCCTCCGACCACCCAAGCCGATGATTCAGCGCAAGCGACGCCTCGTACTTTTCCTTCCGCACCGGGCCGACCCGGCGGAAGGTGTACGCGTGGCGGCCGACCTCCTGCCTCTGGAACTGCTGCAGATCGCGGCTCTCCCGGACCAGGCGGGCTACGAGGTGCACATCGTGGACGCCATGGTCCACGAGGACTATCTCGAGCGCCTGTTTGAGCTGTGTGACGGTGCGCTGCTATTTGCAAGTTCGTGCATACTCGGATTTCAGGTGGCTCACGGTGCGCGTGTGGCCAAGTCCATCCGTGAGCGCTTCCCAAGCCTGCCCATCATCTGGGGCGGTTGGTTCCCGAGCGTTCTCCCCGAGCGCTACCTAGAAGAGGGGATCGCCGATGCGGTCGGTCTAGGTCAAGGTGAATTCACCTTCTGGGATGTGGTCCAAGCACTGGACGCAGGGGAACCTCTCGACAGCGTGGATGGGCTGGCACTCATGCGCGACGGCGAGATGATCAAGACCGACAAGCGTCAGATCGTCGGATTCGAAGACATCCCCGACGTGCCCTGGCACCTGATGGATTTCGAAGAGTACGTGGCGCTGCAGAACCAGCCGGGCGCGTGGAAGCTCCGCCACAAGTACCCCGACCCCTGGAACCTCCCGCCCGGCACGCCGGTGCGCGGCTTCAGTTACTACTCGAGCTTCGGCTGCCCGGAGCCCTGCACGTTCTGTTGCTCGCCCCTCGTTACGGATCGACGCTGGAAAGCGATCCCAGGGAAGCTCCTTGGAGAACGCCTCCTCGACTGTCACGAGCGTTTTGATTTCAACGTAATGCGCTTCCAAGACGCCAACTTTGGTGTCGCGGAAAAACGCTCCAACGAATTCTGCGAGACTCTCGTTGAGGCCGGATCGCCCTTCTGGTGGTCGGGTTGCTACGAGATCGAAACCCTCGATCGATACAAGAAGGAATCGCTCGATCTCATGCAGGCCGCCAAGTGCCACATGATCTCGGTAGGCGCAGAAGCCGGATCCACGGAACAACAAGACGCCATCAAGAAGAAGATCAACGTCGATCACTTCGAGTCCTCCCTGCGCGCCATGAACGAGCGCGACATCACGACCGGTTGCTCCTGGATCATCGGCTACCCCGGCGAATCCCAGGAGTCCATGCGCGAGACCCTACGTGTCGCCGCGCTCATGAAGTACAAATTCCCGCGCTCGGCCTCGGACGTCTTCCCCTTCCGCCCCATCCCCGGCACCGAGGACTACGACACCATGGTCGCTCAGGGATATAAGCCGCCCCACACTCTGGAAGAGTGGGGGTCATGCCTTGAGTACAAGCTCGAGCTCGGTGACCTAGAGATGCCAGCGGACGTGCTCCAGATCTGGAAGCGTTACGGGACAGCCTCAACTTTCTACGACGGGCTGGCCCATGAAGGCAACGCTGCGATCCGCAAGGCGCTGAGCACAATCTCAGGTTGGCGCCTCAAGCACAGCAACTACAAGTTCCCCGTGGAACATGGCCTCTTCCACGTCTATGTGAAGCTCACACGCCAGCGCAAGGAAGACATGCTGGCCAATCCCGCCATGGACAAGACCTCTGGGGTGACCCCCCACGCTCCGGCCTGACCATGATCCAGCACAAGCGCAAGATCGTTCTGTTCCTCCCCCACCGCGCCGACCCCGCGCGGGGTGAGATGTTCAGTGCGGACCTGCTCCCGCTGGAGCTGCTCCACATTGCCTCTGGTCCTGCCAAGGAGGGGTATGAGATCGTCCTCATCGACGCCATGATCGACCCCGATTACATGGAGAAGATCGATGAGGCCTGCGAAGGGGCACTCCTCTTCGCCAGCTCCTGCATCCTCGGCTACCAGGTCTACGACGGTTACGTGGCGGCCAAGATGGTGCGCGAGAAGCACCCCGGCCTGCCCATCATCTGGGGCGGCTGGTTCCCGAGCGTCATTCCCGAACTCTACTTCGAACATGACATCGCCGACGCGGTGGGTATCGGCCAAGGGGAGCTGACCTTCCTGGACGTGGTTCACGCGCTGGATGCAGGCACGCCTCTGGACGACGTACCCGGCTTGGCCTTGTGCCGGGATGGGCAGGTGATCCGCACCGCAGACAGGCCTGTCGTGGGCTTCAGCAATCTGGAGCCCACGCCCTGGCACCTCTTGGACTACGAACGCTACGCCGAGCTGCAGGTGCAACCCACGCGCAACCTCAAGATTCGGCACCGCTTCCCTCTGCCCGGCAAGTGGACGCCCCAGAACCCCCCGCGTGGGTTCAGCTACTTCTCCAGCTACGGCTGTCCCGAACCCTGCACCTTCTGCTGCTCCCCCGCGTTGACGGGCATGCGCTGGAAGGCGGTGGAAGGACTCGCACTGGCCGAAGACATCGCCGAGCTCCAACAGCGCTTCAAGTTCGACGTGCTACGCTTCCAAGACGCCAACTTCGGTGTTGCGGAAAAACGCACGAAAGCTTTCTGCCAGGGTCTAGTGGACCTCAAGGTCCCCATCCATTGGAACGGCACGATCGAGATCGAGACGATCATGCGCTACAACAAGGACACTCTCGACCTGCTGGAAACTTCCGGTTGCCATCTCCTCTGGTTGGGTGCGGAGGCGGGCAGCGAATGGATGCAGGACCGCATCAAGAAGGGCATTCAACTCAAGAACATCCCGCTCGCCATCGACGAGCTCGCGAGCCGCAATATCGTCCCCGGCACCTTCTGGATTATCGGGTTCCCGGGCGAAACCCAGGAGTCGATGGAGGCCACCCTGCGCATGGCGGGCAAAACCAAGCACCAATTCCCCATCGCCGGCAACGACGTCTACCCCTTCCGTCCGATTCCCGGCACCGAGGACTTCGCCCACGCCGTGAAGTTGGGCTACGAGGCACCGCGCGACTTCCACGATTGGGGTAACTGCTTCGAGTACAAGTACAACTCCCACAACACTCCCCTGCCTCCCCAGGTGCGCCAGACCTGGCAGCGCTACAACAACACCGCGGCCATCTACGACATGCACGTTCAGGAAGGCCCCCTGTGGATGCGCAAGCTGCTCTCACGCATGGCGGGCCAGCGCCTGAAGCGCGGACGCTACGGGTTCCCGGTGGAGCAGAAACTGTACGACCTGTACGTGCGCCTGACAGGCCAGTCCCAGCCGGGCGACCTGTCCGAGGACTACCAGCAGCTACAGCCCGAGACCCACGCGCAACTCTCGTAGGCGCAGATCCCCTGCTCCGAGTCGTCACTTGCCCGACAAGAGGCTGTCGACCGCTTCGATCACGAGCTCTGGTTCGAACAGGTGGACGGCATGCTCTCCGGTTTCGGCCTCCGCCAAGCGACTGTGAGCGAAGAGGGGCAGGTACTCAAGCTTGCCCCCGTGTAGCGCGTCTGAGATGACGGTGGACTCCTGAGCGGTCAACCCATGATCCTGCTCCAACTCCTCATGGAGAGCCTCATGGTTGCTCGTGATGAGCACCAGCGGCAAGGCGGACAGCTTCTCCCATTCGGCCTCCGTGTAGGTTGTTCGAGAGCACTCGATTTCACTCCTGAGAGCCTTGTAGTAATCGGCGGAAGAGGCGGTCAGTACGATTGAGCGATACTCCGGTTCGCCCCCCAAGAGACTGTACAAGCCATACATGAGTCCGCTTGACCCGAAGAACTCCATCGCAAACAGAGAGTCCTGGTCGAGTGTGGATTCCACCAGTCCGCGCGCCTTCGAGCTGAGCCGCTCATCCTTCAGGAGCGAGCGGAAGAACGCCTCAGAGTCCACCGGAGCCGGGTCGATCATGATGACTCCGATGACGGTGCGATCCATGTTCAATGCATGCTCCAGAATCTGGTTGGCACCAAAGGAATGGCCGACGTACAGGACGGGTGAGTCCGCCCCGACAATGTCCATGAGCTGTTCCAGCTCCCTGCTGATGGCAGCGGGGTCACGGGGGTAGTTGGCGGTGTGGCTGTGGCCGTAGTCTCCGCGGTCATAGGCCAAGACGGTCCCGTACTCCGACAGCTTCTCGGCCAGGGGCTGCCACTTTGAAGAGATCGTCCCCAGGCCACCTTCCATGACGATGAGCGGGGCACCCTCACCCCGCAGCGTGTAGTTCAGCTCGGCCCCGATGATCTGGGCGGTGCGCCCGTGATCGGGCGGATGGTCCTGCCAGCGGGCGAAGTCCCTGCGGAAGCGCACATAGTTGAGCAGGGACGCAATCAACATCAGGGCGGCGACAACGCCGGCTATCTTGAGAGCCTTACGCCTGGTCATGAACGGCTACCGGCACCGGGACGGCCGCAATCTTCCACCGGGCAAGCGACTGAACCGTTCCTGTCCAGAACGGTCAGGGCCGATCTGACGCCCGGATACCAATCAAGCCGCTCACGATCCTCACAAAACAGCGCGTTCATCACGGCCATGGGCTGCGCCTTGTAGCCATTGGACCTCATCTCGTCCGTAGGCTGATCCTCAAAGAGTCGCAGGCGTCCCTCTTCGACAAAACCCACGTTGTCAGCGACGCGCCCGCTCGCCGCGTTCGCCTCGTTGTAGACGCACTGGATCCGCTGGCAGGCAAAGTACTCAAGACCAAGGACAACAGCACAACGGGCAGCAAGAGTGGCGATGCCCTGGCCCGCGGCGCTCGTCCGTACCCAGTAGCCGACCTCGAAGGCACGCGGGTTCAGGGCCCGCCGGTGCAGACCGATGCAGCCCACAAACGGCCCGTCTTCCTCTTCGAAGAGGTGAAACACGATGTCCCCACCGGTGCCATGGCCCTCTTCGAGCCCGGCCAGACGCTTCCTTTGCACCTCGACGGTCTGCGGAGAATGGGACCAGGGCATGAACTCGCGGAGTGCCGCGAGGCTCTCCTGTGCAGCCTCCACCACGGCCTCCGCGTCATCGGCCCTTGCCAGCCGGAGGATGAGCTGGCGCTGACCATCGTCGTGGCGCAGAAGCGAGGGCGGGTTGTCGAAGGACAGGGTCATGTTCCTTGCGCATCCGATCCGTTGCAATGACTACAGCTCTGCTACCAGTCGTCGGTCCGGAAGGGAGAAGCGGGCAATCCGTCCGCGTTGTACAGATTGGCTCCGACGGGGTTCATTGAGTACGCGTAGCGGACGGCCACGGGATTCTTCACATCGGGGCACGAGACGACCAGCGCCTCTCCGTCAATGCGGGCTTCGGCCCAATGCCATACCCGATCTTTGCCCGCGATGGCAAAACGCTTGAGGGTTCCCTCGGCATCCTCGCGGGTCGGCTCAAGCCCCTCCTTGATCCCAACCATCAGGCCCTTGCCCACGTGGTCGAACTTCAGGCGGATCTTGTTGCCCTTGGCGGAATGACCGCTGTACAGCGGACCGCTGACCACGAGGTCCTGGCCCGCGACGTCACGCAGCGCCCAACGCGCCAGCCTTGCACCGACGTCTTGCTTGTTACGCGGGTGAATATCGTTGTCCTGGCCGATGTCTGTGATCACGGCCATGCCCGTGTGGGCAATCGTAAGGCTCTGACGCTGAGCCTCGCGCAGCCGTGCCCAACCATTGCCTCCCGCAGGATCCTCCGTGGGCTGCTGGAAGTTGGCGAGCTGCACGAAGTAGAAGTAGATCGGGTGCCCCTCCTGTTGCCACACACTGCGCCACCCTTCGATCAGCGCGCGCATCTTGTGGTAGTACTCGACGCCCTCACCACCGTTGGATTCGCCCTGATACCAGATGGCGCCGGCCATCGCGTAGGGGGCCAGACCGTGCAGCATCGCGTTATAGATCGCCGTGGGCTCACCGGCACCGGTTGGGCCAGGTGTGGCCGGGGCCTTGGGGATCGTGAAGCCGGCCTCGATGGCGTGACGCACGTTGGAGGTCCAGTCCTCCGTGGTTCTCAGGTGAGCGGCCCAGGTCGCCTTGCCCTCCGGCATCGTCGGATCGAAGCGATTCACCCTATCGGCGATGCCCTTGAGCTCGGCAACCCCGCGGAAGCCCACGGGAGGCGTCCAGGGTTCGATGCGCGTCCCACCCCAGTTGGAACCGATCAGGCCCACTGGGACGCCGCTGCCCTGGTTTAGGTTGCGCCCGAAGAAGTAGCCCACTGCGGAGAACCCGCCAACGCTCTTGGGGGTGCAGATCTGCCAGCTTCCACCTGGCACGTCGGCCTGCGCCACGGGGGCCGTCGTGTGTCCGGGCACGTCAAACAGACGGATCGTCGGGTGGTTGGCGGCCGCGATCTCTTCGGCGGAGTTCATGGTCGACCGCATGGGCCACTCCATGTTCGATTGACCGGAGCAGATCCAGACGTCGCCAACAATGACGTCGTTGAACGCAAGGGTATTGTTCCCACTCACCTGGAGCTGTCTGCCTTCCGCGCTGGCCTTGAGGGGGTCGAGCTTGACCATCCAGGCGCCCGATGCGTCCGCGGTGATCTTCTTGTGCTGATCTGCGAAGCGAACGTGCACCACTTCCGCCGGATCAGCCCAGCCCCAGACGGGTGCGGAGACCTTGCGCTGAAGAACCATGTGGTCGGTGAAGACCTTGGCCACGCGTACGTCGGCCAGTGCTGAGCTGGTAAGAACGGCGGCAGTTACAAGTAGACGGGTGGTCGCTTGGTGGAGGGATGGCATTGGGTGTCCTCTTGGTTCAATCATGGGGAAAGGGGGCCCTCGGGGTGGGCCAACCGAGCATGGGTGCTCTGGCCAAATCCCGCAACCTCCCCGTCACGCGCAAAGAACGCAAACCGCATACAGACACCACGGATTCCCCCAATCCCTTATCTTCCGTTGCATGATTCTCCTCCCGCTGCTGCTGTCCATCGCTCCCGCCGCTCCCGCCGCTCCCGCCCCCCAGGCTGCCGCTGATCCCCTGCGCATCTACCTGCGCGCCGGACCCAAGACCCATGGTCCCGGTGAGCACGACCACCCGCTTTTCCTGGAAGAATGGAGCGCGTTGCTGACCGAGCGCGGGGCGAAGGTCGAGGGCAGCCTGCACTTCCCCAGCGCCGAAGAGCTTGCAAGGACCGACGTGCTGGTGCTCTACGCCGCGGAAGGGGGCACGCTCGATCCAGGACAGCGGGCCAACCTCGACACCTATCTGGCCCGCGGGGGAGGGATCGTCGCCTTGCACGACGCCGTCTGCGGCAACGACGCGCACTGGTTCAAGACCATCATCGGAGGCGCCTGGGAGCACGGCCACTCGAAGTGGCACACGGGCAAGGTCGGCCTGTACATGGAACTTGCCGAGCATCCCATCACACGCGGGATCCCCCACTTCGACCTCACCGATGAGATCTACCACGACCTGCACCTGGATGACGACACGCAGGTCCTGGCCAACAGCTTCCACACACCTTTCGATGTCACGCCTCAGCTGTGGACCCTTGAGCGGGATCACTACCGCGCGTTTGTCAGCCTGCAGGGCCACTACCACAAGACCTTCTCCCATCCCGCCTGGCAGGCCATTCTGCTGCGCGGCATCGCCTGGGCTGGCAAGCGTGAGGCGGACCTGTTCCTGACCGCTTCCGAGCTCGGCTCCCTGCGCTACCCACCCGGTGGGCCCAAGCGGCCCGACGAAGCTCTGGACAGCTTCGAACTGCACCCTGACTTCACGATGCAGTGCGTCGCCTCCGAACCCGACGTGGTCAATCCCATCTCGATCGACTGGGACAACCGCGGTCGCATGTGGGTGGCCTGTACACCGGGCTATCCCTACAAGGAGAAGTTCTCCGGCATCCCGGCCCACGACCAGATCCTGATCCTGGAGGACACGGACGGCGATGGGACCATGGACGAGCGCAAGGTGTTCTACGAGGGCCTGGATCTCGTCACGAGCCTGGTGCGCCACCGGAACGGGGTGATCGTCAGCGCCTCGCCCCAGATCATTTTCCTGCAGGACACGGACGGGGACGACGTGGCGGACACGGAGGAGGTCCTGTACGAGGGCTTCGGCTATGGCGACACCCACGCCGTGCTGAGCAACCTGCGTTGGGGGCCGGATGGCTGGATCTACTGCACGCAGGGCTACAGCGGCGGAGCCTCGCGCGACATCCAAGGTAGCGATGAGGGCTCCTTTGGCCACATCCCCAACGGTCTGGCCCGCTTCCGGCCCGATGGCTCGGCCATCGAGCTCGTGTCATCCTACGGCAGCAACACTTGGGGGCTGGACTTCGACCCGGACGGCGAACTGTTCTTCACGATGGCCAACGGCTCCCACCTACGCCACGTGGTCATGTCGGAATCGCAGCTCAGGGGACGCCGCGTCGGTGGCGTGAACACCTGGAAGGACATCGTTGACCACCGCAAGCTCTTTCCCGCACACCACGACGATCGCAAGAGCTACCTGCAGATCGATTTCGTGGGCGGCTTCACGGCCGCCGCGGGTTCCCTGATCCAGAGTGGAGCGGCATGGCCAAAGGAGTTCCTCGGGAACCACTTCGTCTGCGAGCCCACGGTCAACCTTGTTCACCGCGACGTTCTCACGCCCGCGGGTGTGACCTTCACGGCCAGCAAGCCGCGCCAGGCAGAGTTCCTCGCCTCGAGCGATCTGTGGTTCCGCCCCATTCACCTGCGAACAGGACCCGATGGAGCCATGTACGTGCTGGACTTCTACAACCAAGCGGTCGTGCACAACGACACGCGCGGTCCGAAGCACGGGCCCACCAACGCGGCGGTGCGCCCCGACCGGGACAAGCTGCACGGACGCATCTGGCGCGTGCAACACAATGACGCCGCGGGCCAGAACGCGGTCATCATGCCCCTGCGTGAGGATCCCGTTGGCTTGATTCAGTTTCTCTCCCACGACTCCTCCTGGCAGAGGCGAAACGCGGAGCGACTCTTACGCGAGGGCCCTGGAACCAGGGTCTTGCCCGCCCTCGTGGAGGCCTTGCGCTTCTCGAAGTTCACCCACACGCGCCTGCATGCCCTGAACTTGATCCACGACCTGGCACCCGGCCCCGCCCAGCGCCTGTCCGCGGTGAACATGGCCCTCCGGGATACCCATCCCGCCGTCCGTCGGCGCGCCGCCTGGCTTGCGGGACCCGTAATGGAAGACCTGCCCAGCGCGAGCATCTTGGGGCGGACGCTCGTCGACCTAGCTGAGACATCAACCGATGCACGCACACGCCTGGGGGCCCTGACGTCATTGGGTTCAACAACTCTTGGCTCCCAGTCGCTGCAACACCTAGCCGAACTCTACCCCAAACTCGACGACGACTGGAGCCGCTCGGCACTGCTGGGCGCGATGCTCACCAACCCCGCCGCCTCCCTCGCCTCCCTGCTCAAGTTGTCAGAGGATGGACAGGACTGCACCTCGGTGGTGGCCGAACTCTGCCGACGCATCGGAGAGCGGCGCGAGGCGGACCTCACCCGAGAGACGATTCAGGTTCTGGCCAAGGCAGCGAGCGGCAATGGCGCCTCCATCGCCGCCTTGAACCGCCTGCACGAGACACTCGGCTCACGATTCCAGGCGGATGATAATCCGGACACGGTAGTGGCCCTGGCCGCGCTCCTGAACCATGAGTCGCTTGACGTGGCCACGGCCAGCCTGCCCCTTGCCTCGCGCTGGGATGACGCTGGCCTGGCGCAGTCCATGGATGGGCTGGGCAACCGGCTGCTCGCCGCCGCCCAGGATCCGGAGTCCTCCTACGGTTCGTGCTTGAGCTGCGTGCGATCACTGCTCGCCATGGAGTCCCACCAGGCAGCGGCCTTGGAAGTAGCGGGCGAGATGCTGGCCACCCATGCACCCCTTGACGTGCAACTGCAGACCATCGATATCCTGCGCGGGAGCAATGCCGCCGGAGTCGGGGTCGTCCTGGCCGGGCGCCTGCCTTCCCTCGGCCGTCAGGCGCGCGACGCCGCCTTCGATGCGATTCTTCTGCGCGACGAACGTACGTCCAGCCTGATGGACGCGCTCGAGCAGCAGGCCCTCTCACCTCAGGACCTGGGCCCACGCCTGCTGCACCGCCTGCGCTACCACCCCGAGGACGCCCTGGCCCAACGGGCCAAGACTCTCCTCACCTCCACGACCAACATGGCCGTGGCCCAGCGACTGGCCCAGCTCCTGCCATTGGTCAACGCCCCCGGAAACCCCGAGCGAGGGGCCGAGTTGTTCGCCGAGCACTGCGGCACGTGCCACAAGTTCGAGGGGCAGGGAGCTGAAGTCGGACCCAACTTGACAGGCATGGGTGCCCACGGGATCGAGGAGCTGCTCGGCATCGTGCTCGACCCCAACCGTGAGGTGGATCCCGCCTACGTGGAGTTCGTGGCCGAGACCGTGGAAGGCACGACCGTCACGGGCATCATGGTGCGCGAGACGGATGAGGCCGTGGTCCTGCGCAATACCGGGGGCGACGTTGAGGTCTCGCGGGATGACCTTGAGACCCTGCGCTCCACGGGCATGTCCCTGATGCCCACCGGCCTGGGTGATCTAGGCGCCGACGTCCTACGCGACATCATGGCGCACGTCACACGCGGCACACAGGGCTTCCGTATCCTCAGCATGGATGCCGTGGCCAACGTGGACTCGGGTCAGCATCTGTTCGACGACTCACGCAACGAGGGCTACACCTTCCGCAAGATGGGCCTGCTGCAAGTGGACGGGGTGCCGTACGAGATCCCGGACCCCGCCAACGAACCCAGCGGAAAGAACATCGTGGTTCTGAAGGGTGGTGTCGACGACAGTCAGACCGCCAAGACCGACTATCCCCAGCGAGTTGTGATCCCGGTGGGTCAGGAGCTGACCTCCGTGCACGTGCTCGGGTGTGTCGCCGCCTGGGGCCATCCCTACGGGAACAGACCCATCGGACCCTGCGTGCGTTGGACGTGGATCTTTGACGACGGGACGCGATCTGAGGTGATCCTCAACGATGGTGAGCACTTTGCGGACTGGATCGGACACCATGACGTGCCCGGTTCAACCTTTGTGCCTAACCTCCTGGCACGCGGGCCGGGCCAAGTGCGCTACATCCGCATGGATCTGCCCGCTGCCCGCAACGTGGAGGCCATCGAGCTCGAGAGCTTCGACAACCACACGTCCCCGGTCTTCCTCGCATTGACGGCGGAGAACGGCGAGGTAGCCGAAGCCCACACACCATCGCCCGACGACGACGGAAGCCAAGTCAACACCTGGATCCTGGGCGGTGGCTCAAGCCACGATTTTGGGCGCTGGTTCAACACCGAGGACGTGGCCCTGCTGTCCGCTGGAAGCGATCGCCATGTACGCTACACCGACGCCCCCGGTGACATCGTGGGTGCGCTCGATCCCGAGGACGTGCTCATCTTCTGCACGAACCAGGGTCTGGCCGCTCCCGTGCGGCGCACCATCGAAGAACACCTGGACGCCGGTGGAGCCCTGCTCGCCCTGCACGCGGGCACCTGGTTCAACTGGTCGGACTGGCCTGCCCTGCACGGGTCCATCCTGGGAGCGGGAGCCCGCGGCCACGAGCCCCTGCGTGTATTCGAGGTCCGGGTGGAGGACGCCGATCATGCGGCCATGGAGGGCGTCCCCGGTTCATTCCGGCTCTCCGATGAGCTCTACCGGGCAGAGGCCCCCGCGGACGCGGTCGGCTTCCAGGTCCTCGCCAGGGGCTTCTCAGAGCACACATCCGATTCCTTCCCCGTGGCCTGGGAGCCAGAGGTGGAGAGCGGCCGGGTGCTCGTCATCACCCTGGGCCATGACGGAGGCGCCCATGAACACGCGGCTTTCCGCGCGATGCTGACCTCGGGAATACGCTGGCTGGAACAGGCGCGCTAGAGGACCTGCACGGGCCGAGAATTGCCCCCCTGAATGGCGCGCTTCTGCGCTACCCTCTGGGGGTGAGCGTCTATCTCCTCGCAACCTGTGACACCAAGGGTGACGAAGCGGCCTTCGTCGCCGATCTTCTCGAACAGAGCGGCCAGTCCGTACGCATCGTCGACACCGGCTGTCTGGGCGACTGCGCACTCGACGTCCACCACTCCCGGGGGGACGTGTTCCGTGCCGCCGGCACCTCGCTCGATGCCATGGTGCAAGGCAACGACCGGGGAGAAGCCGTCAAGGCCGCCGCTCAGGGCACCACCGCTCTGCTCCTTGAAGCCCACGCGCGAGGTGAACTGAAGGGCGTGCTGGGTCTGGGCGGCTCGGCGGGCACCTCCATCGGAACCACGGCCATGCGCGCTCTCCCCTTGGGCGTCCCCAAGCTGATGATCTCCACCCTCGCCTCTGGTCAGGTTCGCCAGTACGTGGGCGACAAGGACATCACCATGATGAACTCGGTGGTGGACATCTCCGGAATCAACCGTATCAGTCGGCGGGTTCTCGCCAACGCCGCTGGCGCCATGGCGGGCATGGTGGCCATGGAATGCCCCGCAAGCGACAACGACAAACCGCTGGTCGCCGCCACCATGTTCGGAGTCACAACGCCCTGCGTGGAGCAGGCGCGGGCCCTTCTGGAAGAAGCCGGATACGAAGTGCTCGTGTTCCACGCCACCGGCGTCGGAGGGCAGGCCTTCGAATCTCTGATCCGCGAGGGTCTCCTGGCCGGTGTCCTGGACATCACGACCACCGAGTTGGCGGACGAGTGGGTCGGCGGCACTCTCTCGGCGGGACCTGAACGGCTCACGGGCGCCGCCGCCATGGGCCTGCCCCAGGTTGTGTCGGTGGGCGCCACGGACATGGTCAACTTCCAGGGTCGGGAGACGGTGCCTTCCCCGTTCGCGGACCGCCTGCTCTACGAACACAACGCCGAGGTCACCCTGATGCGCACGACCGCCGCCGAGTGCCAGCTGATCGGCACCAAGATCGGCGAGCGCGTGGCCACCAGCAGCGGCCCGACGGAGATCCTGCTACCCACCCACGGCGTCTCCGCCATCGACGCCGAGGGCAAGGCCTTCGACGACCCCGAGGCACGGCGTGCACTGATGGATGCGATTGCGGCCAGCTGCGGTAGCATCCCCTGCACCGAAATCGACCACCACATCAATGACCCCGAGTTCGCGGCAGCCGCCGTGGCCCGCCTCCTGGACCTGATCCCCGGAACGCCGACCCCATGAGCCAAGACACGATTCAAAACGACAACTCCCGCACCGGCATCCTCGAGCGCTTCCGGGCTCAGATCGCGCGTGGGGAGCCAATCATCGGCGGCGGCGCAGGCACGGGCATCTCGGCCAAGAGCGAGGAGGCGGGCGGCATCGACCTGTTGATCCTCTACAACTCGGGCCGCTACCGCATGGCGGGGCGTGGCTCAACTGCGGGGCTCATGCCCTACGGCAACGCCAACCAGATCGTGAAGGAGATGGCCTTCGAGGTTATCCCCGTGGTCAAGCACACCCCCGTCCTGGCCGGCGTGTGCGGTACCGATCCGTTCATGATGCCTCACCTGTTCCTGAAAGAGCTCGTCGAACTCGGCTTCAGCGGAATTCAGAACTTCCCCACGGTAGGGCTCTTCGAAGGGCGCATCCGCGAGACCCTTGAGGAAACGGGAATGGGCTACGGGCTCGAAGTGGACATCGTGGCCATGGCCCACGAGATGGACCTCTTGACGACTCCCTACGCCTTCAACCCCGACGAGGCGCGCCGCATGGCCGACGCCGGCGCGGACATCGTGGTGGCGCACATGGGCTGCACCAGCGGCGGCACGATCGGAGCCGCGACGGTCGATCCCCTCGACGAGTGTGTGGGCCTGGTGCAGGAGATCGTCGAGGCCGCGAAAGGCGTGCGCGAAGACGTCATCTGCTTGTGCCACGGCGGGCCCATCGCCATGCCGCCGGACGCGGAGTACATCATCAGCAACGTGGAGGGTATCGATGGTTTCTATGGAGCCAGCTCCACCGAGCGCTTCCCCACCGAGGTGGCCATCGCGGAGCAGATCCGCAAGTTCAAGGCCATCCGCCTGCCCGAGAGATCCTAGCCGTGGACTCGGACACCGGTCTGCGGTTCGTTCCCCCCGGCGAAGCCGAGGTGGAGTGGGTGCGCGACTCCAAGCACGAGTGGCTGGTGCGCAACGGCCTCACGGGGCCCGGCGAGCTCGCCATGGTGCGTGTCACCATGGAGCCCGGTCAGTTCCACGCCTTCCACTGCCACCCGCGCATGGAGGAGATCCTCTACTACGTGTCCGGCCGCGGCATCCAGTGGGTAGGCAAGGAGAAGAGCGAGATGGGCGCCGGCGACACGGCCCACATCCCCATGGGCGAGGTGCACGCCACCTACAACCCCTTCGACGAACCCCTGGTGTTTCTGGCCATCCTGACACCCGCGGTGTTCGACGGCAACGAGACCCGTGATCTGGCCGAGGAAGAACCCTGGGCCTCCATGGGTGGAGTCTGAGCCAACCGTGTGGCTTTGACGGCGAGCGACTAGAGAGCTTTGACCTCGGCCAGCAGCTCAGCCAACTTGGCCTTGCCGTCGCCGAAGAGCATCATGGTGGACTGACGATAGAACAGGTCGTTGTCCACGCCCGCGTAGCCCGGTGACAGGGAGCGCTTGACGATGATGACCGTACGCGCCTTCTCCGCGTCCAGGATGGGCATGCCGCCCAGGGGTCCAGTGGGGTCGGTGTGCGCGGCGGGGTTGACGGTGTCGTTCGCCCCCACCACCAAGCAGACATCACAGTCTGAGAACTGGGAGTTGATCGCATCGAGCTCGTAGAGCTGGTCGTAGGGCACGTTGGCTTCGGCCAGGAGCACGTTCATGTGACCGGGCATGCGGCCCGCCACGGGGTGGATGGCGTACTTAACGTCGATGCCGCGGCGCTCCAACTCCTCACCCAGTTCGCGCACCACGTGCTGGGCCTGGGAGACAGCCATGCCGTAGCCGGGAATGACGATGACCGAGCGTATGCCGTCGAAGGTCAGGGCCGCTTCCTCGGCCTCGTAGCCACGTACCGTGCGCTTCTCGCCTGTATCGCCAGCTGCGGACACACCGTAGGTCTTGAACATCACGTCCACGAAAGGCCGGTTCATGGCCTTGCACATGATGCTGGTCAGGATCAGGCCCGCCGCGCCCACCAGGGCGCCGGAGATGATGAGCACGTTGTTGTCGACGACGAAGCCCGCCGCCGCAGCCGCCAAACCTGAGAGGGAGTTCAGGAAGCTGATCACCACGGGCATATCCGCACCACCGATCGGGAGGACGAAGAGCACTCCCAGCAAGCAGGAGGCGCCCACGAGCCCATAGGTCAGTGCCATGCTGTCCGGCGCGCATAGCAGCTGGTAGGAGCAGTACAGACTCACCGCCAGGAGTCCCATCTTCACCAGGTTGACGCCCGGGAAGCTGAAGGTCCCGCGCAGGGTGCCGTTCAACTTGAGCATGGCGCCCACGCTGCCGGTCAGGGTGACCCAACCGATGAGGGAGCTGGCACCGATGGCACCCAGGAACACGGTCGCGCCCAAGGCACCGCGATCACCCAGACTGTCGGGCGTGCTGCCCAGCAGCTCGGAAAGTGCCACTAGAGCCGACGCTGCACCGCCGAAGCCATTGAAGAGCGCAACCATCTCGGGCATGCCAGTCATCTCGACCTTCTTGGCCATGACGAACCCGATCAGCGCGCCCGACCCCAGGCCGATGCCAATGAGGCTCCAGCCGATGATGCCTTCCCCCCCCCATTCGGCGGCCACGGTCACGACAACGGCAATCAGCATGCCGAGGGCACCCAACTGGTTGCCCCGCACAGCAGTACGCGGGGACCCGAGGTACTTCAGGCCGACGATGAAGAGAACGGCCGACAGCAGATAGCCCAGTGCTTGGAACCACTCCACGATCAGCCTTCCTTGCGCTTGAACATCTCAAGCATGCGGCCGGTGACCATGAAGCCGCCGACGCAGTTGATCGTCGCCAGGGCGAGGGCCACGCAGGCCAGGATGCCGGCCAGGGTCTTGTTGCCTCCGGACAGCTGCGTGTTGGAAGCCATCAGCGCAGCCACGATGGTGATGCCCGAGATCGCGTTGGCACCGCTCATCAGCGGCGTGTGCAGGGTGGGCGGCACCTTTGAGATCAGCTCAAATCCCAGGAAGATGGCGAGCACCAGCACCGTGATCGAGGCGACCAGGGCCGAGGTGGTGAGTTGGGTCAGGCAGATGACGATCACGAGAGAATCTCCAGGATGCGTGAGTGGGTGACCTCGCCTTGGTGGCAGGCCAGCGGGCCGGCGATGACTTCGTTTTCCATATCCAGGTTGGGCTGGCCCTCGTCGTCGACAAGCTCGGCTAGGAAGGTGATCAGGTTGTTGGCGTACAGTGTGCTGCAGGACTGGGCCACGGTGCCCGGCAGGTTGCTGGTGCCGATAATGGTTACTCCGTGGGCCACGACTTCCTGACCGGGCTCGGAGAGGGCGCAGTTGCCGCCACTATCGGCGGCCATGTCCACGATCACCGATCCGGACTTCATGCCCTCCACCACTTCGGCGGGGATCAGCAACGGCGCGCGGCGACCAGGAACCTGTGCGGTGGTGATCACACAGTCCGAAGACTGGATCGCCTCTGCCATGAGCTTGGCCTGCAGTGTCTTCTGTTCGTCGGTGAGCTCCTTGGCGTAACCGCCCTCGTCTTGCATGTCGCCGAGGCCGAGATCGAACTCCACAAAGCGCGCACCCAGGCTCTCCACCTGCTCCTTGGTGTCCGAGCGGATGTCGTAGCCCTCGACGATGGCGCCCAGTCGGCGCGCGGTGGCGATGGCCTGCAGCCCGGCCACTCCGGCTCCCAGGACGAACACCTTGGCCGGACGCACGGTGCCCGCGGCGGTCATCATGAGCGGGAACAGCTTGGGCAGTTGCGCGGCGGCGAGCAGCACGGCCTTGTAGCCCGCCACGTTGGCCATGGAGGACAGCACGTCCATGGACTGCGCGCGGGAGATGCGCGGCATGAGCTCCATGGCGAAGCAGGTCACACCCTGCCGTGCGAGTTCCGCTATACGCGGTGCCTGACCTAGGGGATCGGGCATGCAGATAAGAATGGAGTCCTTCGAGAGAGATTCCGTGGCCGGAGGCTCGACGGCGAGAACGATCGGACAGGCGAGGGCCTCCTCGCGGGTTCCAACGCTGGCACCCTTCTTGCGATAGTCCTCATCACTGAAGCCGCTGGCCTCACCCGCGCCACTCTCCACGAGGAGCTCGAGTCCCGCCCGTTTGAACTTGGCGAGCACCTCAGGCACGGCCGCCACCCGGCTCTCGGGAGCGACTTCCTTGGGAACACCGACGCGCATGATGATCTGCCCTTTCTTCTGGGACCTGGGAGAAGGAAGTGATGACACGGGCCCTTGCTCGAACCCGGCTGACGAACGACGCGATGATTCTTGGAGACACGGCTCTCAAGAGCAACCTCTGAGCCCCCTAATCGGACCAGTGTTGGCACAGTTCGAAGCCCTTTAGTGCATGGAGTACACGTCGATCAGGGGGCCGAGGGCCTCCAACTCCCAGAGGCGGCGCTTGGCGTCCTTCCCGAAGTAGTGCTCCAGCCCCAGTTTCTTGAGGTCCGGGTCTCCGAAGGGGGAGAAACTGGCCACGAGTTTGCCCCCGTTGCCCAAGGTCACCTCCCGGGCAATCTGGGGGAGGAGCGCGTCCACGTAGCCCTGCACGCTGACCCCGATCGGAGCAATGAAGACGTAGTCAGGATCCCACTGACTCAGCAACTTGGAATACTCCTCGGAGGAATCACCTGCCCGGAGAATGGCGTAGAGGCTCTTCTTGTTGGGATAGTGCAGCGTGTAGGAAGGGAAGTAGGGTCGCAGCGGCGACGGTGGCCAAACCTTGCGCTGATAGTTGCGCCAGGAGACGGCAGCCCGCCGGGCCCAGACGCCGTAGAGATTCTCCTGACGCACAGGAATATCGGTCATGTTGGCCAGGACCACCGTCCCCCCACCCTTGGGAATGGTCGTCGTGAGCCACGCCGCTGCCTGCGAGTAGGTATCGGGTCGCGTGCGCAGTGTTGCGATCCGGACCGAAGTCAAGAGAGGCAGCGCCAAGGAGAGGACAACTACTGAGCCTGCAGCCATGTGGGACCCCAAGGGCCGTTTGAGCAGACCCGCAATGAGGGTGGCGCCAGCCGTGGCCAGCAGTGCGAGGTGTGGAAGCAGAGGTAGGAAGAATCGCTCCTTGCTACCGACATACATACCCAAGACCAACAGAATCGGGAGCCCATGGGACGCCACAACCAGGACGTCGTCTCGCAGCTCTTTGGAGAGCGTAACTCGGCCGCGCTTGAGGGATGGAAGGCGCATGATGAGCAAGACCCCCCCCACAAGGGCCAGTACAAACAGGGCCGGGTCGTAGGACCGCATGCTGCCAAATAGGTTGGCGAATCCCCCTCCCTGGAAGTAGTTCAAGTAGATGCGGTGTGATCCTATCTGAATGGAGGGACTGGTCTTGGCCACTCCCTCCACGTGGCCCTCCAAGCGGGTTCTTGGATCCCGCAGCCGGAGCCCACCGCGCACACCCGCACCACGCCAATCCTCCCCCAAGCCAAGCTCATTCATGACGTCCGCCCCACGCCCCCCCGCACGCAGCGGGTCGGCTTCGGCTGGCCAATAGGCCCAGACAGTCATCGCCCCTATCAACACGAGAACCACCAGCGACCGCAACCAACTCACACGGCCAAACTTGCGTCCGGCAATCAGGGCCGCCACCCCATACGGCACGAGCGCCGCCAGCCCAGTATGCATGCAGGACAGACTCGCTCCTGTGGCAAGTCCCGCGAGCAGCTGTGCCCCCCATCCCGGATGGCGCGTCAACCGTAGGGCCGCGAGCATGGCACCCACCCCGGCCATTGCCACGAGCGCATGGGGGCGGGCCTGGACGGAATAGCAGAGTAGCAAGGGGCACACCCCCATCGTCGCCGCGGCAAAAAGGGACCATCCTGGGGTGAAAAACCGCCGCGCCAGGAGAAAAGTGCCTGGTATCAGCAGCCAGGCCAGGAGGGTCAAGAACTTGCGCGCACGCAAGAAAGGCAGGGCCGCATTGTCGAGGTGTGCACTGAGTTTGGCTTCGGGCGGGACATCATCCACAGGCCCCCCTGCCACCGCATGGTTCAAGACGATCGGCAGGAAGGGGTACTTGCCCCTGAACGGCCCGTCAGGGTGATCCTGACTCAGGTGGACGATCTGCCCGTCGGGCTCGTTCTTGTGGGGTAAAAGATGCCCGATCCCGGCCCAGCGCAGGCCCAGGGATAAAACGAACAACGCAAACAGCCCCGCAACGACAGTTCTCTGGGCAGGGAGCGCCGATGTTGAGTTGGATTCCACGGTTCAAACGTACCCCAATCAAGAGAACAGGTGATCACTCTCCTGCGACCAAGCGGCATAGCGATACATCGGCAAGAGCCGCTCAAGTTCCGCCAACAGAATGCCTGGGACTTCCTCTCCCAGCGCCGCCTCTCGTACCGCGCCCTCAGCGGGTACGGGCCAGCGACGGTCCACGACCAGTTGGTGCTCGCCAGGGGTGTAGTGCCGCAGGAACTCCGTCAGTTGGTCGGCGGTCAGATTCCCGCAAGGCCACTCGCCACGCCAGTCATGCAGACGCAGCTGGAATCCGCTCAACTCATTGAGCAGGGCAAGCCAAGGTCCGAGCCCATCGCGCCCAATGCGGTTGATGAGGTTCTGCCCGTCGTACCAGGCGTCTGCGTGGATGCGTAGGGACACCTCAAGCTGCTGGTGCTCTACTGCCACGCACAGGTACGCATTGCGATAGGCCGAGTCCAAGTCCTTGGCCAACTCACGCCCCAGCACCTTGCGCAGGCGTGTCTTCTCCCCCTTGGGCCGCATCAGGTAGACCCACAAGCGGGAGACCTTCTTGCCGTTGAACGCGTGGGGATTGTGCAAGGAGGAGCGCACATCGAGCGGGACCCCCTCCCTCTTCGCCCGGGTAAGGAAGTCCTTTCCGAGGGCCAACAACCGCCTGCGAGTCATGAGCCGGCGGTCATTACTCTCGATGCTCCGTGCGTGCTCGGGGCCCAGGGCGGTGAAATCCCACTCCTCGAAACAGACTCCCCCACTGATGGGTTGGGGCTCGGGTGTGGTTGCCATGGGGGAACGGTACAGGCTCAGGACGAGAATCGCCTCCCCCCCCTGTAACCTGAAGCGGGTTGGGTGCGTCGCACTCGACCCTCTCCGTTAACCGATGGCGCTCAACCCGTTAGTATCGGTGACCGGTTGTGCCGGCCCCGCGCATAGCACAGCCTCTCCACCGCCCTTGGCCATGAAATTCGCCCACTTCCAGTTCGACCCCGAGACCGACCGCATTGGCGAGGGGGCATTGAGCGAGGTCTACCGGGCGGAGGACATGAACCTGGGCCGCCCCGTGGCGCTCAAGATCCTACGCGCCCACGCCGAGATCGATCCCCAGGCTGAGCGCCGCTTCAAGCGGGAGGCCAAGCACGCCTCCTCTCTGGCCCACGAACACATCGCGACCATCTACGAGTATGGGGAGGACAAGGGCACTTCATACATCGCCATGGAGTTCCTGGAGGGCGAGACCCTCGACAAGGTCATCAAGGGGCGCACCCTGGGATTCGAGGAATGCCTACGCATCGCCGTGCAGGTGACCAGCGCCCTGCAACTAGTCCACAAAGCCGGCATCCTGCACCGCGACCTCAAGCCCGGCAACGTGCTCCTGCAACGCAACGGCAAGCTCAAGCTGCTCGATTTTGGAATCGCGCGAGCCCGGGACGAGACCAACATCACCCAGCAAGGTGTGCTGGTTGGGACGGTTCTGTACATGTCCCCCGAGCAGGTCCGCGGTGAAGATCTCGATCTCCGGTCGGATATTTTCAGCTTGGGGGCGGTGCTCTACCACATCACCACGGGCGCCCTGCCGTTCCCCGGGGATAACTTCCCCGAGGTGTGCATGGCCATTCTCGATGGCAAGTTCAAGCCGCCGGCCGAGATGCGGCACGGCTTTCCCAAGCCTCTGGAGGCCTTTCTGCTCAAGTGTCTCGCGAGCAAGCCGATCGACCGATTCACCGACGCAAGCGAAGCCCACGATGCCCTGCTTGGGGTGAACGAAACTCTCGCTGGCACAGGTAGCCGATCCCACACGCGCCTACGGGGGACGATGATGCTGTCACCGACCTCCTGCGCCCAGAGTGAAACGGGGGCCGGCACGATTATGGCAAGTAGCATCCGCAAGGACTTGGCCTCGGCACTGTCCCGCAACAAGGAGCTGACGGTTGTCCTTGGAGAGGCGGATACACCTTCGAACGGCGTCAAGGTGGACTACATTGTGGACACGCATTTGGACGTACAAGGCCAAGAAGGGCGCTTGGATCTCACCGTTCATTTTCCCCGCGAGGGGACGGACTCAAGCGATCCAGAAGGGTCCATCCGAGTCGTTCGGGATACGGTGAAGTCCACCAAGGACAGCGAGTGGGCCCTCCAAGAGAGCCTGGTGCGTAATTCAATGCGGGTGCTACGCAAGCGGCTGACCGAAGCCCCCCTGCGCGCCGATGCGCTAGAGAACGAGAAGACCCGAGCCGCCCTAGCCGCCACGACCCGGGGCATGGCCGTCCTTCGCAAGGGAACCACTAAACACCTCCTCGCCGCGAGTGCGAAGTTCCGCAAGGCCCTGGAGTTGGATCGCTACTGCGGGCTGGCGCACGCAGGACTGGCCGAGGCCATGGTGCGCAAGTTCCTGACCTGGGACGGAGATCCGACCTTCCTGGACGAGGCCAGAGAGCGAGCCAAGCGCGCCATCTCCTTGGATCCTAAGTGCGCCCTTGCTCACACAGTCCTCGGCTTCGCCTATCACCTCTCCGGTCGGTTGGATGAGGCCGAGCGCATGTACCGCCTTGCCATCCAGATGGACAAGAAGGAGTGGCTCAGCCACCGCCTCTTAGGAGCCATCAAGTCACGGGCGGGCAACTTCGAGGGTGCCGCACCCCTATTGCAGAAGGCCATCGACCTGTGCCCCTCGCACATCGGGAGCTACGACCACCTGTACGGTGTGAGGCAATGCCTTGGGCAATACGAAGAGGCCCTTGAGACCGCCGACAAGGGCATCGCCGCGGCCCGCAAGCACCTGCGCGACGAGCCCGACGACATGGACGCGCGTGCGCACATGGCCCTGCTCTTGGCGCGGCGCGGCTCCGACGACGCGGCCCGCGAGGCCATTGATGCGGCCCGCGATCTGGCCCCACGGGATGGGACCACGGCCTTCCACTCGGCCTGCGTCTACGCCCTGCTCGGCGATCCGCCCGCCGCCATCAAGGCCCTGAAACTGGCTCAGGACCGCGGCTATTACATCGCGAGCGAGCTACGGTCGAACTCGGACCTGGACGTACTGCGTGGCCTGCCCGAGTTTCAGGAGTTGACCTAGACCCACGGGCCCCATGGATCGACCTCTGATTGCTCTGGGTGTCCAGACCGTCGCCCGGCAGGGCGCACCGCATGTGGTGGAATTAGGTGCCGTCAAGGTCATCGGCGGCGAGATCGAGGACACCTTTGACTCCTTGATCTGCCCTCCAGTTCCCATCGAGCCCGAGGCCAGCGACTGGCACGGCATCACCGAAGATCACATTCGCGCGGCGCCTCTTGTGGCTGAAGTCCTGGAGGCGTTCAGCGCCTGGGCCGGGGAAGAGCGTCTGGCCACCCATGATGCAGAGGACGCCGCCACGGCCCTGGCCTTCGAATACGCGCGCGCGGAGCTCCCCCCCCCGGGTTCAACCATCCTGGACACTCGGGCTCTCGCCCAGCACCATTTTCCCGAGGTGGAGGGGCACGACCTAGAGACCCTCTGCAAGCACCTCGACCTAGAGGAGGGTCAGCAACGCCGCGGGCTGGCGGACGCGGTCTGGTGCTGGAAGGTGCTGGAGGAATGCCTTGAGCGACTCGAAACGGATGGCGATGGCTACAACGAATGCCTGGCCTTGGGCCTCGCACCGGTCACGATCAATGGGCATCGGCCGAAGAGCCCCGCCCCAACGCGCCGAGTACGCCAGCTGGAGGCGGCACGCATGGACGCGAACGAAGTCGAGCTGGTCTACGGAAGCAAGGGTGCCCCAGCCACGCTGCCGGTTGTCCCGCGCTTCATGTTCGAGCGCGGCGGGCATGGCTACCTGGAAGCTGAATGCCAGAGAAGCGGGCTGCTCAAGACCTACCGCATCGATCGCATCCAGCGAGTTCAGGAGAGGGTCGTGTGACAGCGCACTGCTAGTGGGAACCCCAGGTCTGCACCTGCGCCTGCTGCACCTTGCCGGAGAAGTAAAAGCGAGGGCTCCCGGCGCCCTGGGGGTCGGCCCCCAGCAGCACGGGCGAGTTGTTCCAGCCGACCCCGCCGAAGGCCTGGTCCTTGGTCATATTGTCGCTGGAGTGGTTCACCCAGAGCCAGACGCCACCGTCGCCGTCATAGGCACCAGTCAGGAGAAAGGAGTCCGTGGTGTTGAGCAGGGATGCGGGCACGGACCCGTAGAGGTAGCCCCCCACGTAAACGCCAAAGCGCAGGACCGTGTCGCCCGAGCCGATCGGGTTGTGCAACTCAAGGGCGAAGCCTCCGCTGTCAGACTTGTTCAGAATGGCGGAGGTCTCGCCGTCCGCGAGCGCAAGGTCGTCGAATTTCACGACGGCTGTGATGAGGTAGCCATCCCACGAGAGATTGTCGGCATCGTAGAAGGTGACAATCTCCTTATTGCTGGCGTCCAGGTCCAACACTCCAGCAAAGAGGCTATTCCCCACTTTCCAAGAGCGGTAGTCCGGTGTGCCGAGCTGGCCGGTTGGGGCCTCGCGTAGCATTCCGGTATCATCCCACCAGTGCACGGTGTTCTGGCTTCCATCGCGGGGCCACGCGTTCAGGTAGACCAGCAGGTTCTTGTCCTCCACGACTTGCCGGGCCTTGTCCACGGGATAGTCCACGGTCAGCGCATCGACCTCCTCGCGCAATCCAGCCACGAACACTTCCCCCATTGAGACGGGAATCGTCCAGACGTTGATTCCCAATCCCAGGCTGCGAGCGAAGGCGAGCTTTCCGAACAGGTTGGAGTCCTGATAGTGAAACTCGACGCCTTGAAAGCCATCCTGGCGGGACTGGGCAATCATCTGCTGAAAGGTGGCAATGCTGGCCACCTGATCCTTGGAGAACAGCTCGTTCAACTTGACCCAGGGACGCAGGGTGCGAAAGGCGGGGTCGCGCAAGGCAGCGCGGGTCAGAATCAGGTTCTGGCGGATGTTGTTGAAGGAACGAATCACCACGGGCCTCCCTAGACGCCCATAGCCGTTGTCCGACAGATGAGTCAGGACCTTGAAGACGTAGGTGGGGTCTGCCTGGGTTTCCTTGCTCTCAATGAAGAGGATCTGATCCCCCGCCTGCAAAATCGGATCGGCCAACACATCTTCTAAGTGAGCGCCCCAGGTCGTCCCCTTGTCATCGTGATCCACGTACACAACGCCGCCCTCGCTCTTGATGTCAAGCTCGATCAGATCCGCGCCAGCAGCCATTGCGGCGTGGATCTTCTTCAGGGTGGCAGCGAGACTGGCGGGAGGATTAGTTGAGGTGCTGTAGCAGTTGTGAGCTGAGATGGCAGCCACGTTGCCCAGTGGTGATTTGGCCAGGGCACGGGTCACTCCATCCCAATAGTCCGGGCGAAACGCGCGGGGTACGGTCGGGTTGGCGATCTGCGGCAGAGCGCATCCAGACAGGATGAATCCGAAGCTCAAGGCGCCTAGGAGTCGAATGCGAGGAAATAGGCCTTTCATGTGATTCACCTTCGAGGCATGGGAAACCAAGGGTTTCACGACTGCCTCTTCATGAGAATTTGACCCCAGGATACGGCACCGCCCCTAGTACCGGGGCCCCTCCCGCCCGTAGACTCTCTGCCTCGAAATCCGGGACACGCCACCCGAACGCCCATTGACCCCTCCCATGCCCTCCCCCCAGTTCCGCAACCTAGCCATCGTCGCCCACGTCGACCATGGCAAAACCACCCTGGTGGACAGCATGTTCGCCTTCGTGGGGACGTTCCGTGAGAACCAGCAGGTGCGCGAGAGAGCCTTGGACTCCAGCGATCAAGAGAGGGAGCGCGGGATCACGATTCTGGCCAAGAACACTGCCATCGAGTACGCAGGAACACGCATCAACATCGTCGATACCCCGGGCCACGCCGACTTTGGCGGTCAGGTGGAACGCACCCTGACCATGGCCGACGCCGTGCTCCTTTTGGTCGACGCCTTCGAAGGACCCATGCCCCAGACGCGCTTCGTGCTCTCCAAGGCCTTCGAGCACGGGCTACCCGCCCTGGTGATGATCAACAAAGTCGACCGTCCCGATGCGCGGGCCGGCGAGGTGCTCGAAGAGATCTTTGATCTGTTCGTGGACTTGGGAGCTAACGACCACCAATTGGATTTTCCCGTCATCTACGGTTCTGGGCGGGATGGCTGGGCCACCCGGGATTTGGAAACGACGAGCGACAACCTCCAGCCCCTCTTCGATCTGATCCTTGAGTCGGTGCCGGCGCCCCAGATGAACTCGACTGGCCCTGTTCAGTTTCAGGCCTCGACCCTTGATCACGATGATTTCTTGGGTCGCATCGCGGTAGGACGCGTCGCGCGCGGAGTGCTACAACGCGAAGGGCGCTACGCCCTCTGCCATCCCGACCGGGATGACGCCCCCGTGCTTCCGGTCAAGAACCTCTTCCGTTGCGAAGGCCTCAAGCGCGTGCCCGTCGAACAGGTGCAGGCGGGTGACATCGCCATGGTGACGGGGATCGAGAACATCGGCGTGGGCGACACGTTGTGCCCCGCCGAGTGCATCGAACCCCTGCCCGCCATTCCCATGGACGAGCCCACGCTGTCGATGGTGTTCTACGTGAACAACTCTCCGTTCGCCGGAAAGGAAGGGCGCTATGTCACCAGTCGCCAGATCTGGGCGCGGCTGCAGAAGGCTGCCGCTCGGGACGTGGCCCTAGTGCTCGTGGCGACGTCGAGCGCGGAAGCCTTCGAGGTCAAGGGGCGGGGGGTCATGCACCTCTCCGTGCTCATCGAGAACATGCGCCGCGAGGGGTTTGAGTTCAGCGTTGGCAAGCCGCACGTGATCATCAAGGACATGGACGGCACGCCGTGCGAGCCCGTGGAACGGGCTACGGTGGAGGTCCCCGCGGAAAATGCCGGCAAGGTAATCGAATACCTCGGCCGCCGACGCGGCGAGATGACCCATATGGACGCCCTAGGGAGCTTGTCCAAGATCGAGTTTCTGATTCCCTCTCGCGGGCTGATAGGCGCGCGCACGGCTCTGCTGACCTTGAGCAAGGGGGAGGCCATCCTGGCCCACGTGTTCGATCGCTGGGAGCCCGATGGAGGCCCGATTCCGCGCCGCACCAATGGTGTGCTGGTCGGCGACCGCAGCGGAGACGTCATCCCCTATGCCATCGACGGGTTGCAGGATCGCGGCATCTTCTTCGTGGCGCCCGGCACCCCCGTTTACGAGGGCATGATCGTGGGTGAGAACAACCGCGCCGAAGATTTGGCCCTCAACGTGTGCCGCACCAAGAAGCTGACCAACATGCGTGCTTCAGGTCGAGACGACAACGCCAAGATTGCACCGCCACGCATCATGAGCTTGGAGGAGAGCCTGGAATATATCGAGGATGATGAGTTGCTTGAGGTGACCCCCAGCAGCCTACGCCTTCGCAAGCGGATGCTGAACGAGGTCGATCGCAAGCGCGAGCGCAAGAAGGTCAATAGCACCGTCTAGCGGCGAAGCGCCTAGTCCTCGTCTGAATCCGCATCGGATTCAGCGAGACCGACACGGAACAGGGTCGTGTCCGTGCGGATGAACAGACTGCCGTGGGCGGGGACCACCGAACTGCGCGCCTTCTGGTCCTCGTCACCTCCCATCTGGGCAACGGTCACGACTTCGCCGGACTCGGCGTCGATAGCCACGACGCGAGCGCCGTGATCCATGCACCACACGCGACCATCCGCCCCGGTTGGCGAGGCGCGCCACTTGGCCTCACGCGGCATGGGGATGCTCCACAGCACCTCACCCGACCCAGGATGGACCTTGGAGAGCATGGAGCGCAGATCGCTCAGGACGTAGAAGTGGTCGCGGTAGTAGAGCGGCGTTGGCACGTCACTGGTAACAGGATTGCGGCGCCCCTCGCTCTTCCAGGCGAGGCTCTCCTCGTCGAGTAGACCCTTTCCCCCGAGCTGAACGGCGAACACCGGAGCGCCCTTGGGTGCGCAAGCCAAGGCCACGCCGCCGCCCACGACCGCCGAAGGCACGACTCGCCACCACTGCTCACGGTGCCCGGGATTCCAGGTGCCCCAGCGCCAAAACTCTTCACCGGTGAGCGGATCGTGGCCGCTAATGACGTCTCCACCCACCACGATCAGCTCCTTGCGCCCTTCTTGAGTCACGAAAGGTATGGCCGTCGCGTAGGACTCACGTGACTCGACCCGCGCGTCGGAAGGGCGCACGGTGCGAAAGAGGGTCTTGCCGGTGGAGGGCTCCAGGCCCAAGAGGAATGATTCGGTGCCTTCTTTTCCGTGGTCGTTCACTGGCACGTCGCGCTGGAGGATCGGCAGAACGAGGCGATCTTCCCAAAGGGTGGGTGTCGCGGAGAAGGTCCACTGGAATTGGAACTCCCCTAGGTCCTCTTGCAGGTTACGGCGCCAACGCTGCTCACCCTCCATGTCGTAGGCCACCAGATCCCCGTTGCCGAAAAAGAAGGTCACGAGCTCGCCATCGCAGACGGCGGAGGGAGAGGCGTAGTTGCTGCGGTAGCCCAGCGAGGTGGGCTCGCCCACCCCAAACGCCTGATACCCGCTTCCGGCAGAGTGCTGCCAGAGCACCTCCCCGCTATCGCGATCCAGGCAGAGCGCTAGCAACTGATTGGCCTCCGTATCCACGGAAGTGAGGAAGACCCGCTCTCCAACGACGATAGGGGTACTGGCCCCGGAACCAGGGAGCACCGTCTTCCAAAGCACGTGCTCTTCCCGGTCGAAGGCCTTGGGCAGGCCTTCGACCGTGCTGGAACCGTCATGCTGCGGACCACGCCAGTTCGTCCAATCCTGGGCTGAAGTTCGTGAGCCGAAACACAGGAGCAGGAACGTTGTCCAATAGGCGCGGGCAGGCATGGGATTTTGGGGGTCAGGGGTTACAAAGTACGCACGCGCACTTGGACGGAGACTCCGCCAGCGGCGTCACCAAGCAGAGCCTGCCAGCGACCATCCTGTTGGACCAGAGCCCGACTCTCTCGCAGGGTCAGGGTTCTCTCGTCAGATTGGTCTAGGTAGGAGACAAATGGACTCTGCACGGGGGCGGCCTCGCCATCCCCAGCATAGCTCACGGCGCCTCGTACCTTCAGATGAAGTTGCCCCGACGGGGAGCCCGCGGCCTGAAGCCAGAGAGCAAGGCCCTCAAACCCCGCTGCAACGATGGGATCGGAGCCCGCCGCAAGCTGCGCCACCTCAACGTCGTAGTCACGCACCATCAGGCGCTCTAGGCCCAAGACGATCAAGGCCGACGTCCCATCGCGCAGAGGGAACCGCACCACGGGACCCGCTTCGCCTTGGGGTGTGTTCAGGCGCAGCTCCACCTCGTACTGGAGCACACTTGCCCGCAGGGAATCAAAAATCTCGTGCTGACCTTCTGACCATCCAGCCGTATTGCCTCTTCTTCGGCGACCGGCATCCGGCCACGTCACAAGCCAGGGCCCCACCTCGTCCACATGGTCCATGCGCCCTTGCTGAGCCAAGGCATCGTTTAGCAGGCCCGCTCCTAGGCTCTCGAATCTGACGATCAAGCGCGGATCGGCGTCCAGAGCGGGGGTAACTGAAGAGCCGCCGGACAGAAGCCCGGTACCACTAACCAAGAGACGCGGGGCTATGACACAGCCAGGATCCGCGAACGCAATGCTGGCGCCATCTCCGAGGTCATACTCGGACCAAGCCGACAGAGCCCCTCCGGTCTGGTGCAGGATCATCAGCTCCGTGCCGCCTGACTCACTGCCGCGTGTCGTGACGACTAGGGCCTTGCCTGTTGGAAGGACCGCGCTGAGCCCACAAGAGCGATTGGCTGTTACGGGTGATTGCACGCTGATCGGAAGATTCTCGAAGTGCACGCCATTCTCATTTCCAAGCATGGCGCCTATGTCCAGCTGCTTGTTGGGCGTGTCCCCGACTCTCGCCCCTCGCCGGGCCATGAGCCCCACGAGCAGTCCACCCGCGCAGGGGGCTGCGCGGACTGTGGCCTCCAGCCCCTCGAAGAAATCTCCCATGACCGGATCCATGATCAGTGACCCCTGGGCGATCTCCATGTCAAAGTCGAGCACCAGGTAGCGCCGCTTTCCGGCTGAGGCCGTCGCCGACCCGCCGGTGGGCACGTGCAGTACGTGTCGGGAGTGGCTACTGGCCGAGCCGAGGAGGGCGGATACCTCGTCCGCGCCAATCAGGCTCGGCACATCCACGGCCCCCGGAAGGGCCACGAAGTCCAAAGTCAACTCCACCGAGGCCGTGTTCACCTCGCGGAAAAACGCAAGCAGGTTGGCAACGTCCTCTTGCAGGCCAGCGGGGCCGACGACGAGCAAGCGACCATCTTGGGTGTAGTCCGCGCGGCAACCCGCGCCGCTCAGGCCGTCCCCGAGCAGATCCTCGAGGAGCCCAATGAAGTGCGATGGACCGGTAACGAGATCCTCCTCGAACTCCAGCTCGGCCTCACCCCTGAAGCGCAGGGAGGGCAGAAAGATCTTGGGTCGGGCTTGTTCCGATTCGAACCCCAGACCGGCCAGATCATGGACCACCAGGGGGTGATCAGCAGCGGGTGCGTCGCGCTCCGCCCGCGCCTCCTGGGAAGCGGGCGGCAGTAAGATGCCAGCGGTAAATGCGAGCAGGGCAGCAGAAATCATCATATACAGATGTCCTATGCAGTCGAACGGGCCGGGCGTAGCGGCTCATCCTACAGTCAAGGGTCCCATTCCACGCCAAGGGGCCCTGGGGGTGCTCGTCTCTAGCTCGGTGCCAGCCACTAGTTACTCTCCTGGCCTGCCCCGGTTGACAGTCACAAACCCCCCTCCGTACCCTCTCCCGCCCTGGATGCGGCTGTAGCTCAGTTGGTAGAGCGTCAGCTTCCCAAGCTGAATGTCGTGGGTTCGAGTCCCATCAGCCGCTCCATTCCAGCTACAGCGGGTCGCTGGACCCGGGGGGGCCTGCTCTCCCGAGCAGCTCGGCACCACGTAGGACCCGGTCGGTTACCAGATTAGACAGTGCCCCTTCTCCCTGAAGAATTGCCGGATGACAGCTTTCAGTCGCATGATCCCGACATGGAACAGTTAATCTGATCCGCGAAATGGAAATCAAGAACACGACCAAGCGACCCATCAAGGTTCCCCTGCCCGCTGGCAAGCGCCTCTTCCTCAAGCCCGGTGAGAAAGGCCAGATCACTCCCAAAGCCGCAGAGCACCCTCCGGTGAAAAAACTGATCGACGAAGGAAGCATCGAGATCTTGGATGTCGGTCGTGGCAAATCAAAAGCCTCCGGTGGGAGCGGAGGGATCAGCGGGTCACAGGACAGCGGCGGGGGCGATTCAGGGATGCGTAAGACCGGAGACCGCTAGCCGAGTCGAGGCCCATACCGGGTCGCACACGTCTGCGCTGCTCTTCGTCATGCATGACAGAAAGCGGTCTGTGGCGTGCTAGGCGGTGCTTTCCGAACTTTCCCGAGTAGAGGTGTCCGCTTGGCAGGCGCTAACTCACCACAAGGTGATGGCTATCTAGTTTCGACGGCCGCATTTCCCCTGTTACCCACTTTGAGGCTTCTCATGACTATGCCCGTTAACGCCCCTTCAGCCCAAGCTCCAACTCTACGCCTTGCTGTCTCCACGTCCCTCGCCCTCATGGTGATTATCGCGGCCGCCTGCCAATCGCTCGGCGATCAGGCGGACAACGCCGTGGCCGCTGACAGCTCCCAGGAAGCCGCCAACACGGCGACCTTAGAGGTCACATTCGAGAAACAGGATGCCCGCCAGCTCGCCATTCGAATGCGCAGATTCCAACCGGATGGTATGCCGGTGCGCATTCTTGCGTCCGACTCCCGGACCTGGGTCGTGTCCGGAACTGCGTCCGATGTGAGGACGATCAAGCACCTGGCGGATGTGCTCGACCGGACGATCCTGACTCCGGAGCATGTCATCCGCACCTATGACATCGAGCACCAAGATGCCCGCCTGCTGGCGGTTTCGTCACGCGGCACAGCTCCGAAGGGCGCAAGCTGGGGGATCGTCGTGAGCCCCGAGGGCCGGTGGCACGTGATCCTCCCGCAGGACGAGCTCGTGGCCTTCGAGGCCTGGCTCGACGAGATCGACTCGCCCAGTTGAACCCGCTCACCGGAGCCGGAGGAGACTCCCCTCACGCGCTGCCGGGAACGCCAGTTGGTTTCCTGCGAAGGATCGCTCTACGACCGCAAGATGTTCTCCATCTTCTTCCCCCTTGCTAGCTCGTCCACGAGCTTGTCCATGTACCGCACCTTCTGGGTCAGAGGGTTCTCGATCTCTTCCACGCGATACCCGCAGATCACGCCCTTGATGCTCGAGGCCATGGGATTCAACTTCGCCTTCGAAAATAATTCCTCGAAGGTCGACTTCTTCTCAATGTGCTTCTTGATCGCCGCCTTGGTGAAGCCCGTCAGCCACTTGATCACCTGCAGCAGCTCCTCTTCGGTGCGCCCCTTCTTCTCGACCTTATTGACGTAGAGCGGGTAGACGCTCGCGAAGATCATCTTCGCGATGCGTTCGTGCTGGGAAACGGGGGGTGTCATCTCGGTTCGGTCGAAGTGGTCCTGTGGGATTCGCGCCTGTGCGTTAGCATACCGAGCAGCGGCCGTCGCGCCCACGACCGGCCACCGCACCCTTCCGCGCGCTAGGGTGCGGCCTCGGGGGCTAACCCGGCCAGCAACCTGCGCAGCCACTCCTCCCGACCTCGTCGGCCAACATGCCGCTAGGCCTCTACCCCGAAACCTGCAGCCATGGACCCAGTGATTCCGGTGAGAAAAGCGACAAGCTCGACTCCTCCCCTGTTGAAGACCGCCAAGCGCTTGGTGGCGATCAGCCTCGCTTCAACCTTGCTGACCTCTTGTAACGCGACCGTCGTCTCACCCCATCCGGTCCCTCCGAATCCGAGATGGCTGACCTACCCCGGTGGCCAGGGGCCAGGAGCCGGCAAGCACATCGTCCTGATCGCTGCCGATCAGGAATATCGCAGCGAACAATCGCTGCCCATGTTGGCCAGGACACTCTCAGCGCACCACGGGTTCCACTGCACGGTCCTCTTCAGCGTAAACGACGAGGGGCTCGTGGATCCGACGAAGAAGATCCGCTGGGAAGACAAGGCGGTGATCCACGATATCCCTGGAATCGAACATCTCCGAGAAGCCGACCTGCTGATCCTGTTCAGCCGCCTGATCACGCTGCCCGACGAGCAGCTGGCGCCCATCCACGACTATCTCGACTCAGGGAAGCCCGTCATCGGCTTGCGCACCGCGAATCACGGGTTCATCGACTTCAAGTACGAAGTCGACGGACGAAAGGTCCACTTCGGGGATGACGTGCTCGGCGGCTCCTTCCGCGGCCACCACGGCCGCTGGCACCAGGACTCGACGCGCGGACTGCTCGTCGAAGAGAACCGCAACCACCCAATCCTCACCGGCGTGAGCGACATCTGGGGTCCCTCGGACGTGTATCGAACCTACGAAGAGGGCGGGGGCCTGCCCGCGGGATGCGTGCCGCTGGTCATGGGACAGCCGCTGATGAGCCGCAACCACGACGACCCGCCCAACGAGGACCTCGTCGCGCTGCCTGTCGCCTGGGCCAAGACCTGGATCGGTCAAGCGGGCAGGAGCGCGCGTGTCTTCCACTCCACCATGGGCAGCGCGAGAGACTTCGAGAGCGCAGGCCTGCGGCGCCTCCTGTTCAACGCGTGCTACTGGTGCCTTGAGATGGAGGCACAAGTGCGAGGGGACTCAAGCGTCGAGATCCTGGGCGATTATTCTCCGTTGGCAAGCGGCTTCAACTACGCCGAGCTGGGTGTCGTCCCCCACAAGCCCGCCTACTACCGATAGATCGCGGGCCCGATGGAACGGGGCGCGGGCGGAGGTCGAGGCGTCAGGCACCGTGCTTGCGGCGCACCTAACGGTCCTGGCCCACGGCCCGGGCCAGAATCCAGGTGGCGCGCAGGCGATCCACGCGGGCACGGGCCACAGCCATGCGGGCTCCGACGAGATCCGATTGGGCGGCGAGCGCTTCCAGCATCAGACCGGCGCCGGCCGCATGACGCTCTTCGGCCAAGCGCGCTCCGGCGTCGGCGGCAGCCAGGCGCGCCTGAGCCAGATCATGCCGGCTGACGGCAGCCTCCAGCCCCGCACGCGCCTCGGTGACCTGCGCCTCGATCAGGCGTTGCAGCTGAGCGAGCTCCAGCACGGCCTGTGCTTCGTAAGCCCTGGCGCGCTTGGCCTGGCCCGCCATGCCCAGGGCCAGGTTCCAGGACAGACCCACCGCGTGGACCATGGAGTCCGAACCCTCGCCCCGCTCGGGACCAAACTCACCATCGAAGAGCGAGGCCTGGAAGGTCGGCAGAAGCCAGCGGCGTGATTCGCCACGGGCCTCAAGTCTCGCGGCGCGTACACGGGCCTGCGCCGCGGCCAACTCCGGCCGCTGAAGGTGGGCGCGCTCGACCAGGGAAGGGCCTCCCCCCTCCGATCCCTCTTCGCTGGAATCCAACTCAGCCATGAGGTCATCACCTCCTGCCCACTGTTCCAGAGACAGAGGAGCTTGAGCCTGCCAGTTCCTACCGGGATCCAGGTCCAGGTGCAGGGCCAGCCGGGAGGCCGCCACAGAGCGCCGCCTGTCGGCCTCCACAACCAGGGCACTGACCTGGGCCGTGTGAGCCACGGCGCGTTGATAATTCACTTCAAGACTCGCCCCGCCCTCAAAGCGCGCACGCTCGACGCGCTCAAGCTCCTGGGCATGGGTGCGGGCTTCGAGCGCGATCTCCACTTCGAACTGAGCTTCGAGCAGATTGAGGAACAAGATCGCGGCCCGCTGACGCGTGGCTTGTCGCGCGGCATCCGTCAGAGAGCGCTGAGCCGTCAGCCGCTCGTTGGCAGCACGCGGGGCAAAGAGCGCGTCGGCCAAGTCCAGCTCAAGGGAAAGGCCCACACCTTCCCGCGCATTGCGCTTGTCAACGTAGGTGAAGTCTCCATTGGTGGCCTGAACCAGGCCGTCGTTGTGCCAGGTGTCCGCCGAGAGGGAGAGTTCGGGGATCCAGACGGCGCGTGCCATCTGGGCCTCGGCTGCAGAGACGCTCAAGCGCGTCCGCGCCAGGGCCATGTCCAGCCCCTGCTCCTCCGCAAGGTCCAGGACCTGATCCAACTGAAGGTGCCGGCCTAACGCCTCGAGGGGCTGATCTTGCCCTTCATTCCGCCCACCCCCATTCAGATGAACGCTGGTGAAACCGGCCTCCGTCAAGCCTTCCGGGTGTGGCCCACGGCAACTGGACGCACACACCAGGAGTCCGATCGCCAGGACGGGAAGCGATGTGCCGAAGCGATGGTTCACTGAGAATCCCCTTCCACGATTTCGACCGCCGCCCCATCACGCAGGCCAGAGAGTCCGGCAGAAATAACAGTCTCGGAACCACTCAAGCCCTCCTGAATCTCCGTGACGATCCCATCGTCCAGCCCAAGGGTGACGACCACTTGCTTGGCTATCCCCCCTTGCGCGACCCAGACGTAGGTCTGCGGCTCGCCATCAGGGCCCGAGCGGGTGTGCACGGCACCTCCTGACAACACGATGGCGCCGGGAATGGAACGCACCTGTATCGCGGCAGTGCAGAACATTCCGGGACGCAGGCTCTGTGCTGAATTATCCAGGTCCACTTCGGCCCGCACGGTGCGGGTGGACCGATCGAGGGCGCCAGAAATGCGCGACAGCGAGGCCTCAAGCGGCGCAACGCCTGCCGCACGGAAGCTCAACTGCACACTCTGCCCCATGGCGAGGCGCACGGAATCCCCTTCGGGCACAGGCAAGACCACGCGCAACGTGCGAGTGTCCATCAGCGTCAGAACCGTGGACTGGTTTGCGGAAACGTGGGCCCCGGGGTGCAGATGGCGCGTTGTGACCACGGCCTCCTCGAAGGGACACACCAACTGGCAGAAGCCCACGCGCGTACGCGCCTCAGCCGCCGCCGCACGGGCCGCCTCAACCAGAGCCGCCGCCGCTTCCACCCCGACCTGGGCGCTGGTCACCGAAGCGCCGGCAGCCGCAGCACGAGCCTCAGCCGCACCGATGCGGGCCTTGGCGATGTCGACTTCGGAGTCGGCCGTGCGCCGGGCAGCCTGGGCCGAAGCCAGCGCGCCCTCGGAGGCCTCCAGTTGTTCTGCGGTGGCCGCGCCCTGCTCCACCAGCCGGCGTGTGCGCTGGGTTTCTTTCTCCTGTACCTCCTCCAGTACGGCTGCCATCTGTGCCTGGTGATGACGGCTGGTGAGGATGGCCTGGGCCACACGCACGTCGGCTGCTCCCTCATCACGGGAGGCCTTGGCATCGGCAAGACCAGCCTGGGCCTGGCTCACTCCGGCTTCCGCGGCACGAGACTGTGCTTCGGCACGCGTCAAGGCAGCGTCCAGATCGGGGGCACTGACCTGCGCCACGAGATCTCCGCGCCGCACACGGTCTCCCACGTCTACGGATACCGATCCAAGGTAACCCGTAACTCGCGGCACCACGTCCGCGCTGGCGATGGGCTCCAAGGTGCCCACAAGGTTCACGCTCTCGACAAGATCAGCGCGTTCGGGACGAATGACGGAGACGCGTTGGGCGCCTTGGCACATGGCGGTCGGCGCCAAGGCGACGGCCAAGAAGAGCAATGCCAGTTGATGAAGAACTATCGAGCGAAGGTGGATTTGCAACATGGGACCGCTGGCGTCAGGCGCCGAGTTCGAGATCTATTTCCGGGTGGGCGCGCACGTTGCGGCCGAGGATGCTGTAGAGGGCGGGAACAACGAATAGGGTCAGGAGGGCCCCGCCGAGAACGGCGCCGATGATGGCGCGTGCCAAGGGAACGTTGCCTTCACCGCCCTGACCCAGGCCGATGGCCATGGGTAGAAGGGCCAGAACCGTGGTGGACGAAGCCATCAGCAGGGGGCGCAGGCGCACCCGCGCGGCCTCAAGGATGGCCTCCTCCAAGGGCATGCCTTCGCGCTGGCGGGAAGCGGCGAAGTCCACGAGCAGAATCGCGTACTCCACCACCAGACCAACCATCAGGATCAGACCCATGAAAGAGGGGATGGAGAGGTGCGTGCCGGTGACCCAGAGCAATCCGACAACCCCCACCAGGCCCATGGGTACGGCCAGGTAGATCACAATGGGCAATACGAAGGAGCGCAGCTGGGCGACCAGGACGAGGAAAACCAGAATGGCCGCCACGATCAGACCCGTGCCGAACTGGCCGAAGGACTCGGTCATGGCAGCCACCTCGCCTTCCAGGGACCAGGTGTAGCCAGACCCGTGCTTCTTCATCAGCGCGGCGAGACGCGGAGAATTCTCCAGGCGCTCGGCGATGTCCGCGTTGACCGATCCCAGGTCACGGCCCTCCACGTTGGCGAAGACATCCACGGTGCGCGTAATGTTGATGTGACGTATGACCGCCGGGGAGGTGGTACGGCGCAGGGTAGCCACACTCCTCAGAAGTACGGGTGCCGCGGACTTAGCGCCCACGATGGGCACGTTCAGCAAGGTGTTGAAGTCCTTGATGTCCTCTTCCGCGTACTGGGCACCAATCAAATAGTGGTTGCCGTTGGGCGCGATCCAGAAAGCAGGGGAAAAATTGACCGATGAGTTGATGGCGGTGGTCACGTTCTTGACCACGTCTTCCTGGGTCAGGCCCAGGTAGGCCGCTTTGGTTCGGTCGATCTCGATTTCGATGGACGGGTAGTCCAGGGGCTGAGCCACGCGAACGTCCCGCGCTCCCTCTACCAAACGGATCTCATCGACAATAGCGTTGGCGATCTCGTGGGATGCTTCGAGCTTGGAACCCTGCACCTGCACGTCGATGGGCGCGGGAAGACCCATGTTGAGGGCCGCGGTCAGCATGCCTCCCGTGTCAAAACTGAACTCGAGCCCCGGGAAGCGGCGATTGAGCTCGGGCCTCAGTTCCGACACCCACTCCTGGGCCGTGCGATCGCGTGTGGGCTTGAGTTGCGCCAGGACGAAGGCGTCCATGGGCCCGTTGTTGGGTGTGTAGGCGGCGGGCCAGTCGTAGAGCACGCCGATGTTGGTGATCAGAAGCGCCAGTGAGGAGTCGGGTGCGAGGTCATTGGGATCCGCCACACCCATCAGGTCCTCCATGGCAGCCTCGACCTCGGCCATGAGCTCTTCGGTGCGCTCCAGTCGCGTGCCCATGGGCGCACGCACAAGGACGGTGAACTGGCCCGAGTCCACACGCGGGAACAGTTCCGTACCAAGTTGACCCATCCCGATCACTCCACCGGCGCCCAGTACCAGCGCTCCGATGACAACGGCCCAACGCGCCTTGAGAACGGATCGCACAAGGGACTGGTAGAGCTCGTTGGCGCGCCGGGTCATGGCCCCCTCCTTGCTCTCGCCCTCGGGCATGATCTTCGCGGCCAGGGCCGGGATGACCGTCATGGCCACTATGTATGAGGTGATACTGGCGAAGGTCACGGCGAGGGCCAGGGGCGTGAACAAGTAGCGCGCCATGCCCGACAGAAACACGACCGGGAAGAAAACGACTACGAAGGTCAGAGTCGAGATGAACACGGGCACAGCCACCTCGCGCGCACCGTCGTAGGCGGCCAGGGTTCGGCTCTTGCCCATGCGTTGATGGCGGGCGATGTTCTCGGTCACGACGATGGCCTGGTCCACCAGGATTCCCACGGCCAGACTCAAGCCGCCCAGGGTCATGGCGTTCAAGGTGTTGTCCGTGAAGAACAAGCCGATGAAGGCGCCCAGCATGGCCAGGGGCAGGGCCACGAGCACCAGGATCGTGTGCCGCACGCTACCCAGGAAGAGCAGCACCACCAGCGCCACCATGGCCGCGCCGATGTAGCCCGCCATGGTCAGAGAATCGATCGTGCCGCGCACGATTGCGGACTGGTCCATGACCACGTCCATACGCAGGTCGGCGGCCTTGGGATCAAAGCCCCGGATACGCTCCAGGATGCGCGAGCTCTTGGCCTTGACCTCGTCCACGATGGCCAGGGTATTGGCGCCGGGCTGACGGTAGATCGGAATGTAGACCTGGCGTCGGCCATTGATGCGCACGATGTTGGACTGGATCTGGTGCGTGTCCATGGCCTTTCCCACATCGCGCAGGAAGACGGGACGCTCGCCGTCCACGACGATGGGTGTCTCGTCGAGTTCGGGCACGTGCTCCACCATGGCGTTGGTGATCACCAGGTAGTCACGATCTCCCATCTTGACCGAACCCGTGGGCACGAAGGGGTTGGCGGACTGGATGGCCTCGGTCACCTGCAGGGGCGAGAGTCCACGCGCTTCCAACTCGTCCCTGTCCACGTGGGCCAGAATGCGCCTCAGCACTCCTCCGTAGACGGCCGGGGCCACCACGCCCCGGATGGCCTGCAAGCGGTTGCGCATCTCGTAGTAGGCGACGTCGTAGAGTTCCTTCTCGCTCATCGTCTCCGATGAGACAGCCAGCAGACACAGAGGCACCGAGGCGGTCGGGTCAAAGGGCATGACCATCGGCGGCAGAGTGCCGGGCGGCAGATAGAACATGTCGCTCATGGCCAGGGAGGTGACCTGCGACATGGCGTCCGCGTGGCTGATGTCCTCGCGGAAGAAGTCCTTGACGATGCACACACCCAGCATGGCCTTGGCCTCCTGGTGCGCGATCCCCACGGACTGGCCGGTCCAGCGTTGCAGCCGCGACATGATGTCGCGCTCCACGACCTCGGGCGGCATGCCCGGATAGAGGGTCACGATCTGGACGGCCGGGGTCCTGAAGGTCGGCAGCAGGTCGGCCGGCAAACGGCTCAGGGAGAAGGTGCCGAGAACGACCAGGGTCAGGGCGAGCACCGCCACGAGATGTGGATTCTTGAGAGCGGCGCGAATCATGAACTGCGGGGCGGGGAGGAGGAGGGGGGCGCGGGGGGAGCGTGAGGCTACCCGCGCCTGGGTAGAGCGCAATCAAAAGTACGCAATACCCCGAACGTTGCCTCCTGCTCGTCCCTCTCTAGGCGTCCCTGTGCTGCAGCCACCATGCGCGCACGAAGGCCAGTCCCACACCCCATATCACGCTATTGAAGAGGAAAAAAGTCCATTCAAGACTGTCCGGGCTCTTGGGTCCAAGCTCAAGTCCGACCCAGACAAGCATCATGGGCGCAGCGAGGATCTGTACGAGCACGTCAGCAATCCTGCCCGCAAGAGACCGTGTCCAATTCGGGTCGTCCATGGCCTCGGAAAAGCCCTCAAGGGCAAAGAACAAAACGACCATCGTGACGATCAGGTGCAGGGCGGAAAAACCCAGCACTTGACGTGGTGAGATCTTGGGCATTGGAGCCAGCCTCATGTGGTGTTCGCAGAGTGCATGTCTGCTGTGCAATCAGGGTGCATTGTCGCGCCGCTCGCGCCAGTCTTCGATCGTGATGGCCCAGCGTTCATGGTCGGCCCACTCACCTGCGATCTGCAGGTAGCGTTTGCTGAAGCCCTCCTGTAAGAACCCACCGCCTCTGGCAAGCGCCAAGGATGGCTCGTTGTGGGGTTGGATGTTGGCCTCTACCCGGTGCAGGCCAATTCCTTCGAAGGCGTGCTGCAGGGCCAGCTCGATGCCCTCGCGCCCGTAGCCCTGACATGCAAAGGGTGCCCCCATCCAGTAGGAGAGGTAGGCGGAGTCGAAGGCGCCTCGGACGATCTCGTTGAAACAGAAACGCCCCACAATGGCACCGTCTTCCAATCGGCACAGCATCATGCGCTCCACCTGCGGATTGGCGGCTCCGAAGATCATGAGTTGGAAGCCCTCGGGGCTGTCGACCGCTGGAACGCCTTGCGGTGGGATGGGCTCCCAAGGACGGTGAAATTCCCGACTGGCTCGGACCAGGGCCAGATACTCCTCCTGATCTTCAAGGCACGGGTGCCGCAAGAGAACGTGTTTACCGCTCACAAGGGCATCGGCTCTGGACTCTCCCATGTATCGAGTCTTCCAAAAGGCACGTGGCAACGCACGGGTAAACTACGCAGTTGACGGCGCATCTCTACCCAGGTTGTCGTTGTCGTCGAAGTGGACCTCGGTACATGACGGACCATGCTCCCCCCGATTGAGACCCTTCACAGTCTATCCCTGGCGTGAGTGGGACAGAACGGATTGCGTCTCGGCTATACTCACGACCCATCGCACTTCAGCCTCCCCGAATCACGCTCCCCTCAAGAACTCAGTCATGCACGCTGGTATCAAACGAGTCCTCTTCGCCGCTATCGCCCTGTCTTCCTGTTGCGCCCTGCCCGCCGTGCATCCCGAGGAGGCTGTGCGCACAGGCCTCAATGACCGGTTCCTTGATGAGGACCTGGTCGTGGATGATTGGGTCGCACGCTTTGAGGTCGAATCGCGTGAGGTGGCATTACAACGTGACGCAATTGTCGCGGCCCTCGAACTAAGCGGTGGAGAGCACGTTGCAGACGTGGGCGCAGGCACGGGCTTGTTTCTGGAGCCCTTCTCCAAGGCAGTGGGCGAAGGTGGCAGACTCTATCCCGTGGAGATCAGCCCGCGCTTCGTCGACCACCTGCGCCAGCGCGTGCAGAACGAGTCCCTCGACAACGTGCGGGTCACGCACTGCAGTGAGACGGACTCAGGGCTACAGGCTGAAACAGTGGACGCTGTCTTCATCTGCGACACCTACCACCACTTCACCTACCCCATGACCACTCTCGCCAGCCTGCACCGTGCCATACGACCGGGCGGCCGCCTGTACCTCCTGGACTTCGAGCGCATTCCCGGCGTCTCGAGCGACTGGCTTCTGGGTCACGTGCGAGCCGACAAGGCCACGTTCCGAGCCGAGGTCGAAGCGGCGGGCTTCACCTTTGAGGAAGAGCTCAGCGTGGGCCTGAAAGAGAACTACATGCTGCGCTTCAGGCGCTGAGCGGTCCTTTGGGGCGCCCCTTCCCCGACAAGACTCGCCAGGATCCCAGCCAGAGCGCTTGGCGACTGCTGGCCCGGCCCGACCGGAAAGCCCAACTTCATGGGCACGCCGGGGTGGAAGTGCCCTTGTGGGTGTCAGGATGCTATTCAGAGGGGAGTTGCCCGGAAACTTGGGTGGGTTTGTCGGGTGAGGTCAACGCTTCGCGTTGGAGGGGGTGTTCCGACTTCTAAGACCCCTGACTTGAAGGCCCTTTTCCATGCGACGCACCTGTCTCACCTCGCTTGCGCTCACCTCTCTATGTCTTCTCAGCGCCTGCGGTGGTGGCGGCGGCCACGGAGACGGAGATGGCGGCAAGGCCTCAGCACCCTCCGCCGACATTCAATTCCCCCCCCAGGTCAGCCTGACAGACGCTACGACCATTGCCGTTCGCGGGACCGTAGAGAGCCCAGGCAGAGTCGCCCATCTGATGGTTAGGGGCGTGCCTGCCGCCACCACGGATGGTTGGCAAACCTGGTCCGCCACTGTCCCATTGGTCCTCGGTTCCAACAAGCTCAATGTCTCGATGCTTGACACTGATGGCAACCCCATCGGCGCCGATGAGTCCGTGAGCGTCAAGCGGCAAGATGTGGTCCTGGGTAATTGTACAGGCTTGGCCATGGACGCTGCCTTCAGCGGGCGAGCCTTTTGGCTGGACGCCGCTCGCGGGCGCGTAATTCACATCGACCTCCCCAGTGGCGCACGCATGGCTAGGAAGATCGAAGCTGAGCTCCACCCCGATACTCAGCCCATGATGAACCCTGGAGAACCCGTCTACGACGAACTCAATCGCGTCTTGTGCATACCTGACGGGGAGTGGGTCCATTTCATCGACCCGTGGACGTGCAATTGGGTGCCCATTGATTTTCGTCGCCTGGACCAGACGATCCTGGACCTCGACTACTTGCCTGCAAACGACATGCTCGTCACATTGGAGTCCAGGTTCGACCTCAATGGCGACGAACTACTTGATATCGTCGAACTCCATGTAGATACGGGTCTCTACGAAGTGCTCCACTCTTGGAACCGCACCCTGGGCGAGGGCATTCCGGCCACTCGTATCAGCTTGAGTCAAGACGGCTTCAATGCCTATGTCGCATCAACTAATGCTGTGTTGATGGCGAATTTCTGGCAGGGAGCGGATTACGACATGGACATCAGTCCGTTGTCGAGCATCAGGGACATCTCGCGCTCCTTTGATGATGGGTGGGTTTCAGTTCTCGATGGAGAAACAGGAATCCATACGTTCTGGAAAAGTGGCGTACAGGAAACACTCACAGCACTTCACCCTCTGGATGAACTGTCTTCTCCCTTCACCCTCAGCCCCGGGGACGGCCAGGACGAGTACTTCGTGACCGATAGCGTGGAGGATGCCGTCTACCGCGTGGATACGGACATGGGCACCGTCAGCCTGACCGCCGGCTCCGCCATGGGATCGGGACCCTCCCCGACGAATTTGTACGATGAGACCGAGTTTCAGTGCAAGCGTTTGGCCGTCGATCCGTTGAACGACTGTGTCTACTCCATCGCTTCGGACGGAAGCCGGACGGAGTTCGCCAGAGGTGGGCTGCTCGTTTGGCCTGTAAGTCTGCTGGCCACCGATGACCTCCTCTACGTAGGCTGCACCAACGGACTGGTGGTCACTATCGACCAGGATGGGAATCAGGAGATCGTGTTCGATGCTGTCAAAGACCTGCCGCAGCTGAGGGACCTGGCATTCGCCCCCGATGATGGAAAACTCATAGCCCTGGGCGACAATCGTCTGGTTGAAATCGACATCCTCACCGGCGGCGCGCGGGTTGTCTCCTACGCGGGCGACGGGATGGGCCCGGATTTCGACGCGGGGGTTCAGGTGAGAGTAGACTCTGAACTCAGGATGGCGTATGTGACCAGCGACCGGGCGGTCCACAGCGTCAGCCTGGATGATGGCTACCGCATCCTCCTCGCCAGCGACGACCCCAATAGTGGCTCAGTCGGATTCGGCGCCCCGGTCAGGTCTCCCGTGGCCCTGGAATTCGACAACGACACGAACTCTCTCCTCGTGGCAGCACACCGGGGAACAGAGCGGGGGTGTCCAGAACCCTTGAATCTCTACCGCTTGGATCTTGCAACCAAGGAGCGGACGGAAGTGAATTCGGCAGCGCTGGGCCAGGGCCCCATCCCGGGCGTGGCCTGGTCCTTGGAGCGCGAGGCCTCCACCGGGAACCTGTACATGACGGGCTTGAAAGAAGGCGCTCTCTTCGTCATCGACCCCATCAGCGGGGACCGGGTGATCGCCTCACGCTGACGATCTGGGGGACCGTTCCCCAAAGTGCGCGCCGGGTCCTCCCATCGCGGGGGGCCCGGCGCCTGGCGTTGACCGCGGAAGAGGCTCCACGGGAAAGCTCCACGACCCCCAGGAAGCCCGCCAGTTCCTTTATATCCAAGTCAAAAACTGCCCTGAGAGGCCACGGAGGCGGGTATCGAGGGATTTCGCATGGAAGTACGGGTCGGCGTGTCGGGTGAGGTCAACGCTTCGCGTTGGAGGGGGTGTTCCGACTTCTAACACCCCTGACTTGAAGGCCCTTTTCCATGCGACACACCCATATCACCACGCTTGCACTCTCTTCCCTTTGTCTTCTCGCCGCCTGTGGCGGCGGTGGCGGCGGCGGCGGCCACGGAGGCGGGGGTGGCGGCCAGGCCTCAGGGCCCTCCGCCGACATTCAGTTCCCCCCCCAGGCCAGCTTGACGGACGCCAATACCATTGCCGTCCGCGGCACCGTCGAGAGCCCGGGTAAGGTCGCCCATCTGATGGTGAGGGGCGTGCCCGCCGCCAC